>Ga0208855_1000097_pt1 | contig 26145 bp, 33 predicted proteins | sample LakMenEpi17May12_FD_150708 | JGI IMG/M metagenome (GOLD analysis project Ga0208855, IMG submission 150708) | Freshwater microbial communities from Lake Mendota, WI - 17MAY2012 deep hole epilimnion (SPAdes) | ecosystem: Environmental > Aquatic > Freshwater > Lentic | place: Lake Mendota, Madison...
CCGGATCCCCGGAACCTCACCCCGCCGGAGGCGGGGGGGGGTTCCCCTGGGTTGCCATTGCCGATGTGCGTCGGGTTGTGCGTCTCGTTGTGCGGCCACACCTGACCCTTCTCAGCCATTTGGCTGAGGACAACGCTTCGTCCAGCGTCGAGGCTTGACACGTCTGGCAGAATGATTGAAGCCGGGGCACCCCGCCTCGGCCATCCCTCAAGGAGACACACCCCATGAGCGCAGAAACGCTCGAATGGCTCAACGCCAACGTCATGTACGGCTTCGCCCATCACCGCACCAACTGGGGTGCAGGCACGTCGTTCAGCAACGGTCAGCGGCCGTGGTTCGCTGACAGCAACTACAAGTTCCTTTACCCGGACGCCATCCCGGTCGAGGACGTCATCAACAACCTGTTCCACTGGGAACCCGTCGAGCAGATCCCCCATTTCGCCATCCCGTGCGACATGGCGACCGCTGACGGTATCGACACCAGCGGCCATCCGTTCCGTTGGGTCACCGACACCCGCCGCAAGGCGATCATGCGGCCCGACACCAACGAGGTGTTCGGCTATTTCGGCGCATCGTCGTACAAGGTCCACTCGTACGGCGAGTGGCTGATCGACAACGTCGCCACCATGCTCGATGCCGGCGAGATCGGCATCTCATCGGCCGGTCTGCTCCGTGGTGGCGGACAGGCATGGGTGTCGATCGAACTGCCCGACGACATCGAGGTCGAGGGCGCAGGACACATCCGGCCGTGCATCATCGCCGCGACGTCACTCGACGGGTCGCTCGCCACGACCTATGCGACCCGCATCATGCGGCCCGAGTGCGACAACTCGTTGCGACTGTCGCTGGCAGCATCCGGCGGCACACTGCGCGTCAAGCACTCGTCACGGTCCCTGACACGCATCAACGATGCCCGACAGGCGCTCGGCATCGTGTATCAGATCGGCGAGCAGGCCACCGAGTGGTTCGACATGCTGGCATCGGTCGACATCACCGACCAGCAGTTCAACGAGATCGTCCGCACGTTGGCACCGGTCCCGAACCCTGACGTGGTCGATGGCAAGGTCAAGAACCAGCGTGCCATCACGATCGCCACCAACAAGCAGGTCGAGTTGCATGACTTGTGGGCTCACGACCACCGTGCAGCACCGTGGAACGGCACCCTGGCCGGCGCATACCACGCTGTCAGTACCTGGCAGCAGCACATGCTCCCCCAGGACGACGTGCAGATCCGCCGTCTCATGGTCGGCACTGTCACCGGCACGTACGACAAGGCCGAGCAGGAGTTCTGGCAGATCGTCGACTCGCTGGACATCAAGCTGCCGGAACTGGTGGTGGCGTGATGAAGCGCCTTGCCATCACCGTGTCCGCCCGTTTCGTTGTGGACATCGACTACGACGTCGACCCGCACGACATGCCGTACAACATGGTCCACCACCTCATCGACTCGACGTTGGGGCTTGTCAAGGACGACCGGCTCCATGACGAGACGATGTTCATGCCCGACCCGAATGCGGACATCGTCGGTTCACAGCGCACCATCCGTGACGTCTACGGCACGTCGATCGACTGGGAGATCGACGAGGACGACCCGTGGCGACATGTGAGGGTCGTCCGATGATGTCGGCACCCACACCACCACCCAGCGGCCAGTTGAATTGCCTCCCCACCATCTCGTTCGGTGAGGGATGCGACTGGGCCTCACTGGAGTACTTCATGGCCCGCACCGACCTGTGCTACCGGGTGTGGTACCGCCGTGACGGCCACATCGTCCATGCCGACATCGACAACCTGTCGTTCGACGAGGGCTGGATGACGGCATTCCACGAGGGCTACGACGTCGACAGCCCTCGCAAGCTCGTCATCGGCCTCGACGACATCGTCCACATCCAGTACCAGTAGCCGCCTCTGACGGTTGCCAGCGGCACAGCGGGCCTCCATGGTCCGCTGTGCCAATGGGAGCAGTCAGTCCCGCTCCGCAACACACACCCCTGGTGCATCAGCACCCCACACCCCTGGAGACATCATGTCTTTCCGTCCACCCATCAACCTGTTCTCCGTCAAGGGCGGCATCGGCGCAACAACGCTCGCAGCTGTCCTGCATCGGGAACTCGCACACCCGTCGCACCGTCTCGACCGTGTCCGTACCGTCACCCCGGACATGCGCGACATGGCTGCGATCTTCGCTCAGTCGGTCGGTGGTTACACCAATAACGACCGGACGCTCAACTACGCGTTCGACGGTGTGCTCACCACCATCACCGCACAACACACTCCCCCGGCGCACGACGAGTGCGACATCGCCGAGGGCTACGGCCGTCCACTGCCCGGCTTCTACAACGTGCTGCTCGTCAAGCCGTGCTATCTGGCGCTCAGCAAGATCGTCCGGGAGCGCGACAGCTGGGAAGCCCCACTCGACGCACACATCGTCATCGAAGAGGACGGCCGTCCACTCAGAGCAGCCGATGTCACCCATGTGCTCGGCACGCGCTGCATCGCCAACATGATGTGGAATCCGGCGATCGGTCGCATCATCGACGCCGGCCTGCTCATGTCGCCGCAGTACACCCACTACGACCTCAATGTCGCGCGGTTCATCATCGAGGAGGCCGAGTGCCATGTCACTCGCTGACCAGCTGCTCACGCTGTTCGATGCGTTCTGCGACAACGCGTCGTCGTTCACCTGCCAGGAGGCTGAGGTCATCTACGACATGTACGTCGAAGCCGACCTGCGCACCGAGGCACACAAGTTCATGTCGCATCACGCTGACGGCGACAACGACGACAGCGACGACCACGCACCGCTGTACGACCACAACGGTTATCTGTCCGGTTGGAAGTACGTCGACCACGACAGCGAGGTCGCATGAAACTGCCAGCTGACCTGATCGACCATCTGCGCGACTGGCACACCCGATGGGCTGATGTCCAGATCGCCATGGATGAAGCCGAGATCAACTCGTCGCTCTACCCGGATGCCGACGACATGAGCATCGACCACTCGTACGAGGGTCGTGAACTGCTGCTGCTCGTCATCGAACACATCGGCCTGTAGCAGCCACACATCGACGCACAACCGGACCACACATCGCTGTGCGTCCGGTTGTGCGTCCGGTTGTGCGTCCGGTTGTACGGACACGCAGTCGCCACACAGCCACCACCCACCGTCCAGCGTCGAGGCTTGACACGGTGGGGATACTGACCCTGTCCGACCGGCACCCCGCCGGCGGCACTGCCTTAGGAGGGCACACACCCCATGGAACAGACATTGGACCAGCAGCAGTTGCACTGGGAGGCCGAACGGTCCCGCTACAACAGCGAGATCGCCGGGCTCACCGAGCGCAACAACAACCAGATGCTGCTCATCGAGAAGCTTGACGCTGACATCACCGAGATCAAGGCCGATCGGGACCGCTTGCTCAGCTCGCACTTCGACGCTGTCAGCGAGACGGACAGCAAGATGGCCCAGCTGCACAGCGTCATCGCCGAGTTGACGCAGTGCAACGAGACGCAGCAGCAGCGCATCAACAGCGACATCTTGGCTCTCAACGAGATGACCAATCAGCGCGATGCCTTGCAGGCACGGCTCGACACCGTGCAGGAGACGGTCAAGTCGCTCTACAGCGACGCACAGATCATCTCCGACGAGTTGCTCAGCGAGGCCGAGAGCCGCGACTGGTGCAGCGAGTACGACCGGTTCGTCGACCGCGTCAACGGGCGGTTGAGCCGCATCGAGTTGCAGCAGCGCATCCGTCGCTACGAGGTCAGCATGACCGCCACGGTGACGTTCAGGGTCGAGGTCGAGGCCACTGACGAGGACGGTGCGCTGCAGTACGCCAACGACATGTCGATCGACCTGCCGTCCAGCTACGGCTCGATGTACGACATCGACATCTCGGACCTCACCGCCGATGAGGCCAACCTGGCCTGACAGTTGCCAGCGGCACAGCACCACGCCCGGTAGTGGTGCTGTGCCAATGGGAGCAGTCAGTCCCGCTCCACAACACACACCCCACTGCCTCAGGAGGGCACAGCAATGGTCACAGATGATGACATCATTCGGCATGTGCGTCAGTCCGACGCACTACAACCCAACGCCATCTTCGTCGTGTCACCACTCGACGAGAATGCAACGTGCGGCACCATGTTCATGGTCCGTAACGTCCCCGACGACGCTGCCGACGATCTGCTCAGCAGCCTGTACAGCATCCACGTTCTCAGCCTGGCAGCAGGTGAGGACGTTCCGACGGCCGCATGGTACGGCCGTTGCCTCCCCACTGGGGACATCGTCATCGTCCACAGGGTCTCGTCATGAGCACCCTCAGCACCTTCGATGACCCCATCCACCTCCGCACCAATGAGCCGTGCGAGTGGTGCAATGCACCCTGGGTGCCCATCCCGCATGTCGCTGACCGAGCGATGGAGATGGAGCACAGCGAGGACTGCGCGTACTACCAGTGGTACTGCGACATCCTCGACGACCCGGAGGACATCGACATGACCGGAGTCCTGGGCGACGACATCGTCCCGCTCTAGTCCTGTGCCCTCCAGATGATCTGGCCGTCCACTAGCAGCCGCTAGTGGACGGCCATTTCGTCGTTTCTGCGTCCGGTTGTGCGTCCGGTTGTGCGGAACGACATGGGAGGCACCTTGGACACCACACACCGTCCACTGTGCAGCACTACAGCAGGCTTGACACGGTGGGGATACTGATGATGAGCCGATCGGCACCGGGCCGACGGCATTCATAGAGAGGACAGTGAGATGGCTCGCAAAGCCACTACCACTACTGACAGCAACAACGGACCGATCCGGCTTGATCCGGACCGATTCGGTATCCGGAAGTACGGCAAGTACGACAACCCTACGTGGGCCATCGTCGGACCGTCGGCAGACATCGCCGCCATGTTCCGGAACACCGGACAGCACTACGTGATCACCACGAGCCGTGGTCGTGACATGGTGATCATCCCGACCGGCACTGTGGTGAGCCGGAAGGTGGACGGACAGCCGGTCCGTATCTGGCTCGACGAGAATGGGGAGAAGCGTTCCGCCATGGTCTACAACCGCGTCAACAACGGCAAGACTGTGCAGCGCTACGATGAGTCGGCATTCGACTGACAGTGAGTGAGCAAGAACGGGGCGACCGTACGGCATCACGCCGTGCGGTCGCCCCTTTCTTCGTGTCCCAATTTGGCCGGCCCGGCCCGCCCGCCCCCTAGAGCGCACTTCGCAGGCCGATTTCGGGTGCTGAACTTCCCCCCTAGACGGTGGTTGCTCCGACTAGACTGGAGTGTGTACGCTGTCTGGACATGCAGATGGTGAGTGTTGTAGCGATCGTGGTGGTGGCAGGGATGGCGATGACGGTCATCTGGCTCCAGTCACGGCTGATGTCGGTCATGTCGAAGCCGCAGGTGGACGTATCTCAGGTTGTGCGGGACGTTCTCGACCGGTTCGTCGAACAGTCGAAGGTGTCGGGGGAGGTTCTGACCGGTGTGTATGCGCCGCCCGAGCCCCCGCCGGCAGCACCGAGCCCGTTCGTGGCGTACGACGAGAGCCCGCGCATGGTGTCGTTGGCTGATTTCGATGATTCGGACCCGACCGACGAGTATCTGCGGCCTGTTCGTTCTGCTGCGGTGGTGGTCGATCCGGCCGATGACAGCCCGTTCGGTGTGCCCGGCCTGACCTACGTCACCCGCAAGGACGAGCCGTTGACGATTGCCGACATCATCGGGACCGGCTATGCCCCGAGGTGACGCATCGCAGAAGGCTCGCCAGCGCGCCCGCAACGGCACGTCGCAGGGGTCGTCGCTCATCACCCAGGTCGCTGCTGGGATGCGGCGGCGGGAGTTCGACGAGATCGCCGACGTGGCCGAACATGTGGCGGACCTCCAGGCCGTGTTCCAGTCGGGCCAGATCATGGCGAACCGGGCGGTGACCGGGACGCTGGTGGCTTCGAAGGAATGGGCGCACGAAATGATCGACGCTGCACTGGCGTCACAGGGCCGTGCGGTGTACGTCCGGTTCTATGTGGTGCCGTTGCGGGCCTTGGTGGAGGACGATGACGATGATGAATGGTGATGCCAAGCCGCGCGAAGAGGTGCTGAGCGCAGCGTTCGGGCTGGTGTGCGGTGATCGGAACCGTGACTACGACGAGCCCTCAGCCAACTTCCGACGTATTGCTGACCTGTGGGATGCGTATGCCCGCGGTGTCGTCGAGTCGGGGCGCACATGGATCCAGCCTCACGACGTCGCTGTGCTGAACATCTTGCAGAAAGTGTCTCGGTTGACGACCAGTCCGACGAAGCTCGACAACTGGGTTGACATCGCGGGCTATGCCGCAACCGGGTTCGAGGTGACCCGTGGCTACCCCCAAACAGACTGACACGCTGACCCAGTTGGCGCAGACGGCGCTGGCTGCGGATTCGACGCTGAAGGAACGGACACAGAAGATGTTCGGCCAGGCGTTGCAGCGGGCCCAGTACATCTTGGACTTCGGCACCGATCAGGAACGGTCGGCGCTCATCAAGGCGATCGTGCCACAGATGATGCGGTCGTTGCAGGACGAACAGGCCGACGTCGAGGCGAAGGCGCAACGGGCTGCGTATGAGCGGATGCGTGAAGCGATGCGTGGCGGTCCGCCAGGGAAACGGGCGCGCAAGAAGTGACGCTGTTGACGATCACCCCATCGGCGTGGGACGACATGGACTGGGAAGCTGACGGACGGATCCATCTCGTCCCGCTGGTGTCCGAGTTGTTCATCCTCACCAAAGAGCGCGGCATCGTCCGGCTCGGCGACGTGATGAATCATGCCCAGCGCGACTTCCTGACACGCTGCGAGCAGCAGTTGAACGACACCGGCCGGATCCGCGCCTGCGTCCTCAAGGCCCGCCAGATCGGCCTGTCGACGATCATCGAGGCGATCATCTTCGTGCTGTCGATGCTGTACGACAACCTGAACAGCCTGGTCATCTCCCATGAGAAGGATTCCGCCGAGGCGCTGCTCGGCATGACGAGGCGCTACTGGGAGTCGTACCTGTGGAAGTCGATGCATGACGAGAAGTACTCGGGGCGCACCCAGTTGTCGTGGTCCGACACCGGCTCGAACATCCAGATCGCCACCGCCAAGAACGTCAACGCCGGCCGGTCCCGCACCATCCACTGTATGCACGCTTCCGAGGTCGCCTTCTACGACGACCCGGAGACACTGATGACCGGGCTCCGCCAGTCGATCCCGACGAACGGGCTGTCAGCAGTGTTCTACGAGTCGACGGCCAATGGTGTCGGCAACTTCTTCCACCGGCAATGCGTCTCGTCGATGAAGCACCAGTCCGAGTACGAGTTCTTCTTCTACCCGTGGCATGAGCACCCCGAGTACACGGCGAAGTCGATGCCGTCATCGGAACAGAAGAAGTACACCTTGCTGGCCGACCCTGACGACGAAGAACTGGCGTTGCGCAAGATGGGCCTGGGCGACGACCGGCTGATCTGGCGGCGCTACGCGATCGAGAACCTGTGCCAAGGCGACGTCGACAAGTTCCATCAGGAGTACCCGACCACCCCGCACGAAGCGTTCGTGTCGACGGGCCGCAACGTGTTCCCGCTGAAGGATCTGCTGTCGCACTACCACCCCAAGCGTGGGGTCCGCGGCGTGCTGCGCCGGCGAGGCAACAACGTCGAGTTCGTCGAACAGCGAAACGGCTGGCTGACCGTCTACTCACGCCCGTCACGCGACATCTCCTGGGGCGTCTACCTCGTCGGCGCAGACGCCACCCACACCGTCACCGGCGACTTCGCTGTCGGCCAGATCATCAATCGGCGCACCAAGGAACAGGTCGCCGTCTACACCCGCAAGGTCGACCCGGTGCAGTTCGGCAAAGACCTCCAGCTGCTCGGCCACTGGTACCACATGGCGATGATCGCCCCAGAACGTGAAGGCCCGGGCTACGCCACGGTCGGCTGCATCGCCTCCGACAACTACCCGAACCTCTACCAAGGCACCAACGTGGTGTCGGCCCGCGGCCACGTCACCGATGCCCTCGGCTGGTCGACGAACTCGGTGACCAAACACCTGGCCGTCCAGCATCTCCGCCGGCTCGTCACCGAACCGATCATCGAAATGGGTGGCGCACAGTACGGCCTCGTCGTCCACCATGAGGTCACCCTGGCCGAGATGCGCGACTTCGTCACCGACGAACGCGGCACCGGCTACGAGAACTCGGGCGCATCAGCCCACGACGACCACGTCATGGCCCTCGCCATCGCCATTGCCGTCGACGCCCTCGAACCGCCGCCACCGCCGTACGAGGCCACCGACATGGACAGCGACTTCCAGCGCCCCATCGCGCGGGTGTCGCTCGAAGAGGGCCGCTACATGGCCCACCATCCAGAAACAGCCGCACTGGAGCCCGCCGGCGAAGGCGGACCAGTGGTCCCATGGGAGGCATGGGGCGAAGCCCAGGAGATGTTCACATGATGTTCGAGTACAAGTGCCCCGGCTGCGACTGGCGCGACCTGTCGACTGTGCGCGACGACCGGCTTCACCGACCTTGCCAACGCTGCGCCGACCCCGGCCCGCTGCGGCGCGTGTTCTCGGTGTCGGTGCAACGGCCGATGCACGCCCACTGGAACCCGACGACGAACAGCGTTGTGTCATCGAACCGGCAGTTCGACGACGAGTTGAAGCGGCTGTCCGCCGAACGATCCGAACAGACCGGCATCGAGCACCGTTTCGTCCGCCACGACCCCGCTGATTGGCGTTCACTTGGCGTGACAAGTGAGGGTTTGGACGACTCGAACCGTGTCCGCCGGGAACAAGGGATGTCGGAACTGCCCACCCCGCAGTAGAATAGTGGCGAGCAGCAGGGGTGTTGCCTTCCTGTGGCCCGCCGTTCCCCCCACGGCGGGCCACAGTCATTTGCTACACTGACTGTAATGAGTCTGGACGAAACCATCGAGGTATTGGGACCGGACAACAAACCGTCCAGTCATTCATCGGAACATGAAACGGCCGTCGTGCAGATGGTGCGCGACCTGTTCTACCGGGCTCGGGACTCGCGACGCCCGCTGGTGCGCCAGTGGAAGAAGTGGTATCGCACGCTGAACAACCGGACCTGGGCACCAGGCGCATCCTGGGAGCCGAACGTCGAGATCCCGCAGATGTGGCCGATCATCGCGTCGATGGTGGCGTGGATGACCGACCAGCGTCCGATCCTGTCGACGCTCGCCGGCGGCACGGCGTTCTCGCCGCACAACGACTTCTACGACACCCTGTCCAAGGACATGAACGCCGTCCTCGAAGCGGCCTTCGTCGAGTATCAGGAAGATGCCGAGATCACCCGCGGCCTGTGGGACGTGGCGACCTACGGGATCGGCTGGCAGAAGACGGTGTGGGACGCCACGTTGGCTGACGGGCTCGGCGACACCACGTTCCGGCGCGTCGATCCGTTCACCATGTACCCGGACCCGTTCGCGCGGTCGCCGAAGGACATGAACCACGTGATCGAAGCGAAGATCATGACCCTCAGCGACGTCGACCGGGCCTGGCCCGGCGCAGCCAAACGGCTGGGCTTTGCCAACTTCTTGGAAGACATCGACGAATCACCGCACCTGCTCGACCAGTCGATCACCCAAACCGCCCCACGGGCCGTCATGTCGCCCCCAGCGGCCGGCGGATCGACGTCCTACCAGTTCACACGGCGAGGCGGATCGTTCGAACAGAACAGCCGCGAAGAGCCGGTGGTGTCGGTCCTCGAATGCTGGGTGAAGTCGCACTCGGCGACCCCCACCGACGACCCGCAGGTGATGCAGGTCAGCGACGTGTGGACCTGCTACGTGGTGTGCGGCAACGTGCTGCTGTTCGAAGGGGTCGCCCAGGACGTGTCCGGGCACCGTCTCCACCCCTACGACCGGATGGTGCTGTTCGACACCGGCGAGATGTACGGCCCGTCGCTGGTCGACTTCATGTCGAGCCCGCAGGAGTCGATCAACCGGATCGTGTCGATGATCGAACGCAACGCGATGCTGCACGGCAACCCGATCATGGCCGAATCGCCACGGTCGATGTCGCGCGGGCAGCGCAAGTCGAACCGGCCGGGCACGATCATCAAGGCGAATCCCGGCGAAGTGGGCTGGATCCAGCCGCCACAGATGCACCCGCAGATGTCGGTGTCGCTGCTCGGCTACTTCGAGTCGAAGCTGGAGTCGATCTCGGGCATGTCAGCCATCGTGCGCGGCTTCACGTCGAGCGGCCGCAACAGCCAAGGCGTCATGGATTCCGTGCAGGACGCCGCATTCGTCCGCATCCGCGCCACTTTGCGCGAACTTGAGCGCACCCTGCGTGGGATCACGATGAAGAAGGCGGCGAACATCGCCGAGTTCTACACCGAGCCCCGGTTCATGGCGATCATCGGCCCGGACGGCCAGCAGACCCGGCGCGCCCTGAAGTCCCGGCACTTCTACACGCCTCAAGGCCAAGACGGCCAGCGCGTGCCGCTGCGGTTCACGGTCCTCGCCGACGCCGGCTCACAGCTGCCCACATCGAAACAGGCACGCTCCGCCGAGGCCGACACCCTCTATGCGCTCGGCGCGATCGACGTACTCGAACTGCTCAAGGCCAAGCAGTGGCCCAACTACGCCATCGTCGCCAAGCGGGTCATGGAGGCCCAGGCGGCGAACGGCCAGTCCGGTGGCGTCGCTGCACCAGGCAAGCGCGAACGGGCACGGGCCTAGCCCCAACAGCGCGCCCCGGATCCCCGGAACCTCACCCCGCCGGAGGCGGGTGGGTGTTCCCCTGGGTTGCCTTTCCAACAATGCCCACACACGACACTGGACATTGCTATACTGCGCCCCATGAACATTCGCCCAACGGACTCGTTCGAGCGTTCGGACTTCCAGCGCCCCGACTGCTCCTGCGAAGACCCACGTGGCGGTTTCCGCAACAACCCGCGCTTCGAGATCGTCGGTTCGATCGACAACGGCGGAAGTTGGGACTCGCGTCGCGGCAACTCGACCAACCGATTCGTCAACAGCTAGGAGGATCCATGCAGGCGAACATCAAGTCCAAGACCGGCAACGCCGAGGTCAAGAAGATCGGCCACACCTACAGCGGCCAGCACGGCAACAGCGTCAGCGCGCAGCGTCGCGGCTACCCCAAGGAGCCGACGACCATCACCTTCGGCAAGGGCTGATCTATGGCGTCACGCAGCACCAACACGATGGCTGAACTGCTTCAGCGTCTGCTCAGCGACCTCGCCCAAGCGAAGGTGCTGCAAGACGCCGACCTGCCGTTCATCATGGAGTTGGAGACGGCCATCGTGTCGAAGCTGCGTGACCCGATGATGAAGATGCAAGAGGCAGGGATGCTCCCCCCTGGCCCTGCTGCCCCACAGCAACAGATGTTCCCCGGCCAGGGGATGCCCGTTGGTGGCGGCGTGATGCAGGGGGCGGGCACTCCCCCAGTCGACGAGCTTCGTCGGCTGATGATGTGAGGAACCGATGACCGTCACCGACAACGAACTTGGACAGGCCCCCGACTTCGAGGAACTGCTGTCTGCCGAAATGGCGAAGCGGATGGTCGTCGTCGAACAGCCGCGGCTGTTCGACGACGACCCGACCTCCGCCCCCGACCCGGAGCCCGCTGTCGAGCCGGCCCCGATCCCCGACACCTTCGACGAGCCCGAACCCCAGCCGGCCGCAGCCCGGCTGTCCGTGCCGATCCCCGGCACCGATCAGACCTACGACGTCGACGTCGACACCGCAGCACGTCTGCTGTCACTCGCCGCGTGGGCCGAGAACCTGCCGTCGAACACCCGCGAAGCATTCGCAGCGATCGAAACCGGCACCGCCGTTCCCGTCAACCGCGCCGACTACGAACAGTTCGTCGCCTGGCAGCGGATGCGGACCAGCAAGCAGGCCGATACTGACTTCGACGACCTCGACGACGACGACTTGCGACGCTCCGCCGAGATCGCCGAACTACGCGCCGAAGTCGACCGCCTGCGCCGCCAGCCGCTCGTCGACCAGTACACCGCGCAGACCGAACAGGCGACCGTCACGTTCGTCAGCACCGCCGAGCAGTACGCAGCCGAGCGCGGCCTCTCCGAAGACGAGATGGCTGTCGTGCTCAACTACGCGGTCGAGGCCAACGTGATCCCAGGGATCGCCAACTCGCTCCGCCAGTACAGCCCGACCGGCCAGCTGGTCCGCGACGCCGACTACACCGAAGTGGCGCGTCGAGCATTCGACTTCGCGATGGTCAACCATCCCCAGTTCCGGGGGCGCACCGCTCCCGTACCCGGCAACCAGCCGGACCCGACAGCAATCAAGAAGGCCCGTGCAGGGTCTTTGGCCTCCGCTCCTTCGGCCGCTGTCACCACCCCACCCATCGACGTCAGGCAGATGTCCGAAGCGGACCGACGCAACGCGATGGCCGAAGAACTCCGTGCCGCGATGAACGGGCGGATGTGACCCACTAGGAGAAGGAGCCACCCATGGCAACCCCAATCGGTACCGACACGGTGACGTCCATCGCCCACCGGTACATCGTCCCGACCATCACCGATCAGGTGTACCCCGCGAACGTGTTTCTGTACCGGATCCATCGCGGCAACAAGAAGATGGTGCAGGGCGGCACGCAGATCGAAGTGCCGTCGATGTACCGCCGGTTCACGGCCGGAGGCGCATACCGCGGCTTCGAGCCCCTGGACACCACGCCCAGCGACACGATCCGCAACGGCGCACTCGACTGGAAGCAGTACTACGTGCCGTGGTCGCTGTCGGGCCTCACCCTCATCCAGACCGACTCGCCCGACGCGATCGCCAACTTCCTCACTCTCCAGTCGCAGCAGGCGTTCATGGAGATGGCTGAGAACCTGGCGTACGGCCTGTTCCAGAACGGCGTGTCGAACGTCAAGGAACTCGACGGCTTCGCTGGCGCGATCGGCAACGCCTCGGTCGGCAACGCCAACTACGCCGGCATCAGCCGCTCGGCGAACTCATGGTGGAACTCGTCGATCGACGCCTCGACGTCGACGCTGACCCTCGCCTCGCTGCACGCGCTCATCATGAACGCATCCCGTGGCGGTCAGCACCCGACGATCCTGCTCACCCGCCAGGAGCAGTACAACCGCGCCTGGGCGCTCGGTGTGTCGGCCAACAGCTACGAGATCCAGTTCAACCGTGCCCCCGGCGGTCACGACGAACTGCTCCTGTCGGCAGGGTTCACGAACATCCTGATCGACAACATCCCGATGGTCGTCGACCCGCACGTCGACAACGGCCCGAACGCGTCGAACGGCAAGATCTACGCGATCAACGAGAACACGTTCCACCTGTGCGTCAGCCCTCGCGCCGACTTCTACGTGGAGCCGTTCCAGAAGCCGGTGAACCAAGACGCCATGGTGTCGATGATCCTGTGGGCCGGCAACGTCGTCTGCACCGCACCGAACCTGAACGCCGTCATGACCAACGTGTCGGCCTGAGCACAAGGGAGCCACGATGCCTCTTCACATCAACAACCCGTTCGGTGCCCATCGTCCGGTCACCACGTTCGTCGCCGGTCAGGACGCCAACGGCGAGCCCTTCCATCTGCCCAACGCAGTGCAGGAGTACCGCGCGAACGCGGCCATCCAGCGCGGCGAACTCGTCCAGTGGGTCGCCCCGACCGCGTCGGTCCCGCTGTCGGTCACCCCGATGGCAACCGCGTCGTCGCAGCTGATCTTCGCCGGTGTCGCCCTCAACGACGCAGCGACCGGCGAGACGGTGCAGGTCGCTCAGCACGGCCATGTGCTGGTCCGCACTGGTGACGTCACCACGTCGCTCGGCGAGTACCTGCTGAAGCCGAGCACCACCGCTGGTGTCGGCGTGGTGGCCTCGATCGCGGTGGACGCCACCACGGTGGCCGGCACGGTGCTCGGTGTCGTGCTCGGCAACGACGACGGCACCTTCACGCCGGTCTTCCTGACCCGTCTGTAATCTCCATCGGTGGAAGCCAAGGTCGCCGGCAACCCGGTAGCTGGCACCTTGGCTTCCACGGATGGTCCCTTCCCTCAACCCCAAGGTGACCATGTCTCAGATCTACGACCTCGTCCGTGTCGTCAACACCGGCTCGACCGAAGTGGTGTTGCGTGGCAACACGCGCTACTCGATCGCTGCCGGCGAGGAACGCATCATCCCGTTCAACGAAGCAGCCGCCTGGTTCGGTGACCCCCGTCTTCAAGACGACGGCCGGAACCGGTTCCGGTCCGAAGCGTTCCGCATGACACAGAACCTGTGGGGCTTCACCGAAGGGATGAAGTACATGCGGGACCGCTGGGATCCGTCGCAGGGCTTCCTCGAATGGGAGGACTTCAAGCCGTCCGTCGACTGCTTCGACATGGAAGGCAACCCGATGTACTTCCTGATCCACGACCCGGACGGGGCGCTCGGCTCAGGGAACGCACCGGCCCTCATCGACCCGTCGACGCTCGATGCGGCCGCACTGGTCAAGCAGGTCCAGCAGATGGCCGATCAGATGGCGAAGCTCCAGCAGGCGCTGCGCGACCGTGCCGAGTTCGAGGCACAGACCCCGAAGCCGTCCGACCGCCCCGGCCCGACCGTCACGCCCCTGCCGGCATCGACGATGGTCGCCGAACAGTTCAACAACCCTGTCGTCACCGACGAGCCCAACATCGCCGATGCTGTCGTGTTCCCCCAGCCGGCCGCAGACGACAAGGTCACCGACGACGCTCCCCGCACCGTGCGGAGCCGGGCGAAGTGATCGAACGACGCAGGCAGCTTGCCGCCGAGTTGGCTGCGTCGTACCGCGCGTACGGGGACACGTCTGCTGTGCGCCGTGGCCGGTGGAGCGAAGCCTACGACCATGCCCGGATGATGGGGGACAACATCACCACGGTGCGCAGCGTCGCTGATCGCGCCGTGGCACACCTCGACGCTGAACTGGACCGGCTGCGCGGCGAGATCGACGCGTTGAAGGTCGAGCTTGAGCACTGTGACGTGGAGGCCAGCCATGGCTGACATGCGCACCAACGGGAACGCGAACTGCGCAACAACGGGATCGTAGGAGGCCACCATGAGCGAGATTCAGCGTCAAGACGTCCCAGCTTTCATCAAGTCGGCACTGATCGGCGACAGCGGTGTCGATGTCGTCGAGTCGATTCTGTCCGGCGTTGTCGTCGGCGGAGGCGGCGAGGGCGGCACGTCGTGGCTGTCGGGCTCGTCGGCGCCGGCCGGCAACACAGGCACGGTCGGCGACTGGTTCCTGAACACTGCAACCGGCGACGCCTACGAGAAGACCGGCTCGTCGACATGGGTGCTGCGCGCCAACCTCCGCGGTCCGACCGGGGCGACTGGTTCGCAGGGCCCCGCCGGTGCCGCTGGTCCGACCGGTCCTGCTGGTCCGGCCGGTCCCGCTGGGGCAGCAGGTGCAACCGGTGCGGCCGGTGTCGGTGTGCCCGTCGGCGGGACCACGGGCCAGGTGCTCGCCAAGACGTCAAGCACCAACTACGACACGACGTGGGTGACGCTTGCTGCTGGCGGTGGCGGCGGCTCTGTGTCGGGCGATTACGTGCCGCTCAACGCGTTTCCGGTCACTCTTGGTGTCCAAGTCTCGTCGCTGTCTCAGGCCGTCTCGGCGTCTACCACCGTGCCGGTTGTGCGGGTGCGACTTCCGTATGCCTGCACGTTGAACTCGGTGCGCGCCTACGCGTCAACGACTGGCGCTACCGCTGCCATCATCGACATCGAAACCGACGTCAACGGCGTGTCTCAATCCATCTTCGCCAACCGTCCACAGATCGACGCCAACGAGCTGACGTCACTGGACACGACGACCCAGCCGGTTCTCAGCGTGACGTCGTTCGCAGCAGATCAGGAACTTCGCGTTTTCGTCGATCAGGCTTCGTCGGACTGGCGTGGCTTGGCGTTGTGGCTGATCGGAAATCGTCAGTTGACACTTACCCCTTCAGTTCCGGGGACTCCAACCATTATTCAGCTGCTAGCTGAAGGTTCGGGTGCGTTGATGCTGAACTTCCTTGTTCCGTCGGCAAACTATTCACCGATTCTTTCTTACACCGTCGAGTACCGAATCGGCGCAGGCGCTTGGACCGCATGGAACGGGCAACTGACGAACACCGTTGTGGGCCCATTGAGCACCCCAGCAAAGACGACGCTGATTACTGGCTTGACGAATGGAACGTCAACCAATGTGCGAGTGTCAGCAACCAATGCGGTTGGCACTTCGGAGTATTCGTATGCCAGTGCAACGCCGACCGCACCTGGCGGCAGTGCTCCTGGCGCGCCAACCATCACGGCTGTTACGACTCCATCAACTGGAGCAGGGGCGCTCAGCGTGGCATTCACTGCGGGCTCCAGCAATGGTGGAACTATTTCCACGTACCAATACTCGTTCGACGGAACGACGTGGACGAACCGTCAGACCGGAACAACTGCTTCTCCGATTGTCATTACAGGACTTTCAAACGCCACAACCTACGCAGTACGCATCCGTGCGGTCAGCGAAATTGGCAACGGTCAAACGTCAAATACGGTCAACGGCACTACCGCAGACGTGCCGCAGGCACCGAACGCTCCAACGCCGACAGGGGGGAATGCTTCGGTGGCGCTGTCGTGGACAGCACCATCAGACGGTGGAACAGCGATTACTGACTATGTTGTTCAGTGGTCGAGTAACAGCGGGTCGACGTGGACGACGTTCTCCGATGGAACCAGCACGACGACCAGCGCCACTGTCACTGGGCTCACGAATGGCACGGCCTACGTGTTCCGTGTTGCGGCCGTCAATGCTGCTGGACAGGGCGCGTACTCATCCGCCTCTCAGGCGGCAACGCCTTCTGCTGGCGGTGGCGGTGGCGGTTCGACCGGCACGTTCAACCTGAACCCGACAGCCAACAGCGCAAGTATCACTCTCGCAGACTCCTCATTCGATAGCACAACGTATGGCCTGTTACGCGCCGGTACCGGAACTGTAGAGACATCGACCACTGCATGGGGTGTTGGTCAGACAGGCTTTACCGGTGAAGCAGAGAGGCTTGCGATTTCGCAGTTCTTCTTAGAGTTCAACACCAGCGGCATATCTGGCACGGTCAGTTCCGCCACATTCACCGTCAACGTCAACAGCGTTGGCAGTCAGGCGGCAACTTTGGAGTTGTACGCATTCGATTACGGATCATCCATCACGTCGGCTGATTGGCGCAACACTACGTGGATGTCGAACCCTGGAACCCTGTTGGCTTCTCGCGCTTCGGGATTCGGAGAAGGCAGCGTGACCTTTACGGCCAACGGGAACAATTTGAGGAATGCCATCAACGTCGGCGGAACCACGCGATTCGTGTTGATTGCCTCCACCAACAGGCTGGGCACAATGCCCCCTGACCCAACCTCTGGCTCAACGTCTGGCTCCATTTCTGCTGTCGCGTTGCAGGTGGTGAGTTCCTAATGCCGGTAGTCAATTTTGAGAAAACGGATGGCGGCTCAATGGCGCTCCTTTCCAATGGAAAGGTGTTGAAATGGACATTGGCTGGAACGTGCTTCATCTTTGAACCAAACGAGGACGGCTCGTACGTCTTGGGATCTTGGAGACGCGTTCAAGACATACCGAACACCCAGTTTGCTGGCGTGTCTGTAACCTTGAATAATGGTCGCCTTGCTGTGACTGCCGGTGAATATGGAGTCTCTGCTCTAATCAAATCAGTTCAAGTCTTCGATCCAGAAACTGAAACGTGGGAAGTGTTTCAAGGCAAGTCAATTGCTGCGCATTCATTTGCGTTGATGTTTGACAACGGTTCCTTGTACGGCGGTGGCGTACCATTGCAAACTTCTCACGCAGCATTGCTTGCGGGAAGCAAACCACAGGACTCAACGTCGTTCATTCTTGAGTCCAATCTGCCTCCAGATGTCAATTTGGGTCAATACGGTCTTCTCGGCGAATGTGCAGGATGCCTACTTCCCAATGGCTGGTACTTGCTAGTAGACGCTCCAAGGCCGTCGACGGACAACTCATGGCTGACGAGCGTCTTCGTCAATCTCATCAAGCCACTCAGCTATAACGCGTTGATTATGCAGTGGGGTAGGGCAGACGCTAAACCGCGCTTGAATCAGCTTTCGGGTTGGTGGAGGCTTCCCAACAGTGATCTCCGTGGTCGCTGGGCCTCGATTGGTCAAGAGTTGCAACAGCCAACATTAGGAGTTGGTGGCGCTCAAAGCGTGTGGTACGAACCAGGCACAATGGTTTGGATGCCCAAGATCAATAAAGCTGTGCTTGTCGATGGCTTGGGCAGCATTCTGACATTCACGCCACCGTCAATGACACCTGACCCTACCGATTATCCAAAGACTGCTTCCATATCGGCCCTTGTCAATTCAATCACACGCGCCGCAACCATGCCGCTGAGCCCTCTCAAGCCAGCCAACACGTTCAACAGGCTGAACAATCCTGGCGCCGTAGCTGCCACTGACGCTGGCAAGACCGCAGGGCAAATAATTGCACAGGGCACGCTTACAGCCACAGCAGGTTTTGACACTCTACAGCAGACGGCTATTGATGCGTGGAACCAGCAGAGTTGGAAACGTGTGCATGTTCGCTGCCAGAACAACACCAAGTTTATGCAATTTGCGTACACCAGTGTCGTTGCTGCTGGAAGTCAAGAGTTTCGCTTTGAAGGATTGCAGCTTCCTGACTTTTCTGGGGCAACCTGGGACGGCACGACAACCCAACTAGGGGATCAACTGAGCACTCTGTGCCCCATCCTGTGCAATATGGACGAACCCATTGCAATCATGCCAAACGGCGATTTGTTGATTATCGCTGGTGAAACTAGCGGTGGATTTCCATTGTCTCGGTATTTGGTCAAATGGGACGGCTCGCAATCGGTGGCAGACATTGTTTCTGACTTTACGGGATCAGCGGACGTATTGCTTCCGCTGCCTGATGGCTTGGTGTTTGCAAATGGACTTGGTTACCAATGTTCGGAATCCGAGATGATTTCGCATCAAGCCTCCATTCCAACAATCTCACAAGCGCCAAGCATGGTCGTTGCCGGTGAGCGTTTCTCGATGACCGGCACGAACCTTACGGGAACTCATAACGGCGGGTATTTTTCCGAGGACTATCAACCGTGGACAAACATTCCGTTAGTGCGTCTGACCGGAACGGACGGTCGCGTGTGGTACTGCCAGTCTCGCGACTACTCGTACCGGGGAATTGAACCCGGACGCACATCTTCCTGCAACGTCGTCGTGCCTTACGATGTCCCGTCAGGTAGTTACTCCATGCAAGTTGTGGTCAACGGAATCGCCTCGATCAGTCGCCAGATTACGGTTGCCCCACAATCTGGAGGCGAAGCAACTTTCCTCAACTTCATTCAGTGAAGGATGTCATGAATCAATCGCATAGTGCTGAAGATCAGCAGTCTCACGAATTGGTGCTTGTCAGCAAGGACGAATGGGATGCCATTCGTGCCGACATCAGCACGTTGATCGAATGTCATCGTGCGATTCGTGAGCTTGCACCATATGTGTTTTCCCCGGAGGAGATCACAGATCAGCAGCGCATCGAAGCAGCAATGTTCTTGCAGCACTTCTTCAGGACGTACGGATCCGAAGACGGCTAGATGGCTACCAACCACATCACTCACCGCATCCAAGTCAGCGACTTCCGGCCTGGCATGTTCTCCGACTTCCATGCCGGCGTCCCCCCGACGTCCCAGTCGTCGATGCTGATGAACGGTGCAGCCGTCGTCGAGGACACCTGGGGGTGTTGTGCAGACCAAGCGGGTTCACTGGTGCCGTTGCCACGTGTGTCGGTCGGCAAGACGTCCGGCCTGGTCCCGCCGAATCCGGCGCTGCACGGCACGGCTCTGCCGCATACGTACACGCTCGATGCGTTGGTGCTCGACGACGTGCAACAGGTTGGCCGGGCTCCTGGCCCGGAAGTGGTGACCCTTCAGACGTTCATCTACGCATCCGGCGGGTTCCACGACGCCTACGTCCTCGTCCGCCGCTGGCATGAGTTCAAGGCGTCACCGGACACCTCGGACGTGTCGTTCGCCAAGTCGTACGCCGAGGGGCCGGGCGCGAACCGGCTGCTGTCCGGCAACCTGACGACGACGCGCGGGTTCGAAGCAGACAGCTATCTGGCGACCGAATTTGGCGCTGTCCGGGCGTTGCGGCGCGGGTTCGCCTGGGTGGCGCACAGCTACGTCGGGACCGCCGACCCATCGACCGGCAACCAGTTCGTGCAGGGTGCGATCACCGCCGCCGATCAGGCGCTCACCGACTACGACACCAAGTACGCCCCGAACTTCAGCGGCAACTACCCGACCCGCCTACGTGACGGCCTGTATGGCTGGTTCCCGAACTTCACTGCTCCGCCCGGCGTGTTCATGAACTCCGGTGCCCATTTCGACGGTTCGTCCTCGAACGAGTTATGGGGCGCGTTCATGTGTGTCGGCCATCAGGGCCGGGTCGTCATCGCCCAGCGCATCCCCGCCCAGTTCGAGAACCGCAGCAGCGGCCTGTACGCCTGGAAGGACCGTCTGTCGGCAACGGGCCTGCTGCGCCCCGACCTGTTCGGTGGTGCCGGCGAGTTCGTCGAAGAGAACACTTCGGGCATCGGCACGATGGCGTCACTGTCGGCCGACGAACTGCTCGTCGTCAAGCATTCCGGTGGTGGCTACCTGTTGCGCGGCTCGGTGGCCTCACCGACCGTCACCAAGTTGCCGTTCATCGAGTCCACCGGTGGCGTGGCGTCGACAGCGGCGTCGACGCCGCTCGGGCTCGTCTACGGGTCGCGCCACGGCGTGTTCGTGTGGGAAGGCGGCGAGACATCCCGGCATCTGTCGCCACAGCTGGACGGCTTCTTCTGGAACCATGCACCGGCCACCTACGACGGCCATCGTGGCCGGTTCGGCTGGTGGCATCCATGGGTGATGGCCCCTGGCGGCTTCATGTTCGACAGCCGTCACCAGTCGTGGTGGCGGCTCGACGACCCGGCCGGTCACGAGGCGTACAACGTGTTTCAGGTGTCGGGCACCGGCCGGCTGTACGCATTCCCGTGGCGGGTCACAGGTAACAGCCCTGGCGACGTTGTGTGGTCCACAGCGGACCCCGAGGTGCTGGCGAACACGTGGTCATGGAAGTCGCAGCCACTGCTGGAATCGCGCGACCGGGCGTTCAAGGTGCGCGACGTCGAGGTGGTCGCCACCGCGGCGGATGCGGGCTCGAAGTTCACGGTGACGTTGACCGGCTACACCGACGAGGGTGCCCCGGTGGCGTTCTCTCCGTTCGACGTGACGCTGTCGGCGAACACGGACCGGCCGCAGATCGTCAAGATGGACGTCCCGAACCAGTCGACGGCGTTGACCTACATTCAGGTCAAGATCGTCGCAGCGGGCGCGCCAGGGTTGCCGGCCCCGAAGCTCCACGCGGTCACGTTGGGCGCGATCGACACGAACCCGAGGCCGTGATGCCTGGCGTGTCGAACCGCACGAAGCTGAACGTCTCGCCGAACGAACAGGATCTCTGGCGGGTCGTCAGCGAAGTGAACCGCCTGCCGTTCGCCTTCGTCGGTGCCGGCCTGACGCTCGTCGGCCCTCACAGCTTGACGAACGTCGACGAGTGGCAACCGATGCTGATGACCCCGACCGTGGACCTCGACTCGATCGTGGCCGGCGGCACGTCCGCAACGATCCCGTCCGGCGGCGAAGGCGTCTACCAGTTCGCCTTCCAGATGCAGGTGTCAGGGGCGGTCAGCGATGTCCGGGTCACGGCGAACGGCACCGACGTGGCGAGCGCAACGCTGCCGGTCGGCGTCTCCACCCTGCGAATCTCCCCACCCATGCGGCTTGACGCCGGCGACGTGGTGCGTTGGGAACGGCGCTCGGCCAGCCTGCTGTCCACACTGAACGCTGGAAGCATGGTTTCCTTCCATCGGTTAGGCTTGCTGCCGTGACCACTGCGGCACAGATCATCACCCGTGTCCGGGCCAGGCTCGACGAATCGTCGCCGTACTTTTGGGCGGACAGCGAACTGTTGGGCTGGCTCAACGAAGCCCTGCGCGACGCCGGCCGCTACACCAAGCACATCCGTGACCGCAAGACGGTGTCGGTGAGCGCGACCACCGCCGAATACGTGCTCCCAGCCGACGTCATCGAGGTCGAGCACGTCTACTTCCTTCCCGGCGACGGGCGACAGGTGCCGCTCACCGGCCAGTCCTACGACAACATGGACGCCGTGTGGGGCTCCTGGCAGAACTTGCAGGTCGGCGAGCCACGCACCTACTCGCTGTGGGGCACGCCGCCAGCGTTGAACATGAAGCTGTATCCGACACCCGACCAGGCCGGCCAGGTGTCGATGCTGGTCGTGCGGATGCCAACCCAGGCCGCATCCACGTCGAGCACCGTCGATTGGCCCCCCGCATGGGAAGACGTGCTGGAGGACTACATGGAGATGGCGGCGCTGCGCAAGGCCCGCGACCCCCGCTGGCAGGAAGCGTTCACCATGTACACCGCCAAGCGGGACCGCCTCGACGTCGACTCGGACTACGGCACCAACCCGGACACCTTCGTGTTCGACGGATACGCCGGCATCCTCCCCCGCTGGCTCGTCGAAGGCTGACCTCAGCGCGCCCCAGCGGCGCGCCCCGGATCCCCGGAACCCCACCCCCCGAAGGGGGTGGGTGTTCCCCTGGGTGTCTGACAGCATACCGCTTTCTACACTGGTGTGTAGAATCTGTGTGTGCCGCTCGGTGTCCCCACAAATCTTCCTCAGCAGCTGCGGCCACCTTCGATGCCAGCGCGTCCGCAGCGCACACCGTTGCCGCCATCAGATGGCGGCGAGGGCTCGTCGACGACAGTGACGCGCCCGGTGCAGCCGATGCCTTCGGATGGCGCAGGGTGGTCGTCGACGACGTACCGCCGGCCGACGCCGTCGACGACTCCACAGCGACGCATCCCGACAATGCCATCGGACGCTGGCGACCCATTGCCGCAACTGATTCCGTACGGCAGTCCGCAAGGCCAGTCAGTGGCGGCCATGTATCAGCAGCGTGTTCCGCTCACCGCACAGCAAGAGGCCGAGCAGCAGGCATACAAGGCGTTGCAGAACTACGCCGAGATGCAGTACCTGTCGCGCAACCTCCCGCTGTTCTACGACCAGGCGTTCGCCAACAACGCGCTCCAGTTCGACACCGGCGTCCTCCAGCGGGACACGGCCTTCGACCGGGCGCGTCTCGCCAACGCCCAGTACCGCGACGTCGACCTCGCCCGCATGAACGCAGCCGATCAGCTGGAAGCTGCCCGCCGTGGGGTGAACTCCCGCATCCTCACGATGAACGACGCGTTCACTGTCGACATGCGCCGCATCGCCGATCAGATCGCTGCGGCGGACCGCGACTATGCGCTTGGCATGGATGCGGCAACGATGCAGAACCGCTCGCAACTGCGCGACGTCGGCAACATGGCCGCAGCATCCGGCGCAGGGTCATCGACCGGCATGGGCAACATGCTCGGCACGGTGCGCGACCAAGACATGCTGACCCGCCGAGGGCTCGGCAACACGCTGCGCGACGCGAGCGACCTGAACCGTTCACGCACCGAAACCGCACAGGCCGGGTACGACGCAGCGAATCGGTCGGTGATGGATGACTGGTCGACGGCGCAGGCCGACAACACCGCCCGCATGAAGTTCATCGACTCGGTCGCACGGGACTACGGGATCAGTCGCCAGCAGATGGAGCAGGCATTGCGCGACGGGATGCAGCGGCTCCAGATGGACTACGCGACGACCACGCGCAAGATCCAAGACGCGATCACGTCGAACGATTCGATGGCGACCGCAGCCGGCGAAGCGGCGCTCAATCAGATCCTGATGGCGTCCATGGGAAGGGTGTGACCGATGTTTCGTCACCACTCGGAAATCCCTGTCCTCCACAACGTCCTTGATTACAGGAAAGAGATTGCGGTTCTGGAGGATGCGCTCCGCAATCGCACAATCAGTGCCGGATACGCCGAAACGCATCGAGAGGCACTGGAACAAAAGCTCACCACTCAAGCGCGACTTGAGTTGATGCGCGGTGTGGGCGAGCCGTCAGCGCGAGACACATTTCAAGACGCAGGAGGGATGACAGTGGCGAAGCAACCGAAGAAGGTGATGCTGACCAAGGCGTTGTTCGAGGAACTGAAGTCTCAGGGCTTCCCGATCACATACCCCGACGTCACCATCGTCAGCCAGAACGCCCGCACCGTGTCGTTGGAGTTGGATGACGCGTCGTACTCGCGTCTGTGGGAACTCACTGACGACATCAAGAACGGCGACAACGCCAAGCTGAAGAACGTGTCCTCGGCGGCGGCGAGTCGTTCGGCTGAAGCCTGGCAGAACAAGAACAAGGATCTCCGCCCAGCCAATGTGGTGAACCAGCAGCAGGCGAATGCTGAGGCAGCGGTGGCGCGATCGAAGGCTTCGCGCGCGCCGACGCCCTCTGCGACAGCGGCCCTCGACGAGTCGATGTTCGACGATGCCCCCACGGTCGCCGTCGATGACCCCACCTCATCCCCCAAGTCCTCCAAGACCTCCAAGGCCCCCAAGGCCCCGGCCGGGCTTGCAGAGCAGCTTGCACCGCCTGCCCCGAAGACGGCGTTCAACCTTGCACAGATGCAGGCGTTGCAGACCTTGGCGCGCTCCAAGGAAGGGCTTCCCCCGTTGCCGATCAGCCAGACAGGCAGCGCCGACCGCACGCTGATCCCCAGCAAAGACCAGTACGGGGCACCTCTGCCGGAAGGCTTCGAGGACGCCGACTACGTCGAAGAGGTCCGGGGGAGGTCCAAGGTCGATCAACTGATTCGGGAACGCAGCGACCGGTTTGCTTCGATCAACGCCGCTCTTCGAAGTGGATACATCACCTCTGACGAGCACGAGATGCTGATGGAGACGACGCGCCGGAAGTATGAATGGCCGATCTTCGATGCTCGTCAAGCTGAGCGGTTGAAGACGTCGGGTTTGGTCAAGGGCGCGCCATCCTCATCGGAGAACATGGGCGACTACGCGAAGGACTTCGAGGCGCTGGAACGGGTTCAGCGCGTCGCGATCGACCCCGTCACCGGCAAGGCAACCGTTGTCGTCGGCACGTCCGACGACCCGTTCCGCGACGAGTTGATGGGTCGCGACCTGTCGCATCTCCGCCCGAAACGTGTTCGCGATCGAATGGAGGCGTCGTCCGCACAGGCGATCCGTCCGAGGTTCCGCACCGAAGCCGAAGCAATCGCCGCGCAACTGACCGAGGACGCTGCGAGTGGACAGATGGTGGAAGCCGAGATGGTGCAGCGAACCGGTCGTGTCATCAGGGACTCAAACGGCAAGCCAGTGCTCAACCCTGACGGCAAGCGCCAACGTCAACTCGAATACGTGTTCGAGGTCGCGACCGATGAGGAGGTGTACGCTTACAACGATCGTGTGGCGGAACTGGACGCCGCCGTGCGTGAAGGCCGCTTGTCTGCACTGGATGCAAGCCTCGAAACTCAGCAACGGTTCGGTGAGTTGTCCCCGGCAGGTCAGGAGCGGGTACGCGCCGGGCTCAGGAACAGCATCGCGGCCCGCACCTCGCAGGTCGCTGACGTGGTGCTCGCCTCGAACCTGAAGCAGACCGGCACGCTCCCGCCTGCTTTTCAGCTTGGAATGTCGCCCGAGCACGTTCGTGATCTGCGCGCCATGGCCAACGACCCCTGGGATAAACTCGCCCGGCAGTTGCGGGCGAGCGGCTACACGCCCATGGACATCCCCAGCTTGGGCGCAGGCTTGGGGATCCACCCGTTGTACAGCACCGGTGTGTTCCCCGATCCCTACGCCGGCGGCGGGATGGGTGGCCCGTCGCCCGCGCCCGGCTCGTCCGGGTACATCCCGACGCTGAACCCGCAGTATCAACAGGCATCATCGCCGCTGACTCCCCCTCCTGTGATTGCTTCGCCCGCAGCGCAGCAGGCGGCACGACAGGCGATTCAGCCGTTGTCGATCCCTCCGTCATCGCTGCCTGCTGGCCCAACTTCCCCATTCCCGCGTCAGCCGTTGTCGATCCCTCCGTCATCGTTGCCTGCTGGCCCAACTTCGGCGTGGCCTTCTGCGGGTGGCGGCGCAGTC
>Ga0208855_1000100_pt1 | contig 25872 bp, 43 predicted proteins | sample LakMenEpi17May12_FD_150708 | JGI IMG/M metagenome (GOLD analysis project Ga0208855, IMG submission 150708) | Freshwater microbial communities from Lake Mendota, WI - 17MAY2012 deep hole epilimnion (SPAdes) | ecosystem: Environmental > Aquatic > Freshwater > Lentic | place: Lake Mendota, Madison...
CAATTCACAACATGCTATTAGGCTCGGCCTATTACGATTTTACACTTCGCAATCCGACGCAAGAGGCAACCTACGGAGGATGCTGACATGAAAGAAATAGTTTTGATTTTGCTGGTCGAGTTCATCGCGTCATTGTTGTCGCATATTCCGATCACATTGCGACAGTATGAAGAACGTGATTGGTCGAATCGACTCGAAGAAATGGACCGAGTAAAGAGGGACTTCGATGCCTCTGGTCACTAAACGATTACGCGAAGACGGGCAGTTTGTCAAAACGTTCGATGGAGATCCGGTCGGACTGAAACGGCGGTCGTGTTCAGCCGCGAAAAGACCGTGTCGAGACTGCTCAAACGCGGGCACTCTGATGTTGACGGCGGTCGAAGCGGAGATTGGCAATCGAGTAAACTGCGGAACGTGCCGCAACTACTTGATGGGGCTTAACGGAAAGCCTAATCACGATCATGCCACAATCGTCCAGAAACTGTATGCTGAAATTGAATGGCCCCCGCACTGGCGAGCAACGCACGGCGACAAAGAGGGGCAGCGGAAAAGGATCGGGGAAATCGTATCCAGTGTTCTGGCGAGTGCGACAACGACGTGTCCGACTCCGAGGCCAACACGAAGCCATCGAGTCACAAGCAAAGGCCGCAAGCCTTACGCGGGCTGGAGATCAGAGGCCGATGGGCCTCGCATCGAGCACGGGCCATTTGTTTCGTCGATTCGGCATTTGACCTATCACGTATGGGCGTCAAATCGCGGCGACTCTTGGCAATGGAATCTGGAGCAACTGGCAAAACGATGGAAGCTATTTAACGGCACGCGAATTATCGGAGTGGTTCACGATAATGACTCACGGCCAGCCGATGAGGTGCTCAAGTTTGCCGAATCACTCGGAATGAATTTCGATCATCAGGTAATCAAGCCGAACGTGCCGAAACTTCGTGAGGTCGTTACGTGGATTCCGATGCTGAATCTCCTGAAGCCAGAGTCAGCCGGTGCAAATGAAGTCGTGTTTTCTGGACATGCAAAAGGGCAGAAATACGAAGACCCGAAGCATACTCGCGACTGGACGGATTTAATGTACCAATCCTGCTTGGACGATTGGGCATCGGTTTACAATGCACTCCGAACGTCGCTCATGGCGGGATCATTTAAGGAATTTGGATTGCTCGGAAAATGGCACGACTGGGCATTCTCAGGAACATTCTTCTGGTGGCGACTAGCCGAGATCGGAAAAAGAAACTGGCGTCAGGTCGATCAGTGGTTCGCAGGAACTGAAAGCTGGCCAGGCAAGATGTGCGATCCCCGCGAAACTGCCTGTCTGTTTCTGAATGACAGCCGAAGAATGTATGACCAGCAATACTGGCACGATGTGGTGTGGCCAGAGTGGCAAAAGTATCAGGAGGCTCGCAGTGGGCGTTGAGATCATCAAGAACGCAATCCCTCGGTCGTTGTGCCTCGCTGCTGAAGCGGCGTGGCCCGATCCATCGTGGCCCTATTGGCATCGCTACAGTGGAGCCACCGCGAATAAGTTTGGCAGCATGGACCGCAGCCGAATTCCTCCAGCCTGCCTTGCGGCACTCGATGCGTTGGCGATGGCCGTTATTCCGCACATCGGGGATTCCTTCATTGATTACGATTTGCACGCGGCTGGAATGCACATGATGCCACCCGGCGGATTCCTTGGAAGACATCTCGATGCTGAGTGTCACCCAATCCGGGGATGGCGGCGAACGCACTCAATCGTGATGAGCGTAAATAACGAATGGGACGCAGAGCGATGGGGCGGCCAGCTACGGATTGAATCGAATTTGGATTCAGAACCGGACGTCTATATCGCCCCGGAATGCGGCACCGCAATCGTGTTCGACACACCCGGTCAATGGCATCAAGTCTTACAGGTCACAGAGTGCGAATCGACGTGCTGCAATCCGTATCGAAAAACACTTGCTCTGTTCGCGTGGGATCACGGCAACTGCTCTGGATCGACATCCGCAAACTTTGGGAAGTGAACTATGCACCCTGGCGCATTTGAATTCCTAGCGAAGCATTCCACCCACGACGCCCTGACCGTAATCGAAATTGGCAGTAGGGACATCAACGGCAGTGCCAGGGCACACTTTCCCGGAGCCACATGGATCGGCCTTGATCTGATCGCAGGCCCAGCGGTCGACGTTGTCTGTAATGCGATGGAATACGTTCCGCCGCAGTTGGTTGATTTCGTCATCTGCTGCGAGGTGCTTGAGCACTGCATGACATGGGACTCACTGATTTCCCACGCTGCAAGCTGGCTGAAGCCTGGCGGAAAAATCCTGATCACATGCGGCGGTCCCGGCAGAGATCCGCACTCAGCAATTGACGGTGGGGCATTGCAGGTCGACGAGCATTACGGAAACATCAGCCAGGATGAGCTGGCTGAGGAACTGCACTACGCAGGATTCGTCGGAATCGACGTGAGCGGGAATGAGCACTGGAAAGACACGTATGCGATAGCGCTGAAAGCACCGTCATAGTTCGGCCGGTCCTGCGGATAAATAGCAGGGGCCAAAAACGCAGTCTGGGAAGGGCCAATCCGATCGGGTTGGCTCGCTGCGTTTCTGGACTTGATTCCGGCGCGACGGGTGCTATCATAGAATCAACGTCACACGGTCAGGTGTGATATGTCAGTAAGTGTTCCGGGCTGTAAACCCGGACTGCCTAAGCCCGCCGCAAGTCTGACCGCTTGCGTGCGGGTTTTTGCATTTGGAGTGATGCATGTTTACCACAGACAGCAGGACAGAGAATTTTCTGACTGCGATGGGGATTAAGTACGAGTATTGCAACGGGTTACGGCTGCCTGATGACTTCGCAAAAGGCTGGAACACCGAGAACATTGGTAGGCCGGTTGCGGTGAGAGAAGATGCTGTTTTGGAATATGCAGCGTTGATGGAAGCGGGATCGGCTGCACCGGCACCGATTCTATGCAAGACGGAAGACGGGCTGCGGGTTTTGGATGGAGTTCAGCGATTGTCAGCGGCGGAACTGCAGCAGACAACCAGAATTTCTGCCTATGTCGTTTCGACCGACAATGAGGATTCACTGGCTTCCATTCGTGTTCTTGCAAACGCACGAATGCAGGGCAGGGCAGAACCGGCAGAATGGACGCGACGACGGGCAGTTGAAGTGCTTGTCGTCGGCAGGGGAATGAGTGCGGCAGAAGTCGCCAAAATGGGCGGATGGAAAACAGCGGATGTCAAACGCATTGCGGACGCAATTGAATTGCAGTCAAGAATTTGCCACATCGGAGGGCCGGAACTGTCCGACGCAATGCTGGCAGAGTTGCGACCGTTTATTGAAAAGGGGCCAGTCCTTGAGCAGGCATCGCAGCCGGTGACAGGGTTTCTGCAGACTCTGAAGCAGTCGCGAATGTCGGCTACGGACGCAACGCCTTACATTGAATCATTTTTTGGATCTCTGCCAAAGTCTGCAAACCCGCACAAGGTCTACGCAGACCGGCTGGAGGAATTGCACGAAGACCCGGAAATTCGCTCACGGATTACAGGCAGGCAGTGTGCAGAGCTGCCGAAGGATGTCGTGCTGCTTCGAACGCTGAAGACAGCAGAAACTGTGATTGACCACATTTTGACGCATGGCGAGCGAGTGCCAAACGTCGATGAATTCTTTTGGCTGCTGAATCGACTGGAGACAAAACTGAAATCGATTGCACCAAACAAGGCGGCACAGACTGTTCGTGTTCCTGCTGATATGTGGAGTGACAAACGATGAGCGTTTCACAAGTCAAAAAACGGTTTGCTGAGATGGAGTCGTATCTCGGCAGGGACAAAGAAGCGTTGCGGCGTCTGAAGCTGTTGAAAGATGACGTAAACGTGCTAAGAACGTCGCTGGCTGCTGCTGAAGAGAAAGCAGTGGAAGCTGAGGCAGTAAAAGAGGCGGCAAGGAAACGGGCCGATGAGGCGGAATTGCAGGTCTATGCACTTAAAGCGGAAATTGAAAGGCTGAGCAACAAAAACGAAAGTTTACATCAAGAGAACGATTTGCTTGGCAAGCAATTGCACGATGTTACACATAGGGAAAGGGTGCCGTTTGCGAGCGGAAATTTGACAAAAGATTTATCGCCGGAAAGGATTGGTCGATGGGCATTCAAGACGCTCAAGGAGCAGGGCGGCACATTGGTGAAACCAAAAAAATGTACTACTCGCAATCCGATAGGCTTTGATCTAGAAGATATTCTCACAGGTTTTGATGAATTCGGCTTTGCAACGCTTGGCCGAACTATTGTCCTGCAGTTACTGCTCAGAAAAGCCGTTGCTGTGTTTTGGAGCGATGAGCCAGACGGCGTCGACCCGGAGAAAATAATTAAAGCTGTTTGGAATCAAAAGGACTCCCAAAAGGCAAGGAAAACAATTATGCAACTATTTTTGCATCAGTTCGACAAGCGAACAAATAAGGATGTTTTAAGCGACAAGACATCGGGCAAGGCTCACTGTTCGGCATACACAGAAACGGCGGTTGACATCCTGTTTGGCCACAAATTACCAACTGTCGGCGGCTGACTTCCCGTTGACAGATTTCGCAATCCGTGTCAAGATGCGTTTGCTGTTCGGCGTGGAAACCGAGTAGCGACGATCAAATGGCAAAACGAATTGATTATTGGGCCGCATCTCCCTTACACTGATGCACCGCGATTTGATCGTCGCACAATCCACAATGACAGCCAGAGCAGCAATGCCCTGGCTGTCGGCGTTTGGTGAGTGCCTTTCCTGAGTCGTGCGATATGGGCGCGTTCGGCAATAAAAAGGTTTTGGGGCCGTCAAATCGGTCTGTGTCAGCCTTTAACGTGACACACAAAAGCGTGACGTTCCCGATGGTGCGTTGCAGTTTTGTCAAACATCCTTTACCAATCTGCAGAGAGTTCTTTCTGTGGGGGTAGGGGGCGTTTGGCATTCGTTCAGAAGCCCTCCGGTGTTTGCAGTCAGCTTTGGAACACGACCAACGGGAGTGGCGCGCATGAGACGATCATTCATACAAGACTATCTGGCAAACCCGATAAGGCCAAAGACGTACAGCACGCCAAAGAAGCAGAAGTTAAAGCCAGTCCAAAAACGTCAAAAACATCGCCGCGACGTAATCACGCGAGACATGACGTTTGAGCAGGGATTGAAGACGCTCGGGTTCAGCGACTATCGGGGGTACCTAAACAGCAAACTCTGGCGAAAGATTCGCGAGCAGGTGTTTTGCCTGAAAGGGCGAATCTGCTTTTTGTGCGGCAAATCAGCAGATCAGGTACACCACCGGAAGTATTTGGCAACATCGCTGAATGGTTCAAATCTGCAATGCCTTGAACCGTGCTGCACCAAGTGCCATCACATGATCGAGTTTGACATCGACGGAAAGAAGATTTCGTCAACTGAGGTCGAACGATATGTTCAGCAGCATTTGCAGCAAAACGAATTGGCCGAATGCGAGGTTTCTGCGGAGTTTCGCCAGATGTTTCGGCAACATTTTAAAAATCTTTCCCACAATCCTGCAAAATGATATCACCAACCGTTGACGCCCCTGCCGATAGTGATATCATGCCCGCACCAAGACGCAAAACACTGGTAAGGAAAAGAAAAAATGAAAATCACAATCATTGCTAATGACGAATTAACCGGAAACGAAATGACAATTGTGGTTAACGACGGGACATCAACTGGACTTCCAACTCGCGCTAAGTGCCAGCAAATTCTTAATCAAATGGGCCGCAAATATGGGGCTTTGTTGTGTTACATTTCTCACTCAGTGGTGACAGCGTGACCGACACACTCGCAACAATCCGAAACCTGCAAGCCCGCATTATCTACGCCGAGAACGACGGCAACCACGCCGAAGTCTTGCGGCTAAAAAAGGAACTGGAGAACGTGAAGTGACAAAGAAACTTAAAGGCAATCCCCAATTGCTGCTGCGTGTTCCGCCGGAACTGCAAAAGCCATTGGCGGATGAAGCGACGAAGACCGGCGAGACGAGGCAGGGTGTGCTTTGGAGGATCGCGGCGAAGTATTTTAAGGGGCGGAAAGCGTGAGAATTGATTTCGATACACGTTCAGCAGAAGACTACGCACGGTTTCTAGCTGTACGCAAATGCCCGATCTACCAGTTCAGGGGATCGGCCGCAATTGTCCCTGACGAATACGCCTCACTCGTCGGCGTGAAGCCAAAGCGAAAGACGGGCAAGAAATATACTCCGGCCGTCAACCTGTTCGACTACCAGGCGGACATTGTTCGGATCGCCGTTGAGCGTCGCAAGTATGCTATTTTTGCTGACTGCGGACTTGGCAAAACTTTGATGCTTCTGGAGTTTGCTCGCCATTGTGCTGAACAGACAAAAGGGAAAGTGCTGATCGTTTCTCCATTGATGGTATGTCGTCAAACGGTCGACGAAGCCATCCGATGGTACGGCGAAACATTCCCAATCGGTCGAGTCAAGGCCTTTGATTTGCAGTATTGGCTGAACTCGAGTAGCTCGCTCGATTCGCAAATTGGAATCACAAACTACGAAGCGATTCGCGAAGGGCTTGAGCCAGGCAAACTAACCGGCCTGATTCTCGACGAATCATCCATGCTTAAAAGCCATTACGGTGCATGGGGCACGCGGCTGATTGAATTGGGCCGAGGACTTGACTGGAAATTGTGCGCGACTGGAACGCCAGCCCCGAACGATCGGATCGAGTTCGCTAATCACGCGGTGCTGTTGGATCGCGCAAAAACCGTTAATGAGTTTCTCGCCACGTACTTCATCAACCGTGGTGAGACTCAAAACCGATGGGAACTTAAGCCGCACGCCTTGAAGCCGTTCTATAGGTCGCTCGCTGACTGGTCGATCTTCTTGACGAATCCAGCCACCTACGGATGGAAAGATAATGTCGGCGTCACTCCGCCGATCAACATCCACATTGATCACATCGACCTGACAGACGAGCAACGCAAGGCTGCTCAGAGTGTCACCGGGTCGCTGATCACAAACAACATCGGCGGCATTGGCGACCGTGGCAAGCTGTCGCAGATCGCAAAAGGAAAAGGCGGCATAGCGTCACTTAAGCCTGCATTCATTCGCTCACAAGTCGAGAGTTGGCCAGATGAATCCACAATCATCTGGTGCCATTACAACGACGAGCAGGAGCAGATGGAAAAGCTGTTTCCTGAAGCGGTCAGCGTTTCCGGCGACACGAAGGAATCAGACCGGGAAGCGGCGGTTGATGCTTTCAAGTCAGGCCGCGTCAAAGTGCTGATCACGAAGCCAAAGATTCTTGGCTTCGGATTGAATCTACAGGTCTGCACTCGGCAGATATTCAGCGGCATAAAAGACTCATACGAGGAGTTCTATCAGGCCGTCAAGCGATCGAATCGTATCGGTTCCACGAAGCCTCTCAATGTCCATATTCCAGTGACAGAACTGGAGGTGCCATTTGTCGACAACGTGCTGCGCAAAGCCGGTCGCGTTCAACAGGACACTGAGGAGCAAGAAGCACTTTTCAAGGAGATCGGCCATGCTTGTTTCGTCGACTAACTTCTGCCTGATTTATATCGAAATCTTAGAGCAGATCGATCCCACGATCCTTCCGGCGTATTACCCGGCGATTCGAAATCTATATCGAACTGACCCTCGCGATCTGGTGACTCCTGAACAGGTCTTCATTTCCAGGGATCACGCATTCGGGTTTATCTACTGCCTATTGATTCGCGAACACAAACGACTTATAGAAAGAGCCAAAAATGCTGTTGTCTAATGAAGAACAATACCACGTCCATCACGGCGATTGCATTCCGCACATGCTGGAAGACATGCCTGAAGACTCTGTCGACTTTGCTGTGTTTTCTCCGCCATTCCCTAGCCTGTACGCTTACAGTGACGCGGAGGGCGACATCGGGAATGTCGACTCAATGGGAATGGAAGCGGCGGTTCATCTGTCGTTCATGTTCAATGGGCTTGCCAGAGTTCTGAAGCCCGGACGAGCCGCAATTGTTCACGTCTGCCAGATCCCGCGAATGAAGCGATCGGGCGGAGTTGGCCTGTGTGACTTTCGCGGGACCAACATTAGGCTTGGGGAACGTGCTGGCCTCGTGTATGAATATGATTGGAGTGTTCGCAAGAATCCGCAATCGCAGGCGATCCGAACACGATCACGAGAACTGCAGTTCTCCGGACTGGAAAGCGATCGCTCGAAGCAACGCGGAACGCTTCAGGACTACCTGATCAAGTTTCGCAAGCCAGGGGAGAACGCCACTCCAATCGACGCGAAAGGACAGGTCAGCCGAAACGATTGGATCGCATGGGCGGAAGGATGCTGGGATGACGTGCATGAGACCGACACCCTGAACACAGCGGCGGCAAAATCAGACGATGACACGAGGCACATTTGCCCGTTGCAACTTGAGGTGATTCGTCGATGCGTTCTTCTCTATTCGAATCCCGGTGAGATCGTTTTCAGTCCATTCGCTGGCATCGGCTCAGAGGGCTTTGTTTCACTCGGCGGCACGTCGCCAAAGACAAAGCGAGCGATCTATGACAAGCGTCGATTTTACGGCTGCGAACTGAAAACAGAATACTACAAGCAGGCATTAAAGAATCTTGATCTGGCAACACGTCAGCATTCGGCGGTTCATCAGTCGAGTTTGTTTTCAGAGCTTGAGGAGGCTACCCGATGAGCCAACTTACCCTCTTCGACACACCCGCAAACATCAGCCGCCGTAGCGACCCAATCACGTCGCAGAAGTCAGCGGCCGAAACAGAGCCACAGCTAACCGGCCTGCAATCCTGCTGCATGGTTGTCCTCGGTCGTGCATTGTCACCACGAACAGCCAACGAGATCGCAACCGAGTGCGTCCGACAGTACGGCAAGCTGGCCGAATCGTATCGGAAGAGACTCCATGAGCTGGTCGAGGTCGGCAAGGCCATTGAATGCGGTGATCGGGCCTGCGAAGTCACTGGCAAATCAGCGATGACGTTTCGCGTGAAGGAGCAGCAATGATCACAAAGCAAATCCAATGGCTAATTCGCCGCGATATGGACGCAGTGCAGGCGATCGAGAACGCCAGCTTTTTGCATCCGTGGAGCGGAGCCGAATGGGATGAGCACCTTAAAGAGCGTGATACGATCGGAACCGTCATTAAGGATGACCTGAACATTCTTGGCTACGCGATCTACAAGCTCGGCAAAACGAAATTCGAACTGCTGAATCTGGCAGTCAAGCCAATTGAGAGACGTTGCGGACACGGCAGGCAGATGATCAATCGGCTGAAAGGCAAACTCGATCAGCAACACCGGACGGCCATCGAATGCACTGTCACTGAGGAGAATCTTCAGGCTCAGTTGTTTTTGCAGGCGTGCGGATTCACGGCGGTACGAGTCGTCAAAGACGCATGGAATGGCAGCGATGCGTATCGGTTTCGATACAGAATAAAGGAGCAGACATGACAACAAAGCCAATCCCGCACCCTGAATCACGCCTCACAGTTCTCTGGCAAGTCGAGGACTACGAGCGAAAAGACGGACGCAGATACACGCAATGGTTTTGCCAGTGCGTCTGCGGCAAAACGAAAACGGTAAACGTGGCACGTCTTCGAGATGGTCACGTCAAGTCGTGCGGGTGCCTACGAAGAGAGAAGGCACGAATCAGGGGACTGGCGACTGCTCACATTGCACGAGCGGCGATGATGGAAAAACGAAAAAGGAGACTGGCCAATGCTCAATAGCTGTCTGGCGTTTTTGGTGATCGTGATGCTTGGTTGCTTCGCTGCTGGCTCGTGTGAGATTGTCAGCGAGCGGGCTGAGCGGAAGCGGATTCAAAAGCACATCCGTGAGAAGTACGGACGGACTTACTAACCGGCGAGGGCAAGGGTCCACCGGATCAAATCGCAACGGGCAGATCGTTTCTGTCCGGCCCTGTGGCAACGGCACAGGGCGAATCTCCTCAGAGCCTGCTGCATTGGAAAATGATTTTCAACGGCTGGCCCCCGCAAGCCAATGAAGGCGCAGCAGGCTCTGATTTTGTACTCCTGCGGACGGCTTGCCAGCGGTGGCGTGGTCAAGAGTTCGTCAAAGCCGTTCGCAGGTTTTCATGGTCAATGAAAGGATTTCAGATGTTGGTGCTTCGAAGGTCGGTCAGTGAGGAGATCATCATCACGGTCGGTGAGGAAAGGATTGTCGTTAAGCTGGTTGACACTGTCGGAACCAATCACGCACGGATTGGGTTCACGGCATCGCGGAACGTGAGGATCGACCGTAAGGAGATCCACGACGCGATCATGGAGACTGGATTCAATCCAGAGGCGTTTCCAATCGCCCCGCTCGTGCCAGTCGTACGAATGGGCGAACGACTACCAGGCGAACTCATGAGGAGGAAACCGCAATGACTAGGCGCAAGGCGGGCAAGAAATCACAACGGCTACACATGCCAACAAGCCACAAGCCAGTGACGCCAGATCCGACGTTAGAAGAGATTTGGGGCACTGAAACAACGATAGGAATGGCTGAGATGATTCGATTGGAACGGCCAGAGCATCCAGAGAATCGTGGTTGCTATCGGGCACCGATGATCAGGGAATGCAGCACGCGAATGCTGCCGGGTGGTAAGGGCGTATTGAGGGGGCAGGGATGACGGAAATCGTAGTACCAGACGCAAACCCACAATGTGGGCGATGTGGAAATCCAGCAACAACCGTCAGTCAAAATGTGATGCGGTTTTGCAACGGCGACGGGACGTATTCATTCGCTCCTGTCGGTGATTACTTCTGGAGATGCGACAGACACGCGCCGGAAGTGCAGATCATTGACAGCTATGCGGACACAGGCACGGTAACGAGGGACGTTGTATGACTGAATCAGCATGGATCGGAATAGACCCAGGAGCATCCGGGGCCATCGCAATCATTCACCAGTCGGGTAACGTCAATTGGATAAAGAACGATTCGACAGAACACGAACTGGCAGAGTGGCTGCGAGATTGTGCGGAAGCGTTTGATTGTGCTGCGGTCATCGAGCAAGTGTCGGCAATGCCAAAGCAGGGCGTATCGTCTACGTTCAAATTTGGCAAGTCATTTGGCTTCCTGATCGGCATCCTGACAGCGTTGCAAGTGCCTTACGAATCGTATCGGCCACAGGTTTGGCAAAAGCACATGAGGTGCCTGACAAAAGGCGACAAGAACGTTAGCAAAGCGGCTGCACAGCGGTTGTGGCCATCGGTCAAAATTACGCACGCTAATGCGGATGCTTTGCTGATTGCGGAGTTCTGCAGGCAGATCAGGAACGGGCGATGAGTGAGGTTATCTGCATCAGTTTTACGCCCTCGCACGAATATCGTGAGCACATTCAGCGGCGATACATGAACGAGCGCAGTTGCGGAGCGACGGCCGGAGACTCGTATTGGCTCGGGCTTGGAACGTATGACGTTGTCGATCCGTTTGCACGATACCGGGAGCACGAAGAATCAAAGCCAATCACCGTTCCAGCGTGGCGTGAGCGGATTGAGAAGGCAAAGCGAGACATTGAGAAGCACAAATCAGAACAGCGAGTGCAGGTGCTCGCTGAACAATTAACCGACGAAACTATCTTTTTAGAAATCGAGGCAATACGAACATGGGCACGATCACTACGACAACCAACACAGTCTCAGACTGGCTCACGCGAATTGACGCAAGCCGGAACGAGCTGATTGACGCGGCAAAGAATGGCTCACGAATCAACGCGGCGTTTGCGATGGCAGAGGCTCGCATTCAGTTAATCGAGTCATTGACTGATGAGAACATCAAGGCACGTTTGCTGAGGATGACTGACCCGAGAATCAACATGGTCGAACTCGCCAACAATCCAACGGACGAAGACAGGATCAGGGTTTGTGCGATTGCCATCCTGAGTGGCTTTTGCCCTGGCGATGATCAGTTTGCTGTCTTTGGCGGCAAGGGCGGCGGAAAGCTCTACACGAAGGAAGCAGGCTTTCGCACGCTGTTCGCTCACCTTGGAATTGTTCCAGAGGTTTCCGTAGGTCATCCGGAGTTCGTGCCGCTAGGAAAGTCAGGAAAGAAAATCTGGCGAGTCGAAGGAAAGGCGTCTTGCTCCTACGGTGGCAAGGAATACGCGGTTGAGTTCTCTGGGGCGATGGCCTTGGGCCTTCCGGGCTATGAGTCGGACAATGTGGCGGGCATCACTGCCAAGGGCCGCAGGCAGCTCCTGAAAGCGTTGTGGACCAAGGTTAGCCCAATCCTGAATGATGATCAGGCGGACGAAGTGGAAGTTATGCCGCAGACGATGCTGATTGAGGAACCGCAACAGCCAGTGGTGGTGCAGCCTGAACCATCCGAAACCGAAAAGCACGAGCCATCGCTGGCACGCATCCGCAAGATTCTTGGTGACAATCCGGACCAGTTGACGTTTGTTGAGTCGGTCTGGAATGAGATTGCCGCGGCAAAGACGATGGAGAAACTGGAAGAGGCTGGCAAGGAGCTGGCAGCAATGAAAGCCAGCGTTAGCCAGCAGGTGCTGTCACTGGTGCGGCCATACTATCAGGCTCGGCAGGTTGAATTGAAAGGCGGTGCAGCATGAGTCGGCCATCATGGATGTTGCCGGAGATCCAGTCAATAGCGGAATTCCCCGCAGAACAGATCGCACGGCAACTTGGAAAGCTCTGCCGATACGCCGGAGCAACGCCAGATCATTACAGCGTGGCTCGGCATTCTTTGGTTGTCGCGGCATTGGCTCCTGACGATCCAGAACACAAGATGGCGGCGTTGTTACACGATGCCCACGAGGCGTTGACAGGCGACATTCTGCGGCCGATGACGCGGCTTCTTAGCATGTCGTCGCGAATGGAGATCCTCTGCGAGCAACAGGCTATCGACCGGCAGTTGTATTCGCTGATTGGGTTCGATCCGTCAATCGCTGTGCTGAACGCGGTCAGCACTGCCGACGACACGGCCTGCAAGCTGGAGATGCAGTTGCTGGGCAAGTCATCCAGCGAGATCACGGACGCACTACCAAATCTTAGGGAAGCAGCTTGGCAGTTGGCGTTTCACGGAAACGCACAGATTGACGCAACGCACTGGCTTGTGTCGTTTAAGGAAACGATGAAGACGCTGGAGGCGATGAGATGACCAAACGTAAAACACGCTTTCACGATGAATGGTTCTCCGTCTACGGCTACGAGATGCCGCCGCATGTGGAACGATTGCCGATTGGTCAGATCCAAGAGGCGATTGACTTCGGGCGGCAGAAACATCGGCCGGTGACTGAGACGAGCGGGAATGATGATTCGATGACCGAATGGGATGCACACAAGCAACACTGATATGAGCCATAACCAAAGACTCTACTGGCTTCGCACACTTGGATTCACCCCTGAGGATTGGGGAGCGGATTTGAAAGAACTAGGCCGCGCCGTGTGCGTCAAAGGCATTCGGCAAGGTCAGCCTGAATCGTTTTGGCTGGCTGCTGGCGATGGATCGGCTGTGGTCCACGGCGAGAACACGCCTGTCAAGACGTGGGAAGAACTGCAGGCGTGGATTACTGAGCAGCCAGAGGCAAAGAAACCTTTGGCCGCGCAAAGAAATCTTTTCGATTGACTGGATTTGGAAAATCGAATAATGTGAATCTGCCGTCAGTCGAGTAGACGCGATTGACGAAGACAACACTCAATAGCCCCTAGGGCTTTCAACCCGCCGTGATTGGCCGTCTACCCAATCACGAGCGGGTTTTTTCACGCAGTTGCGATTGGCGGCCGTAAGTCGCTTGAGTCGTCGCGAGATGGGCGCGGACGACAATAAACAGCTTTGGTGGCCGTGAACTCGGCTGCTGTCGGGCTGGGGCTTACAAGCCGAATGCGATAGCCAAAAGCGTGACGTTCCCGATGGTGCGTTGCAGTTTTGCTGACCGACACTCTCTACATTCCTGCGGGGCTTGCTCTGTGGGGCTAGGGGGCGTTTGGTCATGCGTTCCGAAGCCCTCTGGTGTTTGCAGTAGGCTGTAGACGAAACGAAGTGAAGTGATTACAGTAAGTCTGTCGCAAAGCAACTGCGACACACAAACAGACTCTTTCGGGGAAACCCGATTTTGTACCTCGTCCATCTGGTTGCTTCAGGTGGGCGAGGTTTTTTTGTGGAGGCCCGGTCAATGAGTAGCATGACAATTACAGGGACTGTAATCGCCAAAGGTGCTCCGAATAGGTGTCAAGACGGTCGAACGGTGATGTGCGCAATCGTCGTTAGCGATGAACTTGGATTGATACGGCTGTATCCGTTGTCGGTCTCAAAGGAATCAGACATTAGGATATGGAGCCGCGTGAGATGCGAAATAGTGAAGCGAAATACAGACTGCCGCCTCGAATCGTTTCGCGTGATATCGTCAGTGATTATCGACAGAGTCGAAGATCCTACAGCAAAAGCGGATCTGATGAATTCGTGCATTCTGCGATCGGGTAGCGATGATCCACTTCGGTATCAGGATGCAAATCACAGAAGCATCGCAATTGTAAAGCCCGGCACGAACGTCGGGGCGGCTCTGGAGTGCCGAGACACTGACGCGGTCGATCATTCAATCGACACAGAAGACGCGTGGGTCATGTGCCAGTCAGAGTATCCGTTCAAGCCTTACTTGATCTGGCAGAGCGTGCAGGGCGGCAATCACAAATCGCATTTATGTGCCCAAGAAGTCTACGAAGGAATGCGACACAATGCGGCGACGCCGTTTAGGATTTTTGAAAACCTGCACATTGGAGATCCGGACTATGATCACTGGCTTGTGATGGGAAACATGAAGGACCGTCGCACGGTTTGGGTGTGCGCGCACTTGCATCGTCAAAAAAAAACAAGTTCCAATACGGCTACAAACTTGCTGATGTTCGATGGGGCAAACGAAAACTGGCCATACTCGCAACAAGAGGCAATCAATGCGAGGATTGCGGAGCCGCAAAGAACATTCAGCTTCACCACTTGAGGTATGAAATCAACAGGCAGCCGTGGGAGTACGCGGATGCGGATTTGCGATTGTTGTGCAGGCAGTGCCATAGAAAGTTACACGGCTATGAAGAAGCATAAGTTCAACATCTTCCCCGAAGCAAAGAAGGAAGACTTCGATCGGCTGAAGGCTGACATTGAAGCAAACGGGTTCGACAAGTCGCAGCCGATCACAACCTACGAAGGCGAGATACTCGATGGATGGAACAGGCTGAAAGCGTGTCAGGAACTGACAATCGCTCCAGTGTTCGCAAAGTTTACAGGCTCGGCGGCGGACGCTATTGCGTTTGTGATGCGAACGAACAAGCGGCGAAATCTGAACTCGGGTCAGTGGGCGACTATCGCGGCTGAGGCGGAAGAGTTGATGGGAGCGATTGCGGAAGCGGTCCAAAAGGAACGACGCGAGAAGATTGCAAAAGCCACGGAAGGAAACAATCGGGCGGCTATTGAAAAACAGACGGGGAAAAAAATTTCCCCGTCTGTTTCGAAAGGCGAGGACAAGACAGCACACAAGGTGGCCGAAGTATTCAACACTAACAGCACCTACGTCAAAAACGCCGTCAAGATGAAAGAGGCGGCTCCGGAAGTCTTTGAGAAGGTGAAGGCCGGAACGATGACAATGCAGGATGGCATGAAAGCCGTCCGTGCAATCCCTACAGATCCGTGGAGCGAGTCAGAGCGACAGCGGCAAGTGCAGGTTGAGAAAGGGTTAGCAGTCGTGGCGAATGCTTCTGCTGACAAAAATTTGATTACATGGGCAGAGTCGAACGGCAAGGCTATGCGGGTCGATCGCGGTACAAAGTATGGCAACCCCTTCGTGCTGCCAGACGACGGAACACGGGACCATGTTTGCGATTGCTATGAGCACAACTATCTGCCTAACAAACCGTCTATTACAAGTGGAATCGACGTGCTGAAAGGCAAGGTGCTAATCTGTCATTGCTACCCTTTGCGATGTCATGGTGATGCTCTTGCGGAAATGGCAAACGGCGTGAGAAACCCTAAGAAGCTAGTTGCGGAAATGGATGACAAGGCTGCAAAGATCGAGGCGAATCGTCTTCGGAAAGCCGCTGACAAGCTTGACCCACCAAAGCCCTCATCAAAGTTCCAGCGGCCAGACCTTGACGAATGCGTTGAGTTTTTCCAAGAGCATGACAGCGATCAGGGAGAGGCGTTTTTCGATTTTTACGAGTCGAAAGGATGGCTTGTCGGTAAGGTCTCAATGAGGGACTGGAAAGCAGCAGGACGCAAGTGGATACGCGAAAATAAAGATAACGGAAGGTCAATATCAAATGTCAGGATCTCACCAGCTCAAGCCCGCGAACAAGGCAACGCCGACGCCTTCGCGCAACTCCGTCTTGCCATCAGCAATCAGCAATCTGGCGAGACTTGAGCCAGCGCTGGCAAGACTTACCGCGATGAAAAAGCAAGCAAACCTGACGACGTTTGAGCTGGAGACGTGGGTTGCTGGACTGAGCATTTTTGACACGGCAATCGTCAATGAGGCTGTCGTTAGAATCGGGCTGTCTGAAGATCCATTTCCAGACCTTGGGAAGCTCGTGATGCGTTGCGATGCCATTCGGCGCGATAAGACTGGCACAGTTCGCACGGGCGACAGCAAGCAGCTCGGGACAAAAACAGTCGAACAATTGGCGGAAGCAATGGGGCTGAAATTCACATGACCGAAACCAAAACCGAATACGTCGTGGAGTATCGCAGGGCGTCTGACGTGCTCTGGCGTGAGTCGTTTCGGTCGAAGGATAAGGCCGAAGCCGAGAAGCAACTGGCAAGCGACAGGAAGCGGTTTCTGACGTTTCAGTTGCGGCTGATTCAGGTGAAGGTGATTAAAGAGTTGCGTTAAGCAGCGATGCGGAACATCCGCTGCTCACAAAAACAAAGGGGAGAGTCATGAAAAGTAGGCTATTGGAAAACGGAATGATGTCGTGGGAATGCAGGATCGACAGGGATCACCCGGAGGCTGACGAGGCGACGGCGGTGATTCATATCCCGATCGCGGGTAGTCCGCACATGGTTGTGTCGGTATGCGAGATTGACTGCATTCCGTGCGGTCCAGATGAGTACGGCGACAACAATATTATCCGCGATGGCGAGGACGGCGATCGGTGGCGGAACGTGGTGCTGATTGCGTGTGCTCCGCATTTGCTGAATGCCGTCCAGCAGGCGGAAAAAAAGTTAGAGGCCATCGTGCAGGCTGGAATGGCTGACGGCGGGATCTGCCAAACTGAGCATGATCTGTGGGTGAGCCTGGAGGGGATTCGCCGCGAGCTTGATTTCGCGGCGGATTGGGCTACGGATGTCGGGTCGTTTTGAACAGAGGTAATCGCATCCGCTGTGTCTGAAACCATTGGAGATTTCGATGACAAAAACAGAACTACTGAAAGCGACCGGGAACATCTGGCGGGTCGACTGCTGGCACGATGGCAATCGCCGCAGGATCGTCCAGACGCTCTACATTCGGGCGAGTGACGTTCTGGCCGCAGAAGAGGTCGGACGGCGGGAATCGGGCCGCAGATGCGTTGACGCGGCCCCCTGGAATCCAAAAACAGATCGTAAAGTCTTCGGGTATGTTCAGGAGGTATCAGATGCCAACAACTAAAGCGGCACCGGGGCAAGTGTGGGAAGGCCGAAACAAGCGAGGCTTGCCGATCACGCGGCGGCGAGTCGTGGCAGTCCTTCCGACTGGCATCCAATGGGAGCCGGTCGGCTGGGGTGCAAGGAGTGCAAAGCCTGTGGTGGCAGTGTCCACCTGGAACTCGTGGGCGTATCGGCTGGTGAAAGAGTAACAGCGGAACTTGTATGCTCTGCTCTCAAAAACATTGGGAAACCATGATTGCAAGACTTCACAACAATGGCGTCGAGGTTCGCGTCGACCTCGGAAACACCGGCGAGAACTGGCCACACTGCCAGCAGTCTCAGAAGGGATTTCCGTGGCTTAACTTTGGTGTCGCGGCGTGGCAACACGCTGAGGACTACGCACGGGCAAACGGGGCAACGGAAATCATAAAGACTGGATTAAGGACCGAGTGATATGACGATCCCAGAGAAAGAACGATGGCGAATATCAAAATACAGTTGTGTAGGCCAGCCTGTTATATACAAGGAAGGTGAAAGCGAAACACATGCAATTCCGGTTTGCATCGTGGCACAACGCAGTTTGCACCCGATGGAGTTGCATCCGGAGACAGACAGGCTTGCAAAGCTAATACTGCAGGCACCCGCAATGCTCGACGCATTGCATCGAGCATTGATTTTCATTAACGGCCATGAGGTTGCTCACGGCAGGCCATTTGGAACCGGCAACGAAATTCGAGACGTGATTCAACTGGCTACAGGAGTTAGACCGGAATCGAATGTCGATGCGTTTATTCAAGACTACGACCGTGGCGACGGCATTTTCATCGAGGCTGCGATCTGATGGACAAGAACCCAGGCGTTCTCGTTGTGTTCTGGACAAAAATAGCGTGGAAGAAATTGGAGCAACAAAATGCACGAAGTTGAGGCCGCAACAATCACCAGCGACAAACTTGCAGGTCAGGAAGATGTGTCAAAATGTCTCCCGGGCTGGATTAGGACGATGTGTGACGCATTTGCGCAAGGCAAAGGATACACGCTCAGTCACTCAGCGGTCAGTGCTTTGGCCCACACGCTTATCTGTGCCAGAGTGAGAGCGGAAAGGCTTGTCCGTGAGCGTGACGAGGCACGGGAGAAGAATTGGGCAGACCACTACTTCCGGCAATGGCAGGAAGCACAGGAGCAGTTGAAGCAATTGCGGTCAGAACCGGAAGCAGATCGTTTACGGGCACTGCTGACGGAAATTGCGGAATACGCTCACGACAATAGTACAGGGCCAACCGTTCCAGATGCGTTGTGGGAAATTCGACAGATGGCGTATGAGATTCCGACGCAGACAGAAGAGGTTGAGCAGCCTGTCATGGCTAGCGGAACTAAAATTGTGTTCCTTCGAGCGACAGTGCATGCTAATGCGAGCGATCGGGGCGTAATCGTGAAACACGACGCATGCAATACATACCGGGTTCAATGCGATAATCGGCCTGAGTTTTTCAGAGCGGTGCACGGAGTTGATTTCATTGCTGTCTAACAGCCGCAAAGGGATTTTATGAAACAGTCGGTTGGTGAGTATCGCGAAGTGTCAGTCTGTGCTGTTCCGCATCGCATGATGATCGTCGACGGCGGCGTTTTGTTCAGCAACAAATCAGGGTTTTACGGCGTTTCATCTCGGTACATGTTTAGTTACCGATCTTCGCTGTGGTATCTCGACAGCAGTGAATCAACGTTTGGAAAAATACCTGTCGTGCATTTAGTAAAGATGCACAAACTGCTGTGCGAGTACATCGGCGGGGATCACACTGAGGCCGATGGGACGCCGTTTAGCCTGACATTTAAAAAGTGAAATCAACAGCGGAATTCCGTTCCGATAGTCGCGAGGAGTTGTGATGACAATCGAAGAAAGAAAAATGAGCCGTCCGGACAGCAGGTGGAAAGCTGAATTGCTGAATCTGTATCGGTCAGCGGAGAGGCTTCGCGAGGAAATTCCGGAAGCAGCAAACATGGAATATCAGACTGGCATTATGATGGCCTGTGCGGCGATATGGCATCGAGTGACGGGCGAGGCGTTGGTTTGAGTATCGGATCTACCATAGCTCTGCTCAAATTGCATTGACATTTGGCCGCCTTCCTGGCATGATGTGAGCACCGCTGGTGTTATGACGACTCTTGACTGTTCCGCGCACAGGTTTTGCGCGTTCGCAGCGTCATGGAGTGTCGTCAATGTCAGCGAATACCAAAGTTTGGTGGCAATCTAAAACGATTTGGATTAACGCAATCACCGCTGCGACCGCAACGCTGACAGCCCTCGCAGGTCAGCAGATCGTCACCGACCATCCTGCAATCGCTGCGGGGCTCGTGGCTGCACTCGGCGGACTAAACATCGCCCTGCGAATAATCACCGTGCTGCCGATCGGTGGTGAGTAATGATTTCCATCGACTGGCAGCAGGTTATCGGGTCAATCCTGATCGGTGGCTCCGGCCTTGGTGGAGCTATTTGGGCCGCTATCATCGGCTGGAAGAAATTCCGCACGGGCAGTCCTGCCACCGCTGAGCGTTCCGCTGATGCTCCTGCTCCGGAAGGGGCGGTTGAGTGGCTGACCGACGTTTGCAAAGCGATGGGCGATGCGTCCGCAGAATCAAAGCTGGCTGCACTAATTCAGGGAGCCACGAGAGATCAGGCTCGGATGCTGCGGATCGCAGAACTCGAAAGCCTTCCGAAAGCCAAGATGACAGCGGTCGCAATGGACCTGAAGCCGCGAGTTGTTCAGGAGGACACCCCGTGAAGCTGCCTCTTGCACTAATTGCCAGCGGATTGATTGGCGGGTTGTTGCTGCTGAATGGCGGCAAGGTTGGTCCGGGGCCGTCGCCAGCGGATTCGGTTTCTGCCGTGTTCGACACTCAGGAATCCACGTTCCGCAGTCTATCCGGAGAGCGAGCCAAAGCCCTCCGCGCCGGTGAAATCAAGAGCGAGGCAGATTCAGCCGCCTGGATGTCGTCTCGGTTCATTCCGCAGGCTGAAGCGGCGTGGATTGTCTTGCTGACCGAAGAGGCCAAAGCGTTCGGCGGAGAGCAGTGGACGGCGGAAAAAGAGGCGGCGTGGATCGAGAGGTACGTGCGATGACACATGCTCTGCGGATACCAACGGAAGCCGAATGGAAAGAGTTGGAAACGACAGCAAAAGTGTCGGCTCCTCGGGCTGAAGACTACGCTGGCTGGGAAGATCGGCTTCGCGCGTGGTCAAAGATTTTACTGGCGGAAATGCGTGACCAGCGGCAGACGCAAAATGACTGCCAGGGCAATGCGACAGCAAACGGGACTGAGGCCCGCCATCGCTATTGCACGGGGCGAATGTCTCAGTTTTCGGATACATACGCATACAACGGCAGCGAGTATGTTCAGTCGCCAAACGATGTTGGCCGCGATGCTGGAACGTCGATGCAAAGCGGCGTAAGGCTGCTGACAAAAGGCATTCCGGATCTTGGCGTGAAGCCCGGTCTGTGCCTTGAATCGGAATGGAAGTACGGCACCTACGAAACCAAGGCCAGTCGATTTGCAGAGCGAGCAAAAGGGCTGACCATCGATGGATCTTGGGTCAGCGAACACGGGCCAATGCCATCGTGGGATCAGATGCTGATTGCTCTTTCCGCAGGCGGAACGGGACATATTGGCGTGTATTGGGCACCGACATTCAGCCGCGTCGAATCCTATTCCGTCTGGAGCAGAAACGCGACGGCAGGCCGTGGCCATGCTGTCGAAATCATTGCAGCCGTTGAGCTTCGTGGTACATGGCATTTGGTCGTCTGGAACTCGCACGGCAATGGCTACAAGTTGATGCCGCGGGCGAACTATGAGGCGTATCAGCGGAATCAGTTTGCGCCATTCGGCGGCTATTTGCTAATGCCTGACAAGCCGGTCGAGCGTTTCCACAATCGTGTCGTGAGCGGTGGCGGATACTTCAGCCCAAGTAAGGGAGTGGCGTAATGCAAGGCAAAACCCGAATAATCTTTGATGATCATCCACACGGTGGTATCATGTTTCCGGGGGCCAACTGGGTCGTCTCCGCATGGGACTGCGAGAACGTTGCTCGATGGTTCCGCACGGGTGTGCCGCTGGGTCGCATTCCATCGACCATTCGCGATCTGATGCTGGCTGGCTTTTGCCTGCTGTTTGCAATCGGATGCGGAGCAACAGAACTGCCATCACCAGAAGTGCAGGCCCGTGCGTCTGAGCTGTCTGCACTGCTGACATCGACCAAAACAGTCGAGACAAAATCAGACGAGATCCTGAAAGTCGTCGAATCGAATACAACCGCACTGGCCGCGATACAGGCCAACATCGAAGCACTACAGGTCAAATCCGAAACCCCCAAAGGTCAGGAGGTGATCCAGTCTAGTGAGCCGCCGGCAACAGCGAACAACACCCCCAACTCCTCTCAAGTCGCTACGCCGGCGGCTTCTTCTCACGTTGCATCGGACGGGACTCGTCTCAAATGGGATGTGCAGGGCAACTGGAATCCCACAATCCTTGAGACATCGCGGCACTTGGGGGCGGATCACGGCATCAATACCAACGGAATGACGCATCAGGAGATGGCGGATATTCATGCCGATCTGCATGACGGTAAAACGTCAGGAGGTGCGCCGGTCGGTGCAATCTTTCCGAATAACCGAGCGAGTGCAATCACCAGTCAACGCACTTCTGTTCGATCTCTTCCACAGCGGGTCAGTTTCTTTGGGCGGGCGAAGTATTCGACTCGACAATCCTGCCCTTCCGGTCGCTGTCCGACGCGATGACCATGTGCTGTGGACGTTCCCGGAGCCAGTTAAAGTGTCAACGCCGGGGCCGGATTCGAGATTAAGAGAAGTCAGACAGTATCGAGATCGGATCGAGTTCGAGATAGGGTTATGGGCGAGTGTTAGGATTGAGTTTGAATGAGTCTTGAAAACGCAATCATAGCTGGAGTGATCTTTGAGCGTGGAGTCATTACGCAAGGCCGCACTCTGGCTGCTGACGGTCGAGACGAGCGACTGCACATCAATCATTTTGGTCGCAAGATGATTCGCTTCGCGGAACGTGGACGAATCAAATCAACGGACTCAAACGAGGACATAGCGGCGGCATTGTCGTCGGGCGTTTTGGTGTGGCTGTTCTGGCAAATCGCTCCAGACCTGCTGATGTGGATTGTCGAAGCGATCAGAAAACGAATTTGGCAGCAGGAGCCGCAACATTGAATATCTCGGCAGAAATAATCCTCGGAGTGATCACAGCACTCGGTGCGGTCCTGAGTGGGGCTGTCGGAAAGATGTGGATTTGGTTTACTGCCGAACTGCGAGAGTGCAAAGACGACCGCAAATCGCTCAACGATCGAGTGGAGCAGATGCACCAAAATATCGCCGAGATCAGCACAACAGTAGGACGGCTTGAAGGCCGATTGAGTGACGACAAATGACGGCGGTTATCAATGTTGTGGCATTTTTGTTGTCAATGATTTGGGACGCAACGGGCGGGCTGATTTACAGCGTTTGGAAACAGTTGCAGTAAACGCGGACTCGTTGATCCGCTGTTGATTTGGAATCGAGGAAATCATGGATCTTGCAGCACTAAAAACAGAACTCACGACAGACCCTGCGGCGATCGGTTACGCGGGGAAGTCGCATGAGGATCAGGCAAATTTAATCAATCGACCGCAGCGAACCGTGAACCGCGAACAGTTCAGCGGTGCGGATCTTGCGTCGTGCCTTGATCCTGTTGAGTTTGCGGCACTGACAGCGGTGCAGCGGACGTGGATTCAGATGCTGACGGCAGCTAACGGATCGCTGACGCTGTTTGCCTCGTTGCGACAGGACATTCGGGCGGTGCTGGCGACGGCTACGAAGTCACTCGCAAAGTTCAATCAGACGATCAATCGAACAGCATCAAGGGCGGAAGAGCTCGGACTCGGATCAGTGACCACATCGGATGTTGCGGACGCTTTAAGGGGTTGAGAAAATGGAATTGGCAGATTTGTTGACAATCAAATCAGAACTCACGAACGATCCGCTATCGCTGGGACTGACTACCAATGCGAGCGATGACGAGGCAAACGCGAACATTCTGAACGAGACGCGGGAAAGCATCCTCGTTTACCGTGCCAGCGTGCCATCGGATCAGATCAATATCCCGATCGACGAATTCAACGCGGCCTCTGCTGGCCAGCGTGAGTGGTGGGCAATGCAGACGGCTGACGGCTCGATCAATCCGTCTGTGATTGCGACTGAGTTTGCAAAGATGTTTGGAAGCAACACAGCGGCCCGAGCATCGTTTAACGCGGTCGCGATGGAACCAGCAAGCCGGGCAAGGCAATTGTTGGAGCGTTATGTGTATTTGACGCCATCAGACATCGCTAACGCAAGGCAGGCGACATGATGACACCAGAGCAAAAACAAATATCGGCCGCACTAATTGCAGCCGCAAAGCCATTCACGAACGACGACGTGGTTGATGAAACATCGGGGACGATTCCGTTAATGGAAAAATTGCGGAAAGCAATCGAAGCAGCCGAGAAGCAACTGGAATCGACATGATAACGGACTCTGAACTGCTGCAACTGCGGCGAGACATTTACCTCGCCCTGGTCGCGAAGTCCGGGGTGCGAGAGTGGGAGCAGCCTGTTAATCACGCTGCTCTGTGGACGGCTGCAATTGATGCAGCGGACGGTTTATTAGGGATCACATCGGAACCAATCGAAGGCGGTGGAAGCGTGGCAATACCAGACTATTTTAAGGTCAGTCAGGGCACGGCCAAAACGATTAAGAACAGTGGTGGCACTGCAGCGATCACGCTGGCGTCATTAGCCAACGGCAACGGCACGTCAGCCGGTGGACGGCAATCAGCATCCCTCGACATGGGTGCAAATTGGGCACAACGCTGGCGGCTTGAATGCGACTTTGAGCTGGCCGCAACCCCAACGGCAGGGAACGCGATTAACCTATTCGCGTCGTGGAACACTGCGACCGGAGCAGGCGACGGCAACACGTCTGGAAGCGATGCGGCGTATACTGGCTACAGCAACAATATCGACGCGGCAACGAAGCAACTGGAGTTTCTCGGTGCTCACATCTGCACGGCACAAGCAACATCGACAGTGCAAAAGTCGCTGGTGGGGATCATCTTCCCGAAGGGGCGTTACCTCAATCTCGTGGTCGATAATCGCAGCGGGGCTGCATTCCACAGCACTGACACAAATCAGGTGATCACTCTGACTCCGCTTGAAGAGAGCATCGAGGACACGGTCTAATGATCCTGCCAGCATCCTATAGCAACGGATTCGCCCCTCGCGACGGTTCGCCGCTCTATCCCGGATTGTGGCGTGGTTGCGTCGGGGCCTGGAATCCGGGTCTCGGGCCAAGTGGGTCGACGCTTCGCGATTGGAGTGGATTTGGTAGGCACGGCACGCTTACAAATGGCGGGGCGTCGGTGACGAGTCAGGGAAAATACGCAGTAGTGTTGGATGGAACGAATGACTACATCGTGGCGTCAAGAACGGCACAGATCGCGGCTGTAAGCATGTGGGTTTTAGTAAACTCAACAGCGGGCGATAGAAGACTTATTTCGATAAACACAAATGCGTTTTCAATGTATTCCGGCCCAGGCTCACTGCTTGTCAATTCCGTCTACAATAACTCGGATGCTTCCTCCGGTATAACGCTCAATGCCTCAGCGTGGAATCATGTGTGCATGTCGTTTAACGGGGCGACTTTGAAATGTTTCCACAACGGAGTTGAAAAAAGCTCGCGAGCTGTATCCGTTGCAAATTTGAGCACAGCACCAATTTATTTCGGGAGTTTAGACACGTCATTTAACATCCAATACTGGAACGGAAACATGGATGATATGATGGTGTTTGATGGCCCTGTATCTGCAAATGCCGCAGCGTTGCTCGCATCCCGTCGCGGCATCGCCTACGAGCTTGCCCCACGTCGCAGGTCATCGGTTGCGGTGGCTGGCGGGTTTAATGCTGCATGGATTCCAAGGCGTTCATTGGTCATTGGTGGAGGGACTAACTGATGTATCCAAGGAACGCCGCAAGCCCGGAACCAATCGCAATTGGTGCAGTGGTGCAAATATCTGACGGAGCGGTACAGACAAGCGGCTGCACGGTACGAATCAAGCCAATAGGTGTGGCGGAGGCAGACGGTGGCGGCACGACAGCCTATAGCACGGACGGGATTGTGCTTTACACTCCGACACAGGCCGAAACGAATTACACCTCGTTCATTCTGATCGCTAAAAAGACAGGGTGCATTCCAGCGTGCGTTACGGT
>Ga0208855_1000104_pt1 | contig 25554 bp, 29 predicted proteins | sample LakMenEpi17May12_FD_150708 | JGI IMG/M metagenome (GOLD analysis project Ga0208855, IMG submission 150708) | Freshwater microbial communities from Lake Mendota, WI - 17MAY2012 deep hole epilimnion (SPAdes) | ecosystem: Environmental > Aquatic > Freshwater > Lentic | place: Lake Mendota, Madison...
AGAGCCGAGTTGGCAGAACTGCCCAGATTGCTCGCAGCCGCACCCAAGGCGCCATACATCCCGGCACCGGCATTGGCGATGTTCCCGCCGAGCGTAGCGGCCGACTGACCAAGCGAACCAACCGCCTGCCCGTAAGCGTTTCCGAGCGTGCCAGCCATTCCGCCGTACGCCGTAGCCAGATTGCTGCCCAAGCTCGCGTTCGCAGCGTTGTAGCTGTTGAGCGCCCCGCCATAGGCGGAACCCATGGCGCCGGCCGTGTTCCCCCGAGCCGTGGCAAGCCCGGTCCCCAAGTTCCCGGCGGAGTTGGCAAGGCTTCCCAGAACGCCACCGTAGGCCGAGCCCAGAGATCCCGCGGCGTTGGCCCGGGCGTTGGCTGTGCTGGATCCGAGCTGCGAAAAGGCGTTAGCCCCCGACCCGCCAAGCGAAGCAGCCGACTGGCCGAGGTTTGCCAAGGCGGAGTTTTGCGAGGCGCCGTAGGTGCCCATGGCGCCTTGGTTCGCGGAATGCATGTCCGACATGGCCCGGTAGGCCGCGGCCTGATTCGCCGCCTGGGCGCCAAAAGCGCCGCCCATCATCTGGCCCATGGCGCTCAGGCCGGCGGTGCCGAGGTTCGCCAAACCAATCTGGCGGGCCGCCTCCGTCTGCCCCATGGAGGCAGTCTGGTTGGAGTACAGGTTCTGGAGATTGCTGCCGTAGGCGTTATACATGTTGGCAAGAGACGAGCCGATGTTGGCAGCCCCCTGCGAATATGCCCCGAAGGCGCTGGATCCAGCGCCCGCAAACGACCCGTACATGTTGCCCGGCTGGTTGTACAGATTGCCAAGGGCCTGCTGCTGGGCGGCGCCAACCTGTCCCCGAGCCGCGGCGTTTGCGGCCCCAATCTGACCTTGGGCCCTGATATGCTCCATGCCCACCCTGGCCGCAGCCGCCTGGGATACTGGGCTACCGGAAAACGTAAACTGAGGCATGCGCATCATGGATCTCCTACGGACTAATGCCCGTCAGGCGGGCTTTACGGTCACAGTCCCGGCCGGCGTGTACGGAACCGTCACCTCTACTGTCGGCCCATCCTCCAGCTCGCAGGTTTCCGCGTTAAAAGTTTTCGTAGGGATCGGTATCTTGAGCTCGGCTGGCGTGCCTGTAAACGACGCCGTGGGAGGGAGCTGCAGGATTGGGGGCGGCGGGGGGTTGGGGCCGCCACCGCCACCGTTAAAGATGTTGGTGATAGAGTTGTAGATGTATGTGGCAAGGTTGACTGTGGTGTTGTTGTTGGTGATGAACACCTTGCTCTCGTCAAAGTACGTGTCCCCCTCGTTGATGACGTCGCCTTCGTTCACCACGTTCGACAGATTGATGACGTCGCCTTCGTTCACAACATTATTGAAATAGCTATCGCCCTCAAAGTTGTTGTGCGTGCTATTGAAATAATTCTGTGACGTTTGCAGCGTCGTCGAAAAGTCGTTGTAGCTGTTGTCGGTGTACTGATTGTTGTACCAGTTACTGACGTTGCTGGTGTTGTGGTTGTTGTTGGTGATATTGGTAAAATCGTTGTAGGTGCTGTAATCATTGTTATTAAAAAAGTTGTAGTCTTGTGAGTTATTGAACGTGTTGTTGGTGAGGTAATTGTCTCCGAAGAACGTGTCCCCTCCGAAGTAGTTTGATGTGTCACCGCCCTGGTTGGTGGTGTTGTTGGTTATGTTCTGCGTGAAGTAGTTGTTGTTGGTGTACGGGTTGTTGTAGTTGTTGACGTTCCACACGTTCCGCGGGTAGCTGTTTATGTTGGTGTTGTTGTCCCCGTACAGGTACTGCCAGAGATTCTGGTTGGTGATGTCGTAGATGTCGTAGATGTTGGTGACGTTCCCCAACCCGGGAGGAGAGGTGATCACGCCTCCCGGTGGCGGGCGTCGGCCGGCCCCTGAGTTGATTGCTACGGGACCGTTGGTGCGCAGGCCCTGAATGCAGTTGGCGAACACTTGCAGGAGCGCTTGGTTCTGCTGCGCCCCAGGCGTCATCGACAGGGCGCTAGAGAGCTGGTTCGCCTGCTGAGTAAACATTAGGCCGTCACCCCGCCGACCGTAATGCCGTGCAGGACAACGGCGGCAGCGGCCTGAGATCCAGAGATATCCACGGCCAAATGCCGGTCGCCACCTGCCGAGCGGTCATTGGCTCGGCCCGAGTAGCGGGCGGTGGTGTAGCCGTTGGAATCGCCCAGAGCTGATCGCGCAGCCCGCATGTCAATGACGACACCACCGCTGGTCGCGACAGCCCCTTCACCACGGTCGGACTGCACGGCATTCGCACGCGCTGTGGCCGAGTTGTTGTAGTGGACGTTGAGCGTCAGGGACGCCGTGGAGGCGGTCGGCTGGTAGAGGACGCCAATCTGCCGCGTCGGCTCGTCAATGATCGCCAAGGGTCCGGTGCGGAACTGGTATGGAACCGCAGCCGTCGATCCACTGACCGAGTCCACAAGGCCCGTGTTGGGCTTCAGGAGACTTCCGGACGCACCGCCGGCCACCAGCGACTGCTTGCCGCCCAGCCTGACCACCGTCGCGGCTCCGATCCCTTGAGCGTATGTCTCTTCCCACCACGCTTTCGTAGCCAAGGAATAGCACAACGCCCGCGGGGGAATGGAGCCATCCGAGGACTTGCAGTAATGGAATCGGATGACCCTCGCGGTCGGGTCGGCTTGGACAAAGAAGTTCACGGACTTGGAGAAGTCGATGATCCCGTCACGCCAGTAGTTGTCCACTGCCACCGACAGCGGCTCAATGGACGAGCCGTCGAAGGCGTACATCCCGAAAGAATCGACGCAGTAGATCCCGCCCTCAAACGTCGTCCAGCACCGTTTGTGCAGCAGGCCGCGATACCCGGCCAAGGTGACGGCCGCATCAATGACCGGCTGGGCGACATAGGTCAGGCGATACATGTGCCGCTCTTGGGCAACGATCAGCATGGCCCCGTAGGGCATCAGCCCGACGATCCGATCCTGCGAACCCGTGTTGTTCTGGAGGATGATCTCGTTGATGTCGGGGACGGATTCCGCCTCGTCAATCTCCGAGAACATCAGCGTGTTCGGTCGCGCCCCATTGGTGTTGACGCCGTACCACGCCCGGTCCTGAAACCAACAGGCGTCTTCCATGTCCGTGGGTGGCGTGCCGAACCGATAGGCGTTGAGCTGCCCTGACGGCAGCGTGATCGGGAGGATGCCAAACGCGGGCCGACTGGGGTCGATCAGCGTAGCCTCGTCCATGGAGTCTTCGTAGGACGTCGGCAGAACGCCGCCGGTCTTCTCCAAAAGAGCGATGCGATACAGGACGACCGCTTGGTTGGCGCTCGTTCGCCACAGCTCCACGGCCTCGGCGCGGGTGTCCGCGGCAGCGTTTTCCCAGCGCCATCCAATCGTCGCCACGCCCGTGCTGGCTTCTACCGTCACCAGTTCCGAAAGGTTGCTGGGCACTGGCCCGCCATCCTCAATGGCAGTGGCGTCCAGGTATCTCAGCCCGCAACGGTAAGAGCCCTTGATCGGGGCGCGAATCAAGACCTCGGCCCTGGCGGTGGAGCCATCTACGGACGCCGTGGGCGCAACGGCATAGGCGCCGCGCGAGGTGATCACTGGGTCCTTCGGAGCGCCCGAGGAGTTGGCCGTGCAGTAGGCCGCAGCACCAGAACCGCTGATGGACGAGAACTGCACCGGGACGATACCTGCGTAGCCTGTCCCCCCAGACACCGTAATCGCGGTGACGGCGTAGGACATCACGCACTTGGCGGTGGCGTTGGTTCCTCCGCTGACGGCATAGATAGTCGCCGACGCAGTGGTCGTAGCCCCGCTGCCGGGATTCACAACCCGAATCCCGCTGACGCGGCCCGCCGTGATGTCCACCTCGGCGATGGCATCGGTTACGCCTGAGAATGCAATGGTGGCGCCGTTGGTGTACCCAGAACCTGACGCCGTGGGTATCACAGCACCAAGACTGCCATCGACTCCGACAGTGACGGTGGCGCCCGATCCTCGCCCGCCCGAGAACGAAATCTGCGGGCGGCCTGTGTAGGACACCCCGGCCTTGGTCACAATGACGCCGGCCACGCCGCCGTTCTTCAGCCGTGCAAGCCCTTGCGCGTGCCCGGTGTGACCGTCTGTCAGGCCGCCTCCAGAAAACGTCACCACGGGCGGCTGGAAGTATCCACTTCCTTGGGCAACGACCTGGACGGCGGCGACGATGTTGGCAGTGGCAGCGGTGACAACCGTGGTTAACGCCGTGGTGGGAGCCCGCATCCCGATGTACTCGGCGTTCCCAGAGCCGCCCCAACGGATTCCTCGCCCGCCGCCGTTCACGCCATAGATGTACTTGTACGGCCCCTTAAAGAAGGAGACTTTGGTAGACCCAGTGAGCGTGGCGCCGCCGATGTTCATGTCGGGCCCTTCGCATAGAAGAGGGCGCCGGATGCGTTCTGGTAGATGACAGTCTCCAGCGTGCCGCTCTGAAATCGTTGTAGCGTAGTGATGGGCGCCGTCGTCCCCGTGTGAGTCGTCCAAGACATGGACGTCACCCCTCCGCGCACCGTCAACTGGCCGGGGTTGATGCACTGCACGTTCACTTGCGTGACTGCAGCCCCGGGAGGAATGGCGTACGGGCTGACGTTGGTAGCCAGCCCGGCCCACTTGCTGATGATGATCATCCTCTGTCCACCTTCAGGGGCGACCGCCACCCGCCGTCATGCCAGACCTGAGACGACCGTCCGGAAAGCGGTGCGAGCTGGTCCATCTCCATCGCGAGCCTGAGATCCCGCTGGTACATCGCAAACGCAGCGTCTGTCTTCTGTCCGCGAATCCTTGCCAAGAAGTAGTCGCACGCGGAGTCCATGACCCCGTACATGTGGGCCGGGATGTCGATTGGGTCGGTGACAAATCCACCGACACCTGCGAATGATGCCGGGTCAGGACTGACACTGACAGATGAACCAGACACAAAGGCCGTGATTACCATTTCCTGCGTGTAAGGATTGAGCGATTCTATCGGCCCCGGCATCTCGTCTGCGGCGGATGAGATTCGCAACACGCTCCCTGCCATAGAAGCCACAAAGGCGCCGCCAGACGCATACACGGTCCTCTCGGCAGACCGAGACAGGGCCGAGAATCTCGCCGCGGACTCATGGCCGCTCAGGCGGATTGGCCGTGCGGTCCTCCGGTACGTGAAGTCAATCGTCTCCACAGCGGACGGGTAGCCAATTAACTTGATCGCCCAGCCCGCGGAGTCCGGATCCTTGATAATCGTCCAGTGGTAGGGCTCTCCGGAGGAGTTGTTCACCCGCTCCACCTTCATCGCCTCGTCTGGCGTGAGGTACATGCCAGACCACCAGTTGTATTCGTCTGATGGCTCGTCCATGTTCCGGAAGTCGGACGGCAGCGGGTAGACGGTGCGATACAGCGTGTATGGTGCGCCAGTGACGTTGGCCTTGAGGGACAACGTGGGATCCAAGACGACGACAGTATCACTGGTGCGGGATGCCACCCGGCAAATCTCGTCGCCAACCTTCAGGTACGCGCCTGTACCAGCCCATGCCGGCCACGCGCCCCCTGTGAGCGTGACGGTGGTTGCTGACGATGTCACTGTCCCCGTGCTGTAGGGCGCCGAGGTGATCACCCGGCCATGCACGTGGTAGTAGGACCAGTCCCTGATCGTCGTCAGCTCGTTGTACGCCCGGTGTATGGCCGTGCGAATGTCCCGCTGCTCCGCGTCCTGGGGGCCGCCGTAGGACGAGGTGATCAGCGACTCAACGAGATCGAAGTAGGTCAGGTAGGCCACGCTACTCACCTCCCTGAGATGGAATGAGGTCGGCTATGTAGCTCATCGGCACCACCTCAATCTCGCCGAATCTCGCCGCATCTAGTCGGCCGAATCCTGCGGCGTAGATTCCGCCAGCGCCCACTTCAGACAGAATGTCGGCACAGTGGTAGTAGCGGCCGTCAGCCAACGGCCCTGCTGGAAACACGCTGAACGTCTCACTGCCATACTGCGACTGCACCTCGCAAAGCCTGTCGCGGAGCGCAGCCGAAAACACTAGGGCATACTGCCTGCCGTGCGCAGCCGGCAGCGGAACGAGCGGCATCAGGTCTGCGAGCGTCACGGGATAGCAGCCGCGAGGTCAGAAAAAAGGGTAGAGAGCCTCGTCCGCAGCAGCCCGAGATCAATGGCTGTGCCCATGGAATACCATGCCAGCCGATACGGAGAAAACAGCGTGGTGAATGTAGATGTGCGAAACACATGCACATTCCCTGCGGCTGGCGACTGGCTCGTTCTCGTCGGAGACGTGTCCGAGTTCGCCCCCGTGCGGGCATCAAAGGTGGAGTCGTTGCTGCGCGTTGATCCCCACAGGCCGGTTGTCTGGTCGCTGCGTGTGGTTCCAAAAAGACCCGAGTTCTGGTTGCGAAACTGCGATACGCCGCCGATTGCTGCGATCTCGCTGCTTCCTGCGCCGCCACCACCAACACCCATGTGGTAGTAAACGCCAGTTGCGGCTGGCTCTGACACCCATGCAGCCATGTGGAAACTGTTCTGCGTGAATGTGTTGTGATTCACGTTGGTATTCAAAAACTTTGTGTTGGCCGTGCTGCCGACAAGGCCAGTTTTCCTGCTGTAGTCGTCCGACACAAACGCATTACTTGTGGGGGCTGTTCCCTTCAGTGGCACGCAAATCCCGGCAATTGTCTTCGCTCCCGCCAGAATGCAGCAGTGCGTCAGCGGCGTCCAGAGCGAGTCGGCTTTGAGCCCGATGACGAAGTCGTCAATGGCTTTAGCCGTCTTCGGTTCCAGCTTGCTGCCGTCAGCCTGCTGCACGGCCGAGATGTACGCTCCTGCGTCCGCATCGATAGCGGTATAGCCGCTTGCACGGGGACGCAGCAGCCTGTTGTTCATCGGACTCATGGCTCGCTGCTCGCCGGTCGGAGTGGGGAGAGGGGCATGGTCAACCCTTGACGCAGACGGTCATGGCGCAGGTGGTTCCGCCTGTGATAATGGGAGCCACAAACGGAAAGCCGAAGCAGGCGTCCGGAATCGGCAGGCAACCAACCGTCACAGAGGTGGTGACCGCGGAGCCATCGGCGTAGATCGGCCTGGGGACGTCTTCGGCCGCAGCGGCGGCATGCCAAGAAATCTGGGTGGCGCCACCAGTGTTGCCGATGATCACGCCTCCGCCGGCATAACGGCCAAAGGGGAATCGCGGAGTGCTGCTGGTGGCCGAGGCCGTGGAGGCAATAAGGACGGACCCGGTCGTAAAGTGTCTGGCGATCTCGCTCATCGGTTCTTGACCCTGTAGGCGTGTTTCTCAATCACTCGTTCGCGAATCTCTTCCGTCTTGGCGGATGGGTTGCGTCTTTTCTCCCGACGCACCTCATCTCGGACAATGCTCTCGGAGATCAGTTTCCTCTGGGGCGGGGCAGGGCCGGGGTCGTAGTTCACGCTTCCAGACACCGACATGCGGCGCTTTTTCGCCACCCGAAGGACGTCGTCGTTGGACGACACCCAGGCTTCGGGATCTCGCCAACCCCGGCCGTCAGCCACTCCGCCGCAGTAGTACTTGCCCGAGATGTTGATGCCGGCCTTGCGGGCCTCGGCGGCCACGTACTTGGCCTGCCGCTCGGGCATGTCGTTGAGCTGCTGGTTGTTCAGCCGGCCTTCCATGTAGGCCCGGTCGGTGCCCTTGGTCCCTGGAGGGCATTGCAGCGCGACCATGATGGCCCACCGCTCCCCGTAGGGCAGGGCCTTGGTGTAGGTGTCTTCTGCTTCGCGTCCGAGTTGACGGACCTCAAAAGGGATGTCCATAAGAAACTACTGTCCCTGCGGGGGTGGAGGCGGCTCTTGTGGGCCAGGGGGTGGCGGTGGCGGAGGAGGCGGCGGGACGACGAACCCCGACACATCCATCTGGTTGACCTTGCCCCACGCGGCCATGAGGCCGTTGAAAAGGTCGGGCTGTCCGGCCTGCAGCATGCCCTGCGCCACGGGCATCATGACCTGCATGAAGTTGTTCATGTTCTCGGTGCGAGTGGCGATATTGGGCTTCCGCATGCTGCCGGCTTCGACGCGGTAGGAGTACTCCCGAACAATGGCCTCGGGATCCTCGCTCTGCACGTGCATGGCCCACGCCTGGGCGGCAAGGTTGCCAAGGATCGGCGCAACGTCCTGCGGGTAAATCAGCCACCTTGCAAGCAGCGCTTCCTTGCGGGCGACCTCGGACAGGGCGTCCTCCAGCGTGTTCGCATAGTCGTCGGGCCTGACCGAGATTTGCTCGCTCTTCACGGCAGCTTCAGCAGCACTTCTGAAGGATGCCCGCGACATGCCGTAGATGAGTTCTGTCAAACCCACCCGGCGATCAAAGAGCGCGGTGACCTCGGCGATGATGTTCCACATGTCCGAGGTAACGCCGGGCATGTTGAACACTGACAGAACGTCGTTGACCGACCGGCCGATGGCCTCGGAGATTTCAACGATCTTGAAGCCGCCCTCGTTCTTCTCAAGAATCTTGGCCTTGAGATCAGGATCCGCGGCCTTGCTGACGCCGATGAGCGTCTGGCTGGAAGTCGCAATCCTCGTTGCCAAGAACGACATCGCCCAGTTGATGAATCGCAATTCCCCGATCCCCGGGCGGATCAGAGAGATAGGCCAAGAGTAGCCGGGCTTGCCGTGCCACCCGAGCAATGTGAACGGCCAGCCGTTGGGCTCCGCCCAGAAGGGGATGGGCCACTGGGCATTCATGAACATCGTCGGCGGCACGCCGGTTTCGTCCACCTCTTCCGCCAACATGGCCGGCGGGACATTCAGGGGGAAGTCAACCCCCTCGGCGACGACGATGTAGCAGTTAGGCCCAAGGGCGTCGAACTTGCCGCGCAGATCCTTGCCGGCGTCCTTGAGCCGGTCGCCAAAGCCTGTCTTGGAGTAAATCTCCCAGTAGCAGATCAGGTCGTTGGTCTTGCCGGTCTTGCGCTTGTATTCATACCCCCGCTCGCCCTCGTCGGCGCGCTCAGAGTACGACTCCAGATGACCCTTGAGGTCGTCTCGGGACACGCCGAACTTGGCGGCGGCTTCGTCAAGTGGCTGAACCCTGCGACGGGCGGCCCAGCGGATGTCCTCGTACTCGTCGGCGTCCGGATCCCAGACAAGGTTGTCGATGGAGTCGAAGAACGAGCCGGCCAGTTTGGTGTTCGCCCCGGGGGGCGTGTACAGCTCATGCCACCACACTGAGGCGCCCTTGATGAACGCCTCCTCAACCACCTTCCGCGAGTGCCGCTTGAGATCCAGCTCGTTCGGCGTGTAGTTCAGGTAGTCCTCAAGGAGCTTGCTGACGACCTTCCGTCGCTCCTGCATGAACTGCTGCTGCTGGACGGCCTGCTGGTATGCCATGACTTGGGGGTCTGGCATCATCACCGGCTGGCCGTCTGGGCCGATGACGGGCCCGTTGGGGCCCATCTGCGGAACAGGAGGCCCGGGGTTCACTCCCAAGAGCGCAGGGCCAACCATGGGATAGTCCCGCGGGTTGACCGTCCGAGCCGGGTTCCGGTGGTGGATCACCGCGGTAAAGAGACGAACAGCCTCCCACACGCGGTTGACACTCATCCGGAACGCCGGCGCGTCCAGCCCACGGTTGTAGCCGCGTTCCCCTCGCGCGTAGGCGTCCTTCCACATCGCATCGGGGTCTGACGCATAGAACGCCATGGCCTCCGATGCGTCATCGTTGAAGGGCTTCTTGTGCTTCTCGGCCTGCTTGATGCACTCAAGCCACCGCTTCACAATGGGGCGCAGGGGATTGTCGTCGGCCATCAAAGTCTCCTACTGACCAATGCCCTTACTTGGCCTTTTTGGGGTCAATGGCCTCCAGCTTTCGCTCCAGCATGGCCACCTTCTCGGCCAAAATGGCCATCTTGGGGTCACGCGGCTTTGTTTCCCAGAAGCCAAAACGCTTCCAGTCAGGGAACTCGTTGACCCCAGGATCGGTGACATGGTGGACCGAGGACTTCTCGGTCCCGCCCAGGCTCGGGGCGATCACCCAGATCGTCAGCGTCCGCGACGACACCTTGGTCACCACGCCGATGTTCGGCTCGGCGTCATGGTGAGGATAGAACAGAACCCACTCACCCAGCTCGGCAGACGGCATCTGATATTCGCTCATCGCGCTTTTCCTATTGGCCCCAAGATGACACAGGGATCCCTAGACTCACGCTGACGGCGTCGGCGGTCAGCCTGCCACTTCACCCACCAAGGCTCGGGGCCGTATGTCTTGGGGGGAGTGTGGTATTTCGGTTCGTAGGCGCAGAGGTACTCAAGCGTCTGGCAGGCATGGACCTCGCCCCTGGTCTGGGGCTCGTCGGTCACAAACACCTGCCCGTTGACGGTGGTTGTCTTCTTGCGGTAGCGGCGCATCTCGCGGAGAAGATTGGGGCATGCGCCGCTCAGGAAGCGGAGTTTAGTCGTCCCATCTCCGCGGATATGAAGCATCTGGCGAACAAGCGCGGTGCGGGCTGCGATGTCGTCGGAGCCCGGGATGAAGTTCGTCCCGCCAATGTGGAACTTGAGCCCCCGCTTCTTCAGCTGTTCGGAGTACAGCTCATGGGGAAGCCGCCCAGACCCGAGGTCACGGAGCGACCCGCCGTGCATGTCCAAGATTCCGCAGTGGATGTGCTGCTCTTGGGCCTTCCTCCAGAACTCCTCGCCCCAGATCAGGGCGTTGCAATTGCGGATGTACAGCTCGTCGTAGACTAGGACGAACTTCTCGTCAGGTGGAACTGCGGCGAATATCGTCGCCATCACCGCATGGCCAGGGTCGATGGAGACATACCGAGTCCAGTTCGCAGGCACCCGCCCATCGGGAAGCTCCGACCGCTCCATGACATGCACGGAGGGATTGAACGACGGGTACATGAGCGTGGATTCGGTGGTGAACTCGCCCTCGGCACGCATGCGGAGTTCGTCTTGGCCGAGAGAAGACCAGCGTTCGATGTTCTTCTTCTTTTCCTCTTGGTCGATGTGCGCGTTGTCCAAGAAGCGAAGGACAAACTTCCGGATGATCGCATCCTTCTTGCCCTCCTCCTCGGCGCGGTCGGCACGCTCGCACAGCCCCAAGAGCGCGTCATTCTTCGACCACGGCATGGCCGACCACACAAATCGCCCCTTGCGGTCAGAGAGCCGGGCCTGCATTTCACCGATCCACCGCTCGTTGGAAACGTCCTCGTCGATATGGACAAGATCGGCTTGGAATCCCTGCGGCGGCTCGCCCTCGGAGGAGAAGCAGTAGATCGTCCACCCGTTGGTCAGCTCGGCCTTGTTGAGGTAGCCGGCGTTCTTCTGTGTCCACGCCATGTCCTTGATCATTCGCGGCGGGATCAATGGAGGGGCAGGCTTGGACTCCTTCTTGCGAGCCTCGTCGGTGCTGGGATTGAAGGCACGCCACTTGCCCGTGACCTCGTCTTTGATGATGCGGAAGGCGCCGGCCTTGAAGAGCATGGGGTAGACCACCATGCCGATGTGGGTCCAGCCCTTGCCGATGATCACCAAGTTCCCGCCTTCCTTGGGATACTTGCCGTGAGGGTCTTGGCCAGTGGCGGCGCGTGCGTCCTCAATGAACGTACACGCAGACTTGCCGCTGCGGTTGCCGCCGATTACCAGTCGCTCAGAAGCCATGCAGGCGTGGAACTCTTCTTGCTTTGCCATGGGAACCCACAGACGCAATGCCTCCAGGCGGCGTTCGGCCAGTTCGGCCTGAACGTCCTTCATCTGCGACAGTGCGTGCTGCGTAAGCCCGGCGACCGGGCCTTCAGGCACTGGCGGAGGCGGGATCTTGGGGTGTCGCTTTTTCATACTCGCCGCAGCTATCCGTGCGCGGGGTCACCGGGTAAGCGCAGGTGTTCTCGTTCAACCAGCTTGGCGGGAACCTCTTGCACAGGCCGATCCCCGCTTCCTGCATCTCCTTGTTCAGCTGGTGCCACCAGCGGCAGGTTTCGCACTTCATCCACAACCTCTACTTTCTGCATGGTCATAGCGGCCTCCAAGACTTGCCGCCGCAGTTCAGCCTCAAGCTCCTCTTCGCTCATCAGCTCAAGCGGCTTCTTGGCGCCGCCCATAGCCGTGTTGCCGACGATGAGTCGGACAACGGAATCAAGCATCTTGGTTCGGAACGCACCACCAACCGGCGCGTCGTAGTACTGCTTCATGTACATGTTCGCGAACCCTCGCACGCCACCGGAGTACTCCATGAGGCACTCCAGCAGCTCAGACGAGTGGGGAATGTTGGCCCCGCCGATCCTGGCCGCGGCAATGAACAGATCAACCGCCCCTCGCTCAATCTCCTCCAGCTTCTTGTTCCGCTTGCCCTTGCGGTCTTGGCGGATCTTCTTGTTGCGGCACTTCCGGCAGCGGGAGTGAAAGCCGTCCTTGGCCTTATGGAAGTTCGCCGTGGTGGCGGGAAGCGACGTCCCGCAGCTGATGCAGACCTTATAGTCGGACACGCCACACGTTGCCGGTGACTTCGGGCTTTAGGCCAGAGTCCAGCGCAGCCTTCTGGACGGACGGAAAACAGTGGTAGTCATGCCCAGCCAAGATATGCTTGGCCTTGGGCTTCCACGCTGCGATGTCCTTCATCACGGATTCGTAATCATGCTCGGCGTCGATGTAGACGATGTCGTACTTGCCGGGGATATGCTCTGCCACGCCGGGAGAGCGGCCAACGCGCGCTGTGATCGGGAGTCCTTGGGTGTTTCGCAAAAATACCTGGAAGGGCGAGCCCCGACTGCCGTCGTAGCGCTTCGTACCCGCGTCGTTCTTGTTGCCTTCCCACGTATCAACGCAATAGACGCTGGCGGCGCCGGCCTTGGCCATTACAATCGCCGAGAGCCCAGCCCAAGACCCAACCTCAAGGACGGTCGGCGCGCGGTTGTGTTCTTGGATGAAGTCGCCAATCATCGCCTGCAGTGCCGCCTTGTCGGCGTCCGGAAGGTCCATCCCCATGTTGTCGAACGGAGCATCCTGCTTCAGGTCAACAAGCGTGGCGCCGGCTTCGTAGTTGCATTCCCAGCAGTCCTTGAGCTTGGCGCTGACATCCTTGGCTTGGATGTATTGCGGCTTGCCCACGCACTTGGGCTTCCAATGACCAGCCCAAGCGTCCCAGTTGCAGTACACCGGGTTGAAGCCCAGCTTCTGCGTGCCGACAAGCGAGACATCCCGGGTCATGGTGACGTCTTCGGTCGATGCCTTGTCAGCCTGGAAGCGGTCCTTGAATTCGTAATAGAACCACGGCTTGTCCTGATCGTCTTTCGGTTCCGTAAGGTCAAAGACCCGCATGTCGTACATGATCAGGCCGGTCGGCAGAGCGGCGCATTCCTGAATGCCCGACATCTTCACGGCCGTGTGGCGGTCGTACATTTCCAATTGGAAGTCTGGATTCGGGTGGCCAGTCTGGATGTTCTGCCACCGGAACACGTACACGCACTCCACCGGAGGAGGCCCGCAGTACGGAACGCCGATGATGCATGGGCCCTTGTGGTAGTGGTCCACCAAGAAATCGAACGACGACTGGAAGAACGGCTTGGCGTCTGGCTGGCCGGCGTTGATGTCGGGCTTCATGTCCGAGTCGATCATCACCAAGACATCCACGCCGAACTCCCGGGCCTGCAGGACGGCGCGGTTTCTGGTCATGGTGATCGGCGTGTCCGCGAGGTTCCAGACGCGGATCTGGTCGATACGCGGGTCGCGGGACATCTCCACAACCAGCGGTGTCATCCATTCCCGAATGTCAGGGACTTCGGAGGAGATGCCGCCGTTGCCGCCGTAGGAGAAAGTCACAAAGCCGACGTTGAACTTCTGCTGCATAGTACACCTCGGGGGGAGTGTGCAGTGTACGAAAGTACACTCTGTCTGTCAACGCTTCTTCTTGCCCTTGCCAGAGTTGCGTTTCATGTAGTCGGTGACCTCGTTCTGATTGAAGCCGGCCAGCGTCAAGTAAATCCGCTGGTTGGACGGCGACATGTTGGCCACCTCGCGCCGGGCCTCTGGGCCAAGCCAGTTGTTCTTGTTCGCCGCGTTGTAAACGGCCCTCCCTTGCTGCTCAGACCAAGGCCGCCCCATCCGTACCGCCTCCTCTCTCGCGATTCTGGAAGCCTCCTGCGGATCTTGATGTTTCCAAGCCGATGGGTTCTCAAATGCGGCCTGCACATCACGCCTGTTGGGGGCGGGGGGGCGAGTGGGGAGGCCCAGCGAAAAGTCTGTAGCGGGGCGAAGGGGTTGCGATGCCGTGCGGCGGGCGATCTTTTCTTGGAACTCTTCCGCCGCTGGACTAAGTCGCGGGCTTGGGGCGGGGCGGTACGGCGTCCCCTGAGACGGCGGAGCGCCCATGCCGTACCCGTCGTTCATCGTTCCGCCTGGGTAGTAGGCGGGCTGCTGAAAGCCGCCGAACTGGCTGTTGAGCCTCGCGATCAGGCTGTCGCCATACTCCGGTGACATGGATGGAGCGCCGCCGGCAAGACCCGCCTGCTGCATGGCAAGCTGGTAGTCGATGCCGGGATTCATTCCGGCGGCAGGGTTCGTCGGCCCGCCGGAATTGAATGCGATCTGATTCTGCATCCGCTGCTGGTTGATCTGGTTGACGAACGCATCCCGCTCCGCAAACGGGTCCATGCTGGCCCCCCAAGGAGTCTGGGCCGGCGCCATCTGGAAAGGCGGCGGCTGCATGGGGGAGATCCGCTCATTGGCCCCCTGTGGAGCTGACCAATTGGGCGTGGCCTGACCAGTGCGTTCGTTGAAGTAAGGCGTGCCACCCGCGTACATGGTGTCGCCACCGAGCTGCTGGCCTCCACTCGGCGAACGCATCCAGCCGCTCCCTTCCTCAGGCAGGTAGTTGGACGAGCCCGTCTGGTAGGTCTGGCCGGTCTGGGGGTTACGCCAGTTAGTCATAACGTGCGAGCCGACATCGCCGACCTGTCGAAAGTCAGACTGCGGCGGTGCAAAGTCCGGACGGCGTGGGGCGCTCGGCTGCTGCACAATTGGATAGCCAGCCATTGAAGGCACGGTGGGCTGAGTGAGCCGCATCGCGTCCATGCCGTATTGATTGTAGAAAGCCGCGCTGCGAGGCATGGGGCCTAGCAGCCCTTCGCTCGGCTGCATGGGCGGCGGAGAGCCCGGCGGCGGCGGGACGGCCTCCCACGGGCGCGGGGCACTTGGCTGCTGGGACGCCGGTCGTTCATTCGCGTTCGGGGTGTACGCCTGATAGGGCGTGCCCTGCGACTGCTGCCGCGGCTGCGCTTGAAAGGGTCTGTATCGCTGCGTCTGAGACGCGCCGCCTGAAGCGCTGGGCTGCGCTGTGACTGGCGCCCCGTAGGTGTTCTGCGTCGGCCTGTTGGCCGTTGGCTGCGGCGATGCGCCTGGCCAGCTTGTTCGATGGATGGTAGTCATCGGTCCTCCTGTTCCGTGGTAAGCGAGTCGGTGCCCATGCCGAAGCCTGTCAGCATTCGCAGGCGGGCCATGTCTGGCATGGCCTCGTCCATACGCGCCTCGGCAATGAGCTGCCGCAGGAAGTCAAGGTTTTGGATTGCTGGTTCCATATACAGAAAACGCCGCTGACAGGTTGCCCCGCCAGCGGCGTCCCCCGATTGCCCGCGAAGGGCAAAATGTCAGGTGCCGATCAGGCCGTAGTTCTGAAGGGCAGTCTTCAAGGTTCCAAAGTCCGTCACGGCCGCACTGGTTGCCCGGGTCGAACCCGTGCCGCCAAAGAACGCCAGAGTGCCTCCGGTTACGCCCAGGCGGAGCGTGGTTGCCCCGACCGTGAGCGCGCTAGAGGTGCCCGTGGTGTGCCGGACGACATTGCCGATCTCATTGCCGGCCTGCTCATCAGCAAGGCCGATAATGATCTTCTGTCGAACGGAATCGTCCGCTGCCATTTAGTTGCCCCCTCAAATCTGGACGACGTTGGCGATGATGCTGACGTTGTTGGTGGTGCCCGACACCACCCGACCGATGCGGCCGACCTGCGGAGCGACAGTCACGCTGACCGTAGCCCCATAGCCGCCGGTGCCAGCCGGGTCCGTGGCGTTGGTGGTGTGCGCCGTGACCGCAGCCACAATGTCACCCACCGCCACGGTCTGACCAACAATCAGCTCGGTCGGACCACCCACCGTCACCCAGAACACATCATTCGCGGCAACGCCCGTCGATGGCAGGAACTCATCCGCAACGCCGGCCACCGCATCGTTGGTCAGCCGCGAGTAGCCGCTGACAGCGGTGAAGCTGCCAGCCGCGAACGCCACCGCCCGCTTGCCGAGCAAGGTAGCGCCCGAGCTGTTGCGGACTGCGATGCAGGTCTTCAGCCGATTGCTGCGGACCTGACCAGTTCGCGGATTGACGTCAGGGAAGGTCTTGATTTCCCCGACAATACCCGTGCCGTCAGAAGCGGACGAAACCCCGAGGGTCTGCCCAAGTGCGAACGGCGGATCGTCAAAGAGACTCATCTGTCAGTACCTCGCTTTCAGACAACGATCTTGAAGAAGTTACGCGGCGACTTGAACTTCAAGTTGCCGAGGGTCGAAACCACGTAGCGGAATTGCTGCGTCAGCTCGTCGTAAAACGGTCCCTCGCTCACCATGAGCTGGTTTTCCATGCACAGGAGTTCGATATTGCCAACGGCAAGACCGTAGCCCGTGTTCGCGGGGACAGAATTTTCCCCCGAGATTTCCACCCCGTCCAGCTCAAACACATCGGTGAAGCCATAGCTCCGGAGGCCGTTGGTGCGGCTGACGATCACCCGCTCCTTGGCATCCAGGGCGTTGAGGAAGTCGATGTACAGGCGCCGGTCGAACAGCACCATGTCCACCTGATCTTCCTTGCTGTCGTTCCGGCGAGTCTGGTGGATCGCCTCACGCACAGCCTTCACGCAGTTGCTGGACCAGCTCGTTCCACCGAAGTAGGACGAGTCGGCGTTCACAATCACAGGGCTGAAGAAATCGAACTCCGGATCAGCGTTGCCGTTGGGCCAAGAGCCCACAGTCGGAGCCGAGCCGCCGTACGCACCCAGGACGGTCGAAAGACCGGCGTAGGTGTCGTTCGGGTAGAAGAACGGATCAGCGCCGTCAGCCGTCCGGCCCGTGGCCGCGGTGTTGACGTTGATCGTCTGGGTCGCGCCCATGAACGACTCAATGCCGTGGAACCGCAGCTCGTTGCCCGACGCATAGCCGTCAACGATCCATTCCTTGGCAAGGTACTGCTCCATGCTGGTGAGCAGACGGTTCGACATCTTGCCGGCCACGTTGATGAGAGCCTGGGCCGAGCGGTTCTCAAGCATCTCACGCTTGTAGATCGCGTCCGTGACCTGCGCGCCACGGTACTCCAGCTCGGCCTTCTTCCAGAGGTTCTCGCGAGCGAACGACCGCGGCGTCTCGCCGTTGTTCCCGCTCGGGTTATGGTTCCGGTACTGGATCTCCCAGTCGAAACCGCGACCACTCATGTTGGTGCGGATCTGACCAGCGCCCTCAAGCGCGGCAAAGAACTTGTACTTCCGCAACGACGCAATCTCTTCTTCGCGAAGATGGTTGACAATCGTCGTTGCAATAGAACGAGCCCAATCGACACTGCTACTCATCAGATGACTCCATCATTTACGAGTTGGCCGCGAAGCCTGTCCTCAAAACTCATCCTCTGGCGCGGTGCCCGAGGCTCTGTGGTTCCGGCACTACGGTTCGGGGTTCGGGTGGCGCGCTCCCGCAGGAACTCCATGTTCGACTGCGCGACCGGGTCGGCAGGGATCTGCTGCGGCACCATGGGCTGCTGCTGCATCGGGGGCATCGGCTGCGCCATCTGCGCATGCATCTGGCGGTAGCGCAGATCCAGAAGATCGCGCTGCAGCATGCCAGTGGCGTATTTCCAGCGGGCCTCGGGCGAGGTGATCCCGATCTCGGAAGCCTGCTGGATGTACGCCTGGATAGCCTGACCTTCGCGGGAGACTTGGCCGTTCTGGTCGTACAGCCAGTCTGCGTTCTGGCGATCAAGATCCTGAACGTAGTTGCTGGCCTTGTACTGGCCGAGCTGCTTCTCAACCAGTTCCTGAGCCTTCTGCATGGCCACTTCTTCGATGAAGGGCTTCAGCGTGTTCTCAGGATCCGTGACGAACTTGCGGGCGAAGTTCGCGGTGTAGTCCTGATACGACCGCAGCTTCTCCTGCACGGAGATCGGGGCATTGGGGTCGATGACCTCTTTGCCCGTCTGCGGGTCGCGGATGATGTAGGACTTGTAGGATTCTTCGACCTGCGGGGGATTCCACCACTTCGGCTTCTCGGCCGGCGCGGGCTGCGAAGCCTTGACCTGCTCCTGCTGCCACTGGCGGAACGCCTGCTCGTTGCGAAGGTATTCGTTGGCGTAGGGGACGACCTGCTGGTACTGCTGCAGGGCGCGCTGGGCTTCCTGGTAGCCGTTGAAGGAACGGTACAGGTTCTGGGCGATAGCCAGATCGTCCTGCCCCTGGAACTCGGGCAGGTGCCGAAACGCTTCGTAGGGGGTAGAAAAACCAGACGAAGAGTCGCCGGTTCCCTGCGGGGCCGCAGACTCAATCGGGGCGTCCGAAACGGGGGCTTCGGCGACTGCGGATTCGTTAAGCGTTTCGTCTGACATTGCTGGTTTCACCTTGGGGGAAAGGCTCTACCAGACCAATGCACAGGTAAGGGCGTTTTTGTTACGGGGCCTACCAGACATCGCTGTCCGGCTTGATGGCAAGGTTTGGGAGCGGCTCTGGGATGTCGAAGTATTGGGAATTTGGCCTATGGCTGAACCGGGCGTTTTGCCGTTCGATGGCCTGTAGAATTTTGTCGATTGCGTTCCGCCCGTACTCTTCGATTGCTGCGCGGTCATATCGCGGGTTTGGTTCAAACGCCATGGCTTTGCGATCCACAAATCCCAAAATCGCTTGGTTGGGAATTGGGTCGTCGTACCCCACGTAGTTGTTTGCGATGCGCTTGTGAGCATCCGCCGGCAAGTCCATCAAGGCCATGTGGTCGCCAAAGTCGTTGCGGCTCCAGTTGCTTGGAACACCATCCTTGGGAATGCCCAGCGGATCGCCCGTGTGGGCTAACCACTCAACGTGCGAGTTGTCGCTGTACGAATCAGTGGTGCCGGTGAGGCCGTGCTTGCGATAGATGAACGGTTCGCCGGAAGACAGAATTTGACGCGACCGCTCGGGCATTACATGCGTCAGCCGCACGTACCCTTCCGGAATGTCTGGGAGCGGCAATCGCCCAAGGCCGCCGGCACTGCCGAGCCGCGCGATTAGTCTGTCCCACTTACCCACTGGGGCCTCCGACTGACCGGCTAGGCGGGACAGGAGGGGGCCGGCCTCTGCTGCTGCGCGTGCTGGGTTAGGCATTACTGATTCGACAGCCTTTTGATTAGTTCGTCGGCCTGCTGCTTGGCTTGGTAATCGTTGAGTTCGCCCGCGCCTGCGACGAGGAGGTCTGGCCCCAACTCAACGCCGGCATGGACTGCAGCAGCTCCTAGCCGACCAGCCTTGACCGCCGAGAGGAATGGGCTGACGCTTGGCGGGACGGGGTTCAGGAAGGCGTCGGTGAGCATGCCTGCCCAGCGTGCTGGCCGGCGGGGGACGCCTCCACGCATGAAGTACTGCATGCCGTCGTCGGCGGAGCCAGTTCCCTTCTGTGGGTCGCCAATCTGCGAAAGCAGAAAGGATTCGCCCGCCGCGCGCTGGTAGGGGTTCCAGTTCGTATCGGCGGGATCCTCGGCGTACCTCGCGCCATAGGCAGCGGTCTTCCAGTCCTGGTCTTGGACAGTCTCCTTGGCGATGTCGGCGTCCTTCCACGCAGAGGTGCCGCCGTCCACGCCAGCAATCGCTTGGACTGGAGCAGTGAACGTGTTCCATGCGTTGTGGAGGTTCTGCATGGCGTTCTTGTTCTTGCCTTCCCCCCAGCCAAGCTCGGCCGTTGCGTACACGGTCCTCGGAAGTGACTGCATCCACGTTCCTGCCGTGTGCAGCGGAGAGCCTGGGCCAAGGATGCCAACCGACTCCCGCATGCTGCCAATCTCGTCGCGGAACCCGGCGTCTTCCGCCACGGAGCCTGCGTTGGTGGCGTAGTTCATCATCGCCTTGCGGGGTTCTTCCGACAGCACCTGCCAAGCCTCTGGCTCCACCCCGGGCTCAGATGGAACGCCATAGGCCGCGAGCATCTTCTCTAGGTAATGACGACGGCGGGCGTCCATTTCGATGCGTGCGCGATCCTTCGGCCTCGTTCTGATCTCTGGGAAGCCGAGATTGGTGCGGGCTCGCGCTTCGGCCTGCAGGTCCACCGGCATCTTGTCCGTCTCTTCGATCAGAGCGCGGATGTACGCACTTGGGTTGGTTCGCGGGTTGAACCCCTGCGTCCCCGGTGTGTAGGCGTCAGGGAGCTTGAGGGATTCCAAGGCGCGCTGCTGGGCGGCACGCTCTTGGGCGGGGATGTTGCGGGCTTGCCACTGCCAGAATGATTCGGCCACTCACCAGCTCCAGTTGCAGGACCAATACCCGGGCTTCAGTTTGTCGGTCTTCTCTGAACAATTGTGCCGCGCCTTAAAGTTCTCGCGCCGGCCCTCATCCCCGTGGCCGCGATCCGAAGAGCCTTCCTTGTAGTGCCCCATGGAGGCGTCCCCGAATCGGACGATGCGTTCCTCGTCGCCTGCCTTGGCGCGGACGACAAACTTCTTGCCGCCCTGCACATCTCGCACGGGGCGGTTGGGGATGAGTTTTCGGATCTTGTCGCCTTCAGAGTCCACGGAGCGCTCCTTCCGGTGCAGGTGTGGAGTGCATCGCCATCAGCTTGGCAAACGCCGCCGCCTCTTCCGGCGTACTGAATGACCCCAGCGACTGCCGCGAAGATTGCCACGCCGCCAACGCCTCGTCGTCCGACATCGTCCGACCGTCCGGCGTCAAGGTTTGTATCAGCAAAACTTCCCCGCTCGGGAGCGACAGCATCAGGGGCTTGCCGCTTGTGCTGTCCTCGCTCCACAGCTTCTCAAAGCCCATGGGCTGCATGTTTGATGACGCGGCGCCCATCAGCGATTCTCCTCCAAGGCGCGGAGGATCTGGTCAATCCTTTCGGCATCCATACGCTCTTGTTCACCTTCCCACTGAACCGGAACCTCGTCCGCAGACACCTCTTGCTCCGTGCCGAACGGGAGGGAGATTTGCGTGCCGAGGCCAGCTGCTGCGCCGCCGGCTAGAGCTGCGGGGCCGTAGCCAATGGCATAGGCCGGCGCGGCGTGCAGGAGGCCGCCAGAGCGGTGATAGCTTGGGGCATAGTCAGCGGCGATCATCATGGCCTCGGCAGCGCCCAGTCGCCTGCCCTTGCCAGCGGACTGCGCGCCGAACTCCTCCAAGATTCGCGACAGCCCGTTGTCAGTCCCGGCAAGACGCTCTAGGGCACCAAGCCGGTCCAAAGCCGGCGACTGTCGAAACTGTGGGAATATCCGCGCGTTCTCCGCCATGCCGTGAAACAGCTCATGCCGCCGGGTGCCGCGGCGACCCTTGGGGTATGCGGCTGTACCGCGCTTGTACACCCCATAGATTTCCTCGGCCAAATATCTTTTAAGCGCCTCCTCGCCAACCTCTTTGGCCTCAGCAGCAATCTCGGGCTTTTCTGGCGAAAGCCTTTGGCGATAACCACGGCCAACGACGTCCAGGGAATCGGGGTCAAACTCCGCCGTGCGGACAAGCCCCCGCGAGCTACGCATCCCCTCATAGCTGCCGCTCTGCGGGCGAAGCAGACGGATGAGGTCATCCATCTTGGACGGGTTAGCCATCAGTAGTCTTCCCGCTCCTCAAAGAGAAACCAGAGCGGGTTGTCATCCATTGAGTAGGGATCGGATGATGGCACCTTCCTGCTCCTGCTGCCTGAGCTTGGAGGCCATCATGGCCATCTCCTTCTCATGCTCCATGCGGCGCTGTTCCCGCATCTGCGCCAGCCGGGAATCATGCTCTCGCTGGAAGGCACCAGACACCTGATTGGCCATGCCCTGGAGAGCCTGCCCCTGCTGGCCGTGCATGCCGGCGGCAATGGAAGCTACGCCAGGAATACCACTCGGCTGGCCGTAGCCCTTGGCCTTCTCCATGTCAGCCCGGTAGCGCCGCATGCGCTCCTGCTTGACACGGTCTTCCTCGGATTCCCCACCAAACAGAGCATCAATGTCAATCATGTGTCACCTCACTTACTATTGGCCTTCCGAGCTTTTTTGACAGCCAACTTGACAACCTGCCGCGCAATCAGATCCGAGAACGGCACCAAGAGCTTCCGACGTTCATGTTCTTCCTTGAGCCACCGGACGATGGTGTCCATGTTCTCCAAGCACCAATCACAGCCCATGCGGTCCATGTAACGGGCACGCTTGGCACACGCGCAGCCCTTTTCGGGCTTGATACCAAGCAGAGACAAGAGCTTCTTCAACTCGGTGCCTGGGCCGCCAGCGTGGTAGCTCAACATCCGCTGCTGGGAAATCCCCAAGTCCTCGGCCGTAACGCCAACCCGACCGCTCTGAATGTGGTCGTACTTTCCAGGGAGCCGCTTGTGCAGGATGCGGACGTCCACGTAGATCATGGACAAGTGGAAACCTCGTCGTTGGTGAAGTACGGCAGAGAGTCAAAGAATGGGAAGCACTCGCCGTCACAGCACTTGCCGTAGCCAGAGTCAATCACCACCGTCCCGCAGTCACCGTCTTCCGCGTATGGCAGACCCCACGCCGCAGCGTCATCGAAGTTGTCGAAGTACGCCAAGAAGTACTCGGCCGGGCAGTCGGGGTCGTTCCAAGCAGACACCGAGGCAAGGAAGTAGTAGCAGTCCCCGTCCACCTCGCACTCAGGTTGGCAGCAGCTGCACAGCGTCACGGGCGTCTCCCTGCTAGAGGCCCTGGAAGAGGGCCTAAAGACCAATGCCGCCACAGGGGTGTCTGTGGGCGGGTTGGGGGGAAACGGCCGGGAAAACGCCACGTGGGGGCTAGAGGGGTGAAAAAAGTCGGGAGGGGAACGTGATGACTAGACGCTTCGGCCTGGGGGGGTTGGGGGTGTCTGAAACCCTGCGATTCGGCCGGACGGGAACCGAACGTAAGCCCTTGCGGCGCATAGACTTACGCTTTCCCGCAAGTCTACGCCGTCGAATCCGGCATTCCTTACGATTCCGTTAGGTTGCCCGGAAGGGCCTGAAACCGGGCCCGCGACTAGTTCGGATGCATCCGCCCCCCCTGCGCATGAAACCGCCCGGGCGGTTTGATTCCCCCCCGGGCGGTTCTCGCGTCGGACTGTCCCTCTCCTCACTCGGCCGCGAACCCACAAGCCTCCCGCACTAGTTCCCGCACACCGGGCAACCCGAGCCGCTTCGCCAGCCGATAGGCCTTGCGGGAGTGTACGGGCGTCTTGCCGATCCGCTCGCAGGCAATCGCGACCGATTCCGGCGTCGGGTTGCACCGCTCCCGCAACCGCTCCCGCATTGCCAGTTCCGCGGCGCACGCGCGTGCCACACTCACCTTGACCGGGTTGCCCGCACTATCCCGCGGAACCCTCTTCCCCCGTGCCTGCCTGCGCTGCCCCGTGAAACCGTGCCAGTGTGACCGCCGTGCATAGGCCCGCACGGAATAGAACGCCCTTGCATGGTCGCCCCGGGGGATTGCGAGCTTCGCCCATGCCCGGCCAAGCCAGTGTGCATAGAACTGACTCGCGGCTTCCTCCGCCGCGTCTTCCGACAGCCCGTCCCGCAGGGCCGCAATCCTGAAACCCTCCCGCAGTGTCACATGCTGCGCCGGTGAAAGATCGGACGGGTTGTAGGGTTCCATCGGGAACACGCAGGCGGAACCGATATCCTGAAAAGCCTTCATGGTCTTACTCTCCGTTGGTTGCCCCCGGGTTCTCCCCCGGGCGGTTTGCTTACTATCGCATACATCGGCATGCGTTACTAGTCCCCTACAACACGGCCAAAAGATTTTTCCAAAGATTTTTTCTGGCATGGGGCAATCTTACTAGTGCAATGCGATATCGCGGTGAGGGTTGTAAGACCCTCCCGCAGTGCGTGTTGTGAAACGATGCGTCTTCACTGGCATCAACTATGCCGCCAGCGTCCGCAGTGAAAAATCTTTCGGGATTTTTTGTGCGGTGAGGCAATGTAGTTGATGCGGTGACGATGATGCGGTGAGAGTAAACGGTTTACTTAATCCGCATGCGGGCAGCGAAAGGAGCGTGTCCCTTGCTTGGTGCTATCCGGTCGCCTTGAGCGATGTGGGGAAAACCGGCCCCTTAAATGCCGATCTGGGACAAACGTCTCGGTGACCCAGGCCGAAACCGCCGCTGGGCGGTCCACCCGTGATGCGGGTGCTGATGAGGCCAAACCCTTCGGAGGTTCCATGTCCAAGGAAGATCGTTCCTTGGTGATCATGGCGGCCCTGGCGGAACCGCTTCGTCTTCTCCGTGAGAAGGGCAGCGTTGCTGTGCCTTCTGACGAGCTGGCGATTCGGGCAGTCAAGGGGTGTCTGAACACCAAGACGGGTGCGTGGCGGGCTACCAAGCCTGCTGGCGATGAGGCCGGGCTGCTCTGGCAGCTGGTCAAGTTTCACCGCTCTGGCGGCAGTCTTTACGGCTGGCCGTGGTTCGCAGACGAGCGGCTGCGTGACGAGTTGGACACGCTGGCAGTTGTGCTGCTCGGCGGGTCGCGTGCTGCCAGCGAATGGCAGCGTGTTCTGTCCTGACGGGATTCGATCCCGGGCAGGTGGCTGCGGCTAACGGGCGATTGCCCAAGTAAGTCCGAATGCTGCCTGCTCGGGTTCGGCTGCCGTTCGGTAGTCGGTTTCTCTAACGATGAGGTGCCACATGGGTTTCCGTGTGGCTCGCATCGTCCAAGATGGCGAAGGGAACGCCAAGATTCGCCACGGCATGCAGGACTTCAAGGTCTGCACCGTGTCGCTCCTGGCGTCCGATGCTTCGGGGCACAACGTGTGCCCGCGGGCCTACCCCATCCAGCTGTTCCGTGCCAAGCGGGCAGCGGGGGAAAGCCTGGAATCCATCCGTGAGGATGCACACCGCAAGGGGCTGTCCCTTTGCTCTGTGGTGTGTGTCACCAGCCAGTCTGGCCGTGGTCGCTTCGATGCGATCACGGAGATTCGGGCCAATCTCACGCGGTGGTATGTCGAAGATCGGGCATCGTTTCGCGCTCATCTCATGGATGAACTGCGGGCCTATGTTCGCAATGCGGGCGACTCTGTAGTCGCATGCCGCCCCGATCTGGACAGCGATGTCCCGTGGGAGCGGACGGTTCCCGAGATGTTTGACCTGCCGATTCGCTACTGGGATTACACCAAGGATTCCCGGCGGCTTGGCAGGACACCGGCCAACTACCATCTCACCTATTCGGTGCATGATGGCATGACGGCCCTGGACTGGCAGCGGGTCTACGACACCGGCAGCAACATTGCCGTGGTCTTCGATTCGATCTGGCAGCCTGCGGGCAAGGCACCGTACCGCAAGTTCGGGCGGCTGCCCAAGTGGTACACCGATCCCAATGGGTATCGGTGG
>Ga0208855_1000109_pt1 | contig 24229 bp, 16 predicted proteins | sample LakMenEpi17May12_FD_150708 | JGI IMG/M metagenome (GOLD analysis project Ga0208855, IMG submission 150708) | Freshwater microbial communities from Lake Mendota, WI - 17MAY2012 deep hole epilimnion (SPAdes) | ecosystem: Environmental > Aquatic > Freshwater > Lentic | place: Lake Mendota, Madison...
GCCGCCCAGTCCGCCGCCGCCCAGCCCACCGCCGCCGTCACCGCCACCTCCGAGTCCAATGCCGCCGCCGCCGAGCCCGCCACCGCCGAGCCCGCCACCTCCAAGCCCGCCACCACCTTCACCCGTGCTCTCGTGCGACAACTTCGTTCTCTCGTTCGGCCAAAAGCAGGTGGATTGCTATTACACCATTCCGCCGTATGGAACCATGAAAGCTGGTGCTTGCGGGTCTGTATTTCAGGGATCCACGTGCAGCAACACCACCTACCTGCGCGTTCTGGCCTACGCCGGCGTCACCCTCGCAGACAGCTCGCTGGACGGGTCGTGCAGCGGATGCGGTGTGACGCAGTACTTCAACAACGCGAGCACGCCGCTCGGCGTGGTTCTGCGGTCGTCGTGCTGGCCCGTCGGAAGCGCCGCGTGCTCGGCCGTCACCAAGGTGACGCTCGCGCAGGCGCCCGCGCCGCCGATGCCGCCGCCGCTCAGCCCGCCGCCTAGACCGCCGCCCAGCCCGCCGCCGATGGTGGCAGGCACCGCGGCCTGTACCAGTTACTCCATCACACCCGTGAACAAATATCAGGACTGCCGAATCGAAGTACCTTCGGGGTACAGTCTGTACGCCGGCGGGTGCGGCATCGACGGTGCGACGTGCTACGGCGACACCACGGCCTTGGTGATGAGTTACTTTGGCCGAACGCTCGCGTCCAACGACGATGGGCCTGTCGCCGTGTGTGGCCTGTGCTCGCTCGTCGACTATACGAACACCGGGTTCTTTTCAACCACCGTATGGCTGAGACAGCAGTGCTCGCCGCTCAAGTCCGGCTTCTGCGGAGGCACGTCGATGTACCGGCTGGTCGCCCCGGGGGGCGTGACACGGCGCGCACTTCTGGCGGTTTCTGAGGAAACGAAGGATGAGGAAGAGGAGAAGGTGCAGGAGCTGGCCGACCCGTGGGCGCAGGTGCCCAAGACGGCGAAAAGCTGGCCCGTGTGGCTGATCATCACGATCGGCGTGGGTGTGGCATTGTCTGTTGTGCTGTTGGTCACCATCATCGTGTGCACGGAGAAACGGAGACGCAAGGGGGACACCGCCGGTGCGACGGTGGGCGCCGCGCGTCGCGTGCGCATGCGGCGCGCCAAATCGCCGGAAAGCATCACAGGCGTCAAAATCGAGTTGTAATCAAAACGTCTTTTATCAATCAATCATTCGTACAATTACAACAAAAACCGCCTGGACGTTTCTGGTCTCACGAGGACGCGCTTCCGCTTTTCGGCGAAGCGCGTTCTGTACGTGCAATACGCCGCACACAACGCCGCAAACACGGCGACGCACGATCCCGCGATAGCGCCCGCGAGCTCTGATTCGTTGAGTTTGACGCGTTCTCGCGTTCCGCCACTGCCGTCGCCGGGTGGTGATGGCGGCGGTGGAAGCGACGGCGGCGGTGTGGCGATGCGATAGGTCAAGCAGTTGAAGCCTGCGCCGCTGTCGGAGTCGCTGTTTAAGGTTTCGTTAAAAAAACTGAAAGTGTCGCCGGACTGCATTTTTTCCGTCCAACTCATGCCCGCCGTCGTCGGGTCCAGCATTAGCGTGAGTAACCCGTAAGAAAACTGGCACAGTGACTTCCCGTGCCCTATCAAGATGTAGTCGTTCACCCCGTTTGTGGCGTTCTTATCGACGAACCATATGAACAAGCTGGGGTCTGTCAGGGACTGAAACACCGGCGTGCCGCCGTAACACTCGTATGGAATGTAAGAACGCGTCAGCGTGTAATTTGAACACACCGACGGCGGAATGTATGGGGGCAAACTCGCGATACACCCTTTGATTTCGACGACATGCGCGGTCTCGTCGCACACGTACTGCACGGCGCCGTCGCCCGAGGGCGGCATCGGCGGAGGCGATTTCGTCGGCGGCGGCGGTGGCGTCGGAGCGGTCAGGCACTGCACTTTGATTCCCGCATCCGTATCGTTCGCGCCGTCAAACCAGGTAAAACCGTATGGGCTGCTCATGACCGTTCGCCCCAAGTTGGTGGCGTTGGTGGTTAGATCCACAAATTTGCTCGCAAGAACGTCCGAGTAAGAGCACTGTCCGGTACCGGAAGCCGCCGACGCGGGTTCGTACGCCGTCAGGGCGAGAATCGACTGGCCGTTGGCCCATGCGCTTATATCCGGGTTGCTCGACTTAAAAAACACGAGTTGGTATTTGTTTGTCTCGCTGTAAAACACCGGCACTTCTTCGCACAACACGGAGTCATCGGGAGTGTACGACGTGCAGGCCTCCTGTGGCTGGAACTTCGGGTCTGTGCAGTTGAGTACAAACTGAAAAGAGCCCGTGCACCCCTGCACGCCGGTCGATACCAGCGACTGGGCGCTCGCATGTACCCAAACGGCGCTAAAAAGGACCAACAATCTCAAGAAGGAAAAAAACAAAGCGCGTCGCATCAAGTCCCATCGCTCATTACGCTTTGTTGGATTAAGAAGTCACTCGGAAATATCGTTCGTGCGCTTCACACTGGGGGGCTGCTGGGGGGCTGCGCGTAGCCCCCCAGGGTGGGAGGGTAGAGAAGTGGTCGGTGGTGGCGGCAGTTCCTCCCACTCGAACTTGCAGGCGCCGCACTCTCGAAACACGTGCAGTCTGGAGACGACGCGCTCACTCGAACACCGAGGACACACCATGGCAGTGTTTTATTGGTTCGCCGCAATCGGAACGCTGCTTTGCGCTTCAAGGTGGGCGGAAGCAAAGAACTTGTAGGCCTGTGTTTTTCAGGCGGCGTCGATTGAAACCGGGTCTTCGATTGGCGGGGTCGTTTGCCGGGTGTGCGGAGGTTGGAGGGTCACGAATATAAGGGTTTTTTCCCGCGCGTCACTTGAACCGACATCGCCTATGAGCCATGCGATCGGCGCTCACGCTGCCGGCCATGGTGCCGGCGGCGCGCACCAGCAGCTGGCGCGCAACACGACGGGCGGAAACAGCAACGACTGGACTCGCTTGGATTTGAGAGCTATCAGTGCGCTTTACATTGCGTACAAAACAGACCCTGTCGCGCAGGCTTGTCGAAACGCCGTCATATCTCGTTTGCTTTCCGGCGGGATCCTGTACACCCGCAGCGACTTTTCGAGTTTGCCAGATGACGAATTCAACGACCACATCAACTCACGGTTCACGGACTTCTGTAGGCAAGCCATCGATAGCTTGTATGTGACGGGCTTCTGCCCGTACGTCATCGACCCGGACGCGGGTGTTCCGCGCGTCGTTCCGTACACGCGTGCGGACGTTCGCGTGCGCATAGACCCTATGACTTTCGAGACGCAGTTGGCTCTTTTTCGCGAGGATGACGACCAGCCTGCGCCGGACGTGTATTTCATAGTACAAAGCTTCCCTGACGAGTTCGGCAGCCTTCACAGCGCAATGACGTGTTACTATGAGGCTCGAATCTTTAAAGACATGATTTGGCGCACTACAGCCGAGGCGGAGAGCACGCGCGCGCGGCCGCCGATTTACACAACCACCGAGACGGATAGAGCGTTTGAAGAACGCCGACTGGCGCACGTCGGAGAGGTTGACGGCTTGCGCGCTTCAATCACGCGAGACAACATGCTGGTGCGCAACCGTGTCATCGGTGACGTCCACGCCCAACAAGAACGCCTCGCGGAAATGCTCAACGCGTCGCGCGTTGACACGAGCGATCCGAGCTACCGATCCGACCCGATCACCGGCCTGCGCAACTACGACGCCGACCTCGCGCAGAAGTACAGTCCTATTATTCCGCTGCCTGTGGACGCGCGCGTGGCGACGACTCCGATGCCCGTTGCTAGACCGGACTTTGTCGCCGTGAACGAGCACCTGCAACAACTTGCAAGCATGGCTTTCGGCGTGAATCTGGAAGCAGTTGGCGGCAACAGCGCCTTCAAGAGCTCTGATGCAATGAACAGCGCAAACAACGTGACTACAACGACGGTCAACCGATTCAAGCAGCTACTGACCGGCCCGTTAATTGACATCTATAAAGTACTTTGGGGAAACAAAGAGGGCGACGAGCCCGCCGAGTCCGACTTGACCGTCATGTTTCCCAGCATCGTTTCTACGAGCACAATGCTGGTCCTGTTCGAGAAAAACATTCTCACGCAGAAAGCGCTTCTCGCATATTTACACAAACACCTGGGGCTGCCGATCGCATCATTCGAGAAGAAGGATTATCGCCAAGCGATGCAAGCGCCGCCGCCCGCGTCTGGTGGTGGAGCTTTCGGCGCTGGAGCCGGTGGTGCGGGAGTAAAGACCGGAGGGCTGCAACTCAACGCAGACCTTATAAGGATGATGCCTTGACACAAAGAAAACCGAACATGGGAAAATCGAAAGGAAACTCTTTTCAAGCGTTCACCCCCATCGCGGGCGTGAAGGGTTTTGGCATCGCCAAAAAAGCCCCCTCGCCAGCGCCCGTTGCCAGCCACCAGAAGTACAGCGTGAGCCATGTAAAGAACATTCACTGGGGACACCCGAACGGACCGGTGCAACTGGCGAAACTGCCGCCTTTCATGCGCTGACCGTTTCGGGCGTGCCAACGCTGAACATCTTTTTGCCGACGCGCTCGATCGAGTACAGCGCAAAGACGACCGGCCGCGCAAACTCTTCCTCTAAAGATTTGAGTGTAACTTGTTCGCCGTTGACAGGCGGCTCGTGGTCTTCTTTAGTGAGTACTACACCGAACGCGTCGTCCGAAACGTAATAACCGCGCCCAAACGCGTCAGTGTGTGTCAGCATGCCCCGAATCTTAGAGTATGTTGGCAGGTTGCCGCGCCGTTCACGCAGCGTCGGCTCGCCGCGTGCTTCGCGTTCAGCTTCGCGCTGCTCTGCGGTCTTGCGCGGGTTTCCAGCGCGGTATTGCGCGCGCCGCGCTCTGAGCTTGGCGCCGCGTTGAGCCGCTCGCTGGCGGTATAGGGACGGAGCGGCTCGTTCCTCGTCCATCTTTTGGTCGTTTTTTCAGCAAAGCTCTTGTACGTGAACGCGTCGTTTCTTTTCCCGTGGGTAAAAAATCGAGATGCGTAAATAAAACGCACACGCGCTGTGTTCAAAGAGCACCGACGATCATGTCGATTTTCGTCGGCCCCCCCGAAGACTACGGGTATGGCGGCGGCTACTCGCCCGCGCACATGGGTGCCTACGCGCCGAACGGCGCCGTATTCGGCGCCACGATGGACCCAAAGACTCTGGCGAAAAAAGATAAAGCGGAACTCGCCAAACTAAAAGAGGAACAGCAAAAGATAGCAAACAATCGAACCTCGAATACTAAGACGAAAATGGATGCAAACCAAAACGTAATTAACATCAACGCGGCTCTCGCCAAATTGCAGGGTGGCGCCGCCGCCGCACCGGCCTCCCCCAAGGCTGCCCCCGCACCGGCCTCCCCCAAGACCGCCCCCGCACCGGCCTCCCCAAAGCCTGCGGCCAAGGCGGCCCCCGCACCGAGTGTTACGCGCAGCGCCGCGCTGGGCAAGGTGGCCGAAAAGGCTGCGGTGTGCGACAGCTCCGACGTGACGCAGAAGCTGGAAGCGGATAACACTCTGATTTCGAAGCTCAAGGATGCCGTTCAGGTGGAGACGAACCGCGCGGTCACCATCACCTCCAAGGTCAAAGAGATGAAGATTGCGCTCAGCAACGCGGAGGCGGCTCTCCAGAAAGCGCGCGACGAGCTCAGCGGCAAGACCGGCGAGCACGAGGGCGCGACGACGGCCCTCGTCGAAGCGGAGGAGAGCGTGAGGACGTGCTCGAGCAGCATCGCTTCGGTCGACGCCAACGTCGGAATGCTCGGCAGCGGGCTGGCGACGCTACAAAAAGAAATTCAAGAGCTGACGGATAATCAGGAAAAGACGCTCAAGGAGCTGGGTGAAACCGGCGCCACGGGCAAGCCTTGAAAAACCCAAATATTTGTAAAAATCACGATGCATCTGGGAACGCGTCCAGTGCGTGCGCGTCCCCCTGTCCACCGCCGTGCGCCCACCGACGCCGCAGCGCCGCGAGGCGCTCGTTCTTGTCCGCATGATAGTTGACGTGCACCAGCACGGGCTCCGCCTGCGCCTCGAGGGGAAGCTTTCGTTCCACCACGAACGCCGTCTTGGAATTCTGAAACAGACGCCTGTCCAGCACGCGCAGCGACAGGCCGTGCGCCGGCGAGGCCCCGCCGAGAGGCGCCAGCACGTGGCGCGTGAATACGCTTTGGTCCCAGTCTTTTTGGTGTTCGAGGTGAGTCGCGGCGTCGGCGAGCAGCGCGCGCGTGCGTTCGTTCGCGCGCAGGTAGAAGCAGCCGGAGTTGAGCGCCCACAGGCGCCAGAACTGCGAGTAGCGTGACCAGGCCATGGCTGGGTCGTCGTCGCCCTGCAGGTCGCCGTACGCGCGGCTGTCGTCGGCGCCGTCGCTCATCGCCTCCACGTCGGCGTCTCGGTGCAGGTAATCCAGAGGGTTCCTCACCACGGCAATGTCCGTGTCCAGCAGAAAGGGGCTGTACCCCAAGTCCACAACCTCCCGAAGCAGCGCGTACTTGCGCGCGCTCACGCCGTGGTTGCTGATGGCGTCGTCGGCCGTGGCGACGTTGGGCGCGCGCCACACCGGCACGTCGCGTGCCACCATGGCGTCGCGCGTGGCGTCGTCAATCGCAAATACCACAAAACTGGACACGCCCGCGGTGCGCAGGTCGTCCACCCACGCGCCCAGCGCGCCGCTCGCGACCAGCTCAGTGGTGCTGAGCGTGACGACAACCTCCCCCGCCGGCGCCACGGCGCGGAGGATGCGTCGCAGGTCTTCGTTGCCGGCCGCGCCGCGCCTCGACTCTGGAGTCCAGCGCTGAGAGACCGTCGCACCTTCTGCGGCTGCGACCGGCGGCGGTTGCGGTAACTGGTGTGGTGGGTTGGTGTCGGCAAGGAGCACGCCAGCGCACGCGCCCAACGCAAAGGCGCATACCAGCAGCGCGCCGAGTATGAGCCTGCCGCGACGCCGCGCTGCTGGAGACACGTTGGGTGGGCGCGGTCCGATGAGAGCGCCTGTTGCGTGCTGAATGGACATTGGTTGTTACACTCAACCGTAGAAACGAATAAGTCCTCTTAAAAGTCGGCTTCTAGGTCGAATGTGTGGTTGCTGCCAGCGGACGTCAGGTTGTTCATCACTCCCGCCTTCTGGTAATCGCCCACGCGCTTCTCGAAAAAATTAGTTTTGCCCTGCAGACTGATGAGCGTCATGAACTCGAACGGGTTGACAGCGTTGTAAATCTTGCTGAATCCCAGCGTGACCATGAGGTGGTCAGCCACGAATTCAATGTACTCTTTCATGAGTTCAGCGTTCATGCCGATGAGGCTGACGGGCAAGGCCTCGCACACGAACTCACGCTCGGCGTCCACGGCGTCCGTGACGATCGCGCGAGCCGTGGCCTCAGGACACTTATCCACAAGTTTGTCGTGCAGAAGGCAGGCAAAGTCGCGGTGGAGGCCTTCGTCTCGGCTGATGAGCTCGTTGCTGAAGGTGAGGCCCGGCATGAGCCCGCGCTTCTTGAGCCAGTAGATGGCGCAGAAGCTACCGCTGAACATGATTCCCTCCACACACGCGAACGCGACCAGTCGGTGCGCAAACGGCGCGTCGCTGGATGCCCAACGCAGCGCCCATAGCGCCTTGTGCTGCACAGCCGGAAGCTGCGTGATGGCTTTGAACAATGCCTGCTTTTCAGCGGCGTCCCGCACGTAGTTGTCGATCAGAAGGCTGTACATTTCGTTGTGTACGGTCTCCATCGCCACTTGGAACGCGTAGAACGCACGCGCCTCGGAACTTTGCACGTCGCTCATGAAACGCAGAGCGAGGTTTTCATTCACGATGCCGTCGGAGCTTGCGAAAAAAGCCAAAACGTGTTTGACAAAGTGCCTTTCGTCATCAGTGAGGCGTTCCCAATGCTTCATGTCGTCGCTAAGATCCACCTCTTCAACCGTCCAGAAGCTGGCCACCGACCGTTTGTAAAACTCAAAGAAGTCCTTGTGCTCGATTGGAAAGAGGCAAAATCGATCCGGTGTCGGGGTGAGAATCGGATCGGTCCGGCAATCGGACCGCGCGCAATCGATTGTGAGCGCGGCAGCCGCATGGTCGAGGGAGGGGGCCATGGATGTGAGACGAAAGTGACGTGGCAGACGGGTGACGCTTTGACTCACTTTGCACAATTTCGGGTTGGGGCACTTATGTGAACTGACAACAGACATCCACAGGCGCGGTACCGCACAAGTACTCACTCATTCGAAATGAGCACAGCAAAGGACACGCTGGATGGAGCGAGTCAAAGCTGGGCTTGTCGAACACGCCGAGGCGGCGCTGGAAGCGGCTGTAGGCCTGATATCGCCGCCGCCTCCGGGACCGCCACCACCGTGGCCTCCCGGTTTTACCGACGAAGAGCCTGACGCAGCTGGTTTCGTCGGTGCAATCGTGTTCTTCATATCGTTTGCCAGCTCGCTCGCCGACGTTCTCGAAAACGAAGCGTCCTGCTCGTGCTTCCGGTCGGGTAGAGGCGGCGACGTAGAATACGCGGATTTTCCTGTGTACAATACCGTAGCACTCGGCGTTGGTTCCCTCAGCTACTTCTTAGCTTTCTTTGGCTATCCCGCGTTCCAACTGGATGCCGCCGGACACATCTTGTTGACTGGTTTTGTTTTTGTGTGTTTCGTGCGCCATCTGGGCAAGTTGAACGAAATGGGCAAACGGCGTCTCAACACGCTCTGCGGTTTAGCCGTCATGCCCTTCATGACGCTCGCGTGTGCGAAGGAGGAACGCATTAGGTTTCGTAGCTGTAAGATGCTCACGCTCGTGCTCGCGACAATCGCTACGCTGCCTCTTGGCGCTCTCTTTCGCGACTATAGAACAGCCATGTACGAGCCGCGTGCCGCCAAGCTTCGCAAGCGCATGTTTTTCCTATTTTGCATTCTTTTCCTCTACATCGTGGTGTCCATGCCGCTCACCGTGTGCAGCAAGCGGCTTATGAGCGTCGGACATAGCAACGTGCTTCTATCTTTCGACCTCGTCGCGTTACTTTTGGGAAGCGACTCGGTGTGGCAATCCTAGCGATAACCCTGGGAAAAATGTCGCGGCGGATCGGGGGGAGCGGGGGAGCGCCTAAAAACACGAGGAAATCTCAATCCGGCGAACATCCGCTGTAAAAAAACCTATCAACCCTAGGAAACTCCGAGCCGACCGATTGGATCAATTCATAACCTTGAGAAATTCGAATCGGGCGCGTCCCGTTAAAAAATATCCCGAGGTTTTTTAATGTGTTGTTATTTGCTCAAGCGGCGCCCGGCAGCACGGGCAGGAAGCGCGTCTCTGCAGCCATGGGTCGATGCACGTGGCGTGGAAAGTGTGCGCGCACGGCAGCGTTTTTACCGTGCTTCCTGCGACCACAGAGTCCAGGCACACGGAGCACTGCAGTTCAGGTACGCCAGCAGGATGCGGGTGTGCGGGTACAAGTTGCGTGGCCCACTCGCCACCTCCACGATGCCCCTCCCGCGGCGCTGCGGCGGTGGCGAATATGGCGCGAAGACCCATGGGCAGCGGGATCGGAATCGGAAACGGATGAAAGATATCGGGAGCCAGCACGCTCGTAGCATCCCAGTGCTCCAAGTCGCGGCGCCGGTGCTCCTCTTCGGCAGTCGCGAGCGACGCTACACGCGCAGCCTCAAAGGCGGCATCTTCATGGTGGTCTGTCCAAATGACGATCGTGGGCCTGCGCATGCGCGGTCGATCACTAGGCGGTTCGTGTGCAGATTCGCCCCTATTTGACGATGGCGCTGGGTTGGGCACGAGCACTGCAGCTCCTTCTTCAAACACGCGACGCAACTGCTCGCGCACGCCGACGGGTGTGGTTATATCATCATGCTGCATCTTTACATGCTGAAGTTTTGCGCTTTCCTCTTGTACGAACGCTCAACCCCAAACTGTACAAGAGGAGAGACGGCAACTCTCAAATGTAACTCGTTCCGATCATGGTGAGCACCGACTCGGACGTGATACCCAGCGTCTCGAGGGTGCTCAAGCCAATGTTTGTCTTGTTCAAGAAGAATCCGTTCGGAAGCTGGAAGCCTGCTATGGTGGTCGCGGAAATTTTCTTCTTCTGGCACAGAGCGGTGACCACCTTGTGAAATTCGCTGTTCGGTCTCGCCCTAAAGTAGGCGAACCCATCATCGATCTTGATGTAAAACAAGAAAGGTTCCGGTCTGGGAGGCGTTGTCACAGGCGCCGCGCGGGGATGCATCGACGCCTCAATTGCTGCATCTCTGTCGTCGACTCGGACGCTGAGACGAAAAGGCACCGTCGTAGGCACCGTCGTAGGCTCCGCCTTAGGATCAGCAGGGGTCGACCCCATTTTCGTCAAGACGCAAGCGGCTTGGAGGTCGTCCCGAACACGACGCACCTCCTCCTCCCGCGGCGCCAGAGCGGTGCGAAGCTCATCCTGAATACGACGCGACTCGGACTCTTTTGCTGCATCTCTGTCGTCGATGGGCTCCGCCCATGTCACTCTGATAGGCTTTGCCGTGGGCTCCGCCGTAGGCTCCGCCGTAGGCTCAGCAGGGGGCAACCCCATCTTCTTCAAGACGGCTTGGAGGTCTTTCCGAACGCGACGCACCTCCTCCTCCCGCTGCGCCAGAGCGGTGCGAAGCTCGTCCTGAACGCGATGCGCCTCGGCCTCGCACTCCTTAAACACCGCAAACCACCTTTCTGAGCAGCGAACAGCCTCCACAAAACTCTTTCCCGCCTCAACGCGCTGCTTGCGTTGGACGCGAAAATTCTCCTCCTTGAACTTCAGCGCAACGCGGAGCTCTTCTTCGACACGGTGAGTTTTCTTCTGGCGTTCCTCGTTGGCGAGTGACTCAACCGATAGTTTGCGTTTGGCCTTCTCCGATCGAGTCTTCCACGTCTTGCACTCTGTGCACTCGGATTCTGAAGCCGCTTGCGCCAAAAGACCATTTTTCAAATCAAAGTTCTTCTTTCTGAGGCGCTTCAGCTCCTCTTCGTGCTGCGCGGCATCCAATATCCTTCGGTGCGTCACTTCGTCGCGGCGTTTTTCCGCAGCAGTCAGTTGTTCAGTCAGCTGCAGCACCGCCTTGTAAAGCCTTGGAGAGTTCATCATGAATGCTCCACACACGTTCAATCTGAATATGTGACGGGGGCTGCAATCGATAGGCGGCAATCGAACCACCCGTGGCAATCGACGGGTGGGGATGGGCGCGGGTTTTGAGAATCCGACTCACGGGAGGGGCTGACCAGGCGGTCCCGCCCGATCATTCCCACCCCCGTTCCCAACCCGCCGCGATTGAACCACGAAACAATCGGACCGGAACGATCGGCCCAGAACGGTCGGCCCGGCCCAGCAGGCGGGGCGTACCCTAACCCTAACCCTAAAAACAGCAACTTTGCGGCCGCTCCCATGGCGCTCCCGGATTCCATGCTGAGTTCCCTGCAAAACCTGCTGCGCGACGCGGAAACACTCGCACAGGACCCCAACCTGGAGCCGGTGGCGGACGTCGTGGCTCTTATGCTGGACGTGCACGCCCACACGTGCAGCTGGGTGAAACTCGTGCACACGGGGTTGCGCGTGCCCCCGCCCGACGCCGAGACCATGTTGGGTCTTCTGAGCGCTTCAGCGACCGAGTTGGTGCATCCGGTGACGTACACGGTGGTTCAGCACGCTTTAGGGTTGGACCGCCCGTTGGCCGTGGCGCCCTACGAGCTCAAGCGCAGCTTCCGCGGCGCGCGCGTCGTGCTGTGGACGCGCGACGACAACCCGAAGGACTTGCCGGCCGTGCGGTTCACGTTCAACGGCGCGTCTGGCGGCAGCCGCTGGCTGGGCAACTGTTTTTTGGTGGCGTACCCGGAGCGCCCGAAGCAGCAGGCGCCCGCCGCGCGCGTGCCTGGGACCAGCTTTGCGACGCGCGCGGGCGACGACGCGTACGTGGTCGCGCTGGACACGCGAGCCGTGCTGGCGGAGTCGCTGCGCGACGGCTCCCTCGGCGTTGAGTGGGTGTCGCAGGCCGAGGCCAGTGCAACACCGGCGGGTACATTCAGCTTGGGGATGAACATGACGCCGGCAAGCGACGGCGCGGTGGTCATGAGCACGACCACGAATATGTTGAAGTACCAATGTGCGGTGTGCAACGCACCGTGCAGCAAGTTTTGCAAGCGGTGTGGAGTGGTGAACTACTGCAGCGTGGAGTGCCAGACGGGCGCTTGGAAGACGCACAAGCCGCTGTGCAAGCCGAGAAAAAACGACGGGAGCGCGAAACGTTAAAATTTTACATCATTTCACACGCACGCGCGCGAGATTTTTTGCCCCATGCACTGCGGCACCACGCGTGTCACGTTTTCGGTACGTGTAATAACGCGTTTCGCCAATCTAGTGCAAATGGAAAAACGGCGCTCGTTGCTGGCATTTTTGTGCGCTTCGTTATGCGTATATTCTCAGTCGGACTCGCTCAGCCAAGTCCCGCCTAGCTTTGAATATCAAGCGTATAGCGCCAAGCCGGGGGCCTCTTCTTATGCTTTATCAAACCTGCTATACACGTACACTCCGCAGGCGTTCGCTATCGGCCCAAACTCGCCCGCATGGTGGAACACTGCTGCTTGGACCGGCACCGCCGCCCAGCCTTATGGGTGGTCCGACCTGCAGGCCCAAGCGATCCTACCCACCGCCGTCGGCGGAATTTCAGCTTACAGCAGCTCGTTTGCTCTGAACACGCAAGCCAGTGGTTGGTTTTACATCGGGTCGCAACCCATGTTCTACTCGGCAGTGTATAATAACATAGGATCTTCTAGCATCGCCGCGACGCTAACGGTTGGCGTAGACGACAGCCTTTTTGTATTTCTGAACTACAATTACATTCCGGGCAGCGGCCTCGGCGGAACCACCGCGGTGTGTTGTCTGACAGCCACCCCGTTTTCCGTTACCCTACAGCCGGGTCGCAATGTGTTTCACTTTTTCGGACGCAACGTGGGTGGTCCCGGATACGTCGTCTGGTCGCTTGCCGTGGGTGGCGTGGTTGTGGCGCGCAGCGACATGAACTCGCGCATCGGTCTCTACGGCGCCGTGAAGCTCCAGAACGGCGGGTTTCAGCAGAGCACCTCTTCCACGAATGCGCCTGGATGGAGTTTTGCAGGGGCGAACGCTGCAAGTGAGACAAGCGTTTGGGCCGGCTGGTTGGCGGGTATGGCGCCTCTCGCCACAAACGCAGTAACGGGCGCTGGTCTGTCGATATATGCACCCGACGGTGACACTTACTGGGGGACGCTCCAAAATCGGGCGAGCATGACAACCACGTACAGCAACTTTGTCGTCGGCGCCACATACACCATCAATTTCTGGGGCACGGCTCGGATGTGCTGCGTTGCCAATCAAGTGAACGATTTGGGCGTTACCGTTTCCAATATCGGCAGCGTGTACTACGAATCGGCTGTGGGGTCTGCGGTTTATTCATCGAACGCGGTGTGGTTCTGGCAACCTTTCATGACCACGCAGTTCACAGCGACGTCAACCTCGCACACCATCACGTTCACAACCACCAACCCGCGAGCACAATCCGACGTGACCACCTTCGTTGACGATGTGCGCGTGTCGGCCACATCGTGTCCGTCGCTCACGGGGCAGTACTACATGCCTCGCGCCGAAGTGTTTGCGACGAGCGGCTACTCGCAAACGTTTCAACAAGCGCAGGCGACGTGCAACACGTACGGCGCTCGCGTCGCCACCACCCAAGAAATGTATCAGGCGCAGCGCGACGGCGCTGATTGGTGCTCTTGCTCGTGGGTTCAAGAAGGCGTCGCGCTGTACCCCATTACCACGAGCTTCTACACCGGATGTGGCGGCTTCTCAATTGGCGTGCGGAACTGCGGCAGCCAGTCCTGGGTTCCGGGTAACTTATTTGCGGTGGCGTGCTGGGGCATGAAACCAGCCACAGGAACGGCCGGCGTGTTGTCGTTCAACACCGCCTACTGGAACAATCCTACAGCCGTGGACCCCGTCGACCCCTACTACGGCGTCGCTCGGGCGGACACGCCCGGCAACGACCTGCAGTGCAAGAACTATGAAAACGAATACAGCTTCGAACAGTGTCGCGCCGAGTGCGACAACAACGTACTTTGCAATCAGGTGGAAGATGTTGCGCCGAACACCATCGGTGCCTGGGGCGTGATGAATGCCATCCCGCTCACGCTCGTGGGCGTGTCGAGCACCTTTGCCTTCAACAGCCCCACGTGCTGCGGCGGCTCCTTGGCCATCGACGGCAACGGCCTGGGCTCCGAGTGGGCGTCCGCGGGTGAGGGCGTGGGGGCGTGGATTAGCGTGTCGCTGACCAACGGCCCGACGACCGTGGCGTCGCTGAAGATTGCGCCGCGCCAGCCAGGCGGCGGCGCGTGCGACACCGTGTCCGGCCTGAGCGTGCAGTTCAGCGACGGCACCACCCAAGCGCTCAGCTTTCCATGCGGCAGCTATCCCGAAGGATATCAAACATTCACGGTGAACAAGTACACATCCTCTCTCAAGTTTACCGTCACGGGCGTGTGCGGGCCAAAGTGCAACATCGGCCTGTCTGACATCATCGCCTTTGCAGCGCCCAACGGTGCCGGATGCTGCATCAAAAACTACCCGGTGGGCACCGCTCCTTCGTCAGATAATTATGGTACGTGGCACGCCAAGACGGCGTCGTGCAAGAACGTTGGAACATGTACGAACGCGGCGCCCGGTCAGTACTATGTACCCACGACCACCAACTATTATGCATCGACGTGTAAGGTGGCGTCGTGCTCTTCGAGCGCACTCGCGGCTGGCCAATATTTCAGCGGCGTCAGCAACACGGCATGCACGGCTGGCATTTCCGCGTGTACGGGCTTGCCTGCCAACGCCGTGTGGACTACCTACGGAACGGCTGGCAACCCCAGCAGCTGCGGCTGGGCGTGCTCGTCGGGGTACCTGCAGATTGGCAGCATGTGCGTCATTCCGCCCCCGCCACCCAACCCGCCGCCACCGCCGCCCACCGACCCGGTGCTGCCCACGCCGTACAGTATCTGGAACGACCCCACCACGTCGCAAAATTCCAACTTTGTGCTGTCCCCAGGCGTCACATACGGTTCAGGAGCGTACACCGTCGCCACCTTTGGCAATCCGGGCATCGTTCATTACCTGGGCCTCAACAGAGCGTTTTCGCAGCAGCCTTGTCCCGGCAATACGGGGTTTTCGTTCATGTTCAAGATGCAGCTCACCAACGCCGCCACGGTGAACAGCGTCGCCGACGGCGTGAGCGTGTGCTTCATGGACGCCACCGCGGCGTCGCCGGCGTCCGCCTCCCTACCCGCCGCATGGGGGCAATATGGGTTTGCGTCGATGCACGTCCCCGGCATGTGCTTTGGCGTGGATACTTGGTATAGCGTGGGCAACGGGGGCGTGGGTTTTGCCGCCTGGCAGACGGCGGCGGCGGGCGATGCCGGAATCATTTCTTCGGCGTACGCCGTGCCACCCACGAGCAATTCTTTGCTGCCCATCATCGCCAACGGCAACGCGGTGGAACACCAAATCGATTACAACCCCGTAAAGCAGACGCTCACGTGGCGCATCGGCGGCACGTCTGTGCTGGCAGCCGTACCGAGCGCGCACTTGCCGAGCAGCTTCTTCGTGACGTGGCCGGTCGTGTGCGGCGGCGTGTGCGACACCGTGCAGGTGTCTCAGGTGAGCATGAGTTGCAGCGCGTTTCCGAGCCCGCCGCCGCCCAGCCCGCCGCCGCCCAGCCCGCCGCCGCCCAGCCCACCGCCGCCCAGCCCGCCGCCCAGCCCACCGCCGCCATCGCCGCCGTGGGTCGTCATCAACGGCCCGGCGCCGAGCAGCAGTTGCTTCGACGTCGACACGCACTGGATTGACGTGGACTATCCGGTGCAGCCGTTCCTGCCGGGAACAAAAGCTGTGCCGGCCGGGTACACTGGCGTCGTCACGCTCAAGGATCGGGGCACGCTGGGCCTGGACGCCACGTTGGGCGGGGGGAGCAGTTATTCCGAGGCGACCGGTTTGCTGTCGATGAGCACTACCGGTTTTGTGACGATTCCCGCCTTGACGCTGGGCTTGAAGACGGCTGCCGTTCTTGGCGGGCCGCAGATTCAGAACGGGTTTTCCATCATACTGAACGTTACAGCGCCAACGCCGCTGCCGAGCGCGTCGGTGACGGTCGCGTCTTTCGGCAACGACGCCGCCGGCGCATCTGGGGCGACGCTCAGAGTCACGCTGACTGAGGCGCAATACGCTCTGCACTACGGCACGCTGCCATCACTGCGCACGTTCAACTGGACATCGACCAACGGAATGCCGCTGCCGACCGTGGTTGCGGGTGGGGACGCTCGTATGCTCGTGCGGTGCTTGCCAGGGATGAAGCTGTGTGTATTGGGAAATTACTGAAACACTACTTGCCTTGCATTCGATGAACGTGTAAAACAAAAGATGAAGTGGTACTTCAATAATTTTTTAATATGTGCATGGTGTGCACTCCTCGCCGTGCGCGCCAGTGAAGCGACGGTTGCGTCGTATTGTCCCACAGCAATACACGCCTGGAGCTGGAGCAGCGCGACGTCGACGGACGCTGTGTCTTGGAACTCCCAGGAAGTCGTTCCCAACGCACCCGCAGCTGCGTACGTGTCGTCCCCGGCTCCGGCGCTCAACTTGGCGGCCGGTGAGTATGCAGAAATCGCGGGTGGAGTCGAAATGGGAAGCACGGACACGAGTTTCGCGGCGTGGATCTATGTGGGGAGCGCAATCGCAACAGGTGCCCGTTTTTTCACGTTTGGGCAAGGGATGCAGAGCGGAAGCGCCGTACCATTCAATCTGTACATGGAATACGCAGGCGGCGATGCTGTGGAGTTTGGCTTGGGTGAAATCACCACCGCGGGCGCATCCGTCTTCAACACCTTGACGTGCCCCGGCGTGCTCGCGCTCAACACCTACAATCACGTCGTGTTTGTATTGACGGCAACCGGCGCATCGAGCGTCTACGTAGACGGAGTGCTCAAGACGTGCACCGCGTCTGTAAATCCGGCGCTGGGTTCCATCGGTGTTCCATATGGCAACTACAGCACATCGTTTTTTGGAAAGTCGACGCAGACGGCTGCGTCGCCGAGCGTGGAGATGCAACTCAACTCGTTTTCAATCTATTACGAATCTCTTACGCAAGCGGCCGTAACGACGCTGTACACAGCGACCGCAACGGGGCCGGCGGCGGGTGGGTGCAATCCGGCACCTAGCTTCACAACATCTTTCAACCTAGCGTATTTGGGCAAGGATTTTGTGACTGCTTCACCAAACTATTTTGCCAACGGCGCGTTCGGCGACGTGCAGATATACAACTTGGATCTCGATAAGGGCACCGACAGCTGCGGCCCCGCGCCGCCGCCTCTGCCGCCTCTGCCGCCGCGGCCGCCGCCGATGCCCCCGAGCCCCCCGCCGCCGCCGTTCCCCCCTGCCGCGCCACAAACCGTTTCTGCGGTGTCCTTCACGCTGCAGGTGCACAACGCATCATTCGAACAACTCAGCTATGCTAAGCGGCTCGCCTTGGCGTCCGCTGTGCAGACCCTGCTCGCCGCGCCGGCAAACGACGTCACCGTGCTGAGCATCACCGACGGCGGCACGGATTTGGCAAACTACCCGACGCTGCTCGTCGGATACAGCGTAGGCGCCACCACCGTCTCAACAACCGTCTTGACGACGAGCGTCTCTTCAAACTTCCCGTCGACCACCGGGGCTTCGGCGAGCGTGCTCGCTGCGTTCAACACCGCCGAAGCGAGCGTCTTTGCAGGCGGTATCCGGGACGTGACGCGACTGGCCGGCACGCCGTCCGTGGCAACCAGCGCACCAGAGCCCACAGCGGCGTTTCCGGGTGAGGCGTTCACGATGCAACTTCAAGGTTTGAACGCGGAGCAATTCGGAGTCGCTGCACAACGCGCTTTCGGTGCCGCAATCGCCGCGTTTTTGGCGCCCTCTACGGCGGGTGTGTATGTGTCTGGTTCCGCAGCAGCGCCGAACGCGACGGATGCGGTGAACGTCGGTATCCTGTTGACTGGATCGAGCGCATCAGCTGCAGCGACCACGCTGCTTGCGGGCTTGCCTTCGCCTGGCCCCTTCACGCTTGAGGGCGAAACCAACACGGCGCTCCTGACCGCCGTGCGAGCGTACGGCTTGCCGGAGGCGACGATGGTCATCGTCGAGGGGCCGGGCACCGCCACGACCGTGGCGACGGATGCCGCGGTGGCGCCCACGAGCAACTCGTACAGCGGAACCATCGTGGTGGACGCGACGCTGGATGCCTTGGGCGTCGCCGTCGTGCAATCAGCAATCCAGAAGGCGCTGGCTGTCAGTTCTTCGACGCTGCTCGGCTTTGGCCCCTTCAACGCATCAGCGACGTCGATAGGTTTGGCGTTTTCAACCATAGGCGGCGCCGAAGGGCTGAACACCTCGCGCGCGACCATCATCTCCGCCATTAAAACGTCCGGGCTGCCGCAGGTGACCGACGTGACCATCCATCCAGACTCGCCGGCCGCCGGCTACACGATTTACGAGCCAGCCAGCGAACCGGTCGTGACTGCTGATGTCACAGGTTTCACCGTCAACGTCACGGGCGTCGTCTCGCCACCGACGCAGGCGCAGATCGACGCCTTGGTGGCTGGTCTGGCGCGCGCCCTGGGTCTGGGCAACACCACCAGCTTGTACGTGTCCGGCGTTGCAAACGGCGCGTCGTCAAACAATTTTCTTCTGGGCCTGACGTTCGCCGGTCCGACGCCAGTCACGACGCTGCCGAGCGCGGCGCTCGCGGACGTCCAAGGCGCGGGCCTTCCGCAAACCACCGCCGTGTCTCTGCTGGGCGCGTACGCCGGGCAGCCGGTGAACGGCGCTTACGTGGCGCCGGGTGCAACCGTCACGGCGCAGCTGCAAGGCCTGACTGCCGCAGCCTTCGGGGAGACGCAGCAGCGCGCATTCGCCGCCGCGGTGGCGAGCGTGCTGGGCGTGACCCCCTCCTCCGTGGTGCAGATTGCGTACGCAGGTCCCGGCGCGGGTGGCGTGGCGGAGGTGGGTTTCGGCGCGCCGGGCTCGGGGGTGGATGCCGTGCTGGCTAACGTGGTGCCCAGCGGCCCGGGCGCGCGCGCGGCGCTGCTGCAAGCCATTCAAAAGGGTGGCTTGCCGCAGGTGACCGCCGTGCTGACAAGCTCACCGACCGTCACGCCGCTGCAAGCCATCACCACGACGAACGCATCGCTGTGGGGCAACACCAGCGTGAATGTGCAGTTTGAAATCAAGCAGACGGGGCTGACGGCGGCGGCGCTCACCAACGCTCAAAAAACGGCGCTCGTGGCAGCGATATGCAAGACTTTGAATGTTTCCGAGGCGGCGGCCGTCGTGCTGGCCGTGACGAATGCGCCGGCAGGCGCGGGTATTCTCCTGGGTTTGGGCTTCAGCACGGCCAACACTGCGGCTCTCGCTGCGCGTCTCACACCGTTCAACGCCGCCGGCGCCACGGCGTTGGTCACGGGTGGCGGCTTTCCGCTGGTCACGGCCGTCGCGCCCGTAGTGGCACCGCCGCTGACGAGCGCGGCGCAGAGCGCGCAACAGGACCCGTACAACAATGCGTTTATCACCATGGTGTTCCCGCCGAGCGTGGCGCCGCTGTCCAGCGTGCCCGTTCAGCGCGCCGTGGTGGCGGCCATGGCCAACGCCACGGGCGTTCCGGCGTGCTGCTCGGTGTTGAACGCCAACGGCCAGCAGCTCACCATGGCGGTGTTTGGCGTGAGCCCCGCTGACCTGGACCTCGACACGCGTCCCGCCACGGTGATCGGAACCACATCATACGGCGGCACGTTCACGCCGGCGCTGCAGTGGGCTGGCTTCCCCGCCGCCACGGATGTGACGGTGACGGCCAACGTGCCGAGCGTACCCGAGGGAACATATGACTATGGAGTGATTCACACCATCACCATCGACGGCTTGACACTGGCCACCTTCGGACCCGTGGCACAGCAGGCGTTCCTGGCCACGGCGTGTTTGAGCGGCGGTTTCGAGCCCGGGTGCGCGTCCATCACCGGGTTGAACGGCAACGCCGCCGGCGTAGAGCTCGGGTTACTCTTCGGTTCGCAAAACGAAACGGCCCTTCCCGCAATCCAAACCGCAGTAGCAAAACTCACATCCGGCGGCAAGCTGCTGGCCGATATGCGGCTGCAGGGGTTCAGCGCCATTACAAACGTCACCGAGGCGGGGGCGGTGAGCACGTATGTGCCGTATGCGGACGGCGCGGGACGACTGGTGCCAGAATCTTACATGGTGAGCGCCACGCTGGGACTGAACAACATCGGGTTGGGTGGCTTTGGTGAACCGCAGAGCGCCGCCGTGTTGGCTGGGCTGAGTCAGTTTTTGTCGATCAGCAACGAGTTCATCACGGTAAATGGCGCGCGCCAAACGACGCCGTCAGCGCCGTCGCCAGCGGGGCGGCGCCGCGGCCGAGCTCTGCACGGTTTGACTGGCACCGGAACGGCGCCGAACACGTTCGTGGGCGTGACCGTGATTGTCACGACAGGTCTTGCTGCTGCGAACAACGTGAGCGCCATGTTGACGCGGGACGATTCTCTTTTACTGGAAACCTTTCAAAACAACGGCTTGCCGCAAGTGACCAGCATGTCCGTGGGAGAAGCACTTATTTCTGGTGCAAAGGTTTGGGTGCAACCCGCGACGGCGTATGCGTACGCGACGTACCAGATTGCAAACCTCACGGACATTACAAACGTAACGCAAGTGATTGTGGCGTCTGCGGTCGCCTCTGCGCTGGGCGTCAACGAGTCATGCGTGTACAGCGACGGTGAAAATGCAGCGTTGGGACTGGTGGGCGTGACTGTGGCGGCGCCGTGCGTGACCACCGAGGCACAGCGGTTCGCGGTCATCGCGCAAATGCACGCGCTGGTTCCCAGCTTCGTCAACGGCTCCAAGCCGGCGCTGGCGACCGCCATCAATGCGGGCGGTTACCCCCAAGTTATGTCCGTGCTGGGCAGCGTGTACGAGCCACCGCCGCCCAGTCCTCCGCCCAGCCCGCCTCCGCCGCCGCCGCCGCTACCTCCCAGCCCGCCACCGCCGCCGGTCTTTGCTCTGTACACCACGGACAAGTACATGAGCTTCCGGTATTCGATTGGTGCATCGAGCGTGCTGGACAACTTTACGTACTATCAGGCGGAATTGACGTCGGGCGGCGTGTCGCTAGTTCAGGACTGGAAGAACGTTCCAGAATACGTGAACGACACAACGTGGTTGAGCTACGTGGTTGAGCGCATTCACCAGCAGGTGGTGCGCAGCGTGACGTACAGCACGTACGAGCAAGTGCGCGCTTACACTGAAAATGCGACGGCGTTCGTGCTGGGAGCGACGTACCGCACGGTCGCGGAGCAGTACAACAACACGGTGCGGTACAATGCCAGTTATTCGGTGACGACCGGTCCGTTTACGCGGTACGTGAAAGCGACTGCCGCGAGCGACGAGGACGTGGAGACAACCGTGCGTGCCATCGCGGCGCGGTGCGGCGCCATTCCAGTAGGCAACATCAGCGTCGACCTGCACGACAAACTGGTTCAAGTGACAGGCAAGGTTTTTGATAAAAAGGCGAACGTGGAAGTGACGACCAGCAACGCCACGCTGCTTAAGTGCATCACGAGCGCCAACTACAGCAGCGTGTGGGGGCCGGTGAGCAACACCAGTGAAGCGTATCAGGGTGCGCCGGCGAATCAGGTGGTTCTGCGCATCACAGTCCCCGTGTTTGCTGGGGCAAACGTCACGCAGCTGCGCGCGAACGTGTCAAGTATCACCGGCGGGTGGCGAGAGGTCATTGACGAGGAGTTTTTGGTGTTCGACGTGCTTCCGATTCAGCGGCGCTTTACGAGTCAGCACGCGCTGGTTTCGCTGCTCTTAGTGAGCACGGTGGTAGGTGGAACGTTGACGGCAGTTGCTAGCTTCGTCGGGGCGCGGAACGTTGCGCGCGTGAGAATGCTGGGTGTGAAAACTTTCAATAGAATTAATTAAACTTTCACGCGCGAAGCCGCCACGATGTGGTACATGACCAGGCTCGTGACGCTGAGCGCGAACGTGCTGGCGACGGAGGCCTGTGTGACGCGCGCGTAGTTGTCCGCCGGTGCGTAAGACGCCGCCGTCGCACGGTCGCGCGCCACACCCACGAGAGACGCCTGCGGCAAAACTGCACCCAGCGAGACGCACAGGAAAGACAATCCCAAGAAAGAGGCTGTGAGTCGAACCATTCGCCACGCATAACTCCCGTCGAATGATTCGAAACACGCACGAAACATGCCGGTGACGGCGGCGAACGCGTTGAAAGAAACGGCAGTAATGAGGAAGTTGCAAAGTGTGCCCGCGGCGGCGATAGCGCCCTCAGCCTGCTGGGTGAACTGCGCTCGTGGCACCGCCGTCTGGCTGCGTAGGCGTTGGCAGGCTAAAATGGCGTATGAGTTCATGCCAAGCGCGGCGGCCGTGAACACCGCCGTGACGGCGACGGTCATCAGACGCATTCCCGTGTCGCGCGCGGCTTCCGTGACAAGGGTGGTGCGTCGCGGCTCCATATGTACGATGGCCATATGGGAGATGATAACCTCCGCGAGAGTGCCGACCGCAGCCACCACTGTGCCATAAAAGACGGCGGCCTCGGTGGGTACGGTGTCGAAGGCACGTGACTCGAACAGAACCGACGTGCGCGGCGAAGTGACGCCCAGCATGACGGCCGCCAGTAAAACGCTGACAGCACCGTTGCCCATGCGGGCGTTGACAATCCACATTCGGTCACCTATGACGTAGAAAAACAGTTGCAGCGCGCGAAAGGACGCACTCACGATGGCCATGACGGCAACCACGTATGCGGCTCGTTGCGTGCTCATATCAAAAGATGTACGACGCAGGTCGAAGCACGCGGCGGATATGAACAGGTGAACCAGGAACACCGAAGTGGAAAAGATCGCAAGAATTGTCGCGTTTTTTCTATAGAAGTACGACGGTTTGTTCTTTCTCTGTGCGTCTTCGATGTCGGGAATAGACTGATCATCAAGTAATGGTTTTGTAATTTCATGAACCAAAGCATTCGCCATGAGGATCTGATGAGTTTTGACGAGAGCAGCCGAGTGTTGCTTTACAGTTACTGAGGAAAGAACGATGAATACCCCGCGTTCAAAACCATGCAGTCCGTACAATACGCAATGGCTTTTGTTTAGCAAGTACAAGTTGGGGAATGGCGCATGCGCTCGAAGCGGTTTATGTCTCGCTCATTTGCATCGCGTGGTTTTCCTTGTTGTTCTGTTTTGGTTACCGATGGGGTCCTCTTCTTGCCAAGCAAAACCCGCCAGTGGCGCTTCCTCTTGTGATTCTGGGCTGGTCAGTCGTGACGATACCATCCATAGTATTGTGGGTACAATACAAAGCCGTAGTAGGTCGAGTGAAGACCAGTTCGTCGTGGTTTGTGGTGGGATGGACCAACGATCTCAACTTTTTCAATATATTTATAGAGACGTGGTGGGAGTACACCCTATTGCTGATGTACAACATCGGACGAACCGTGCTCGGCAGTTTGGTGGCCAACGTGTTTCGGCCGTTGCTCGTGCTTCAGCAGTCCCGACTGCTGACGACCGAAATTTCAGAAAGCGACGCAATGAAGTTCGTTTTTGCGCAGGCCGTAGTGACGGTTTTTGCATTCTTTTCAGCCGTCACCGATATCTTCTTAGCTCTCACTCAAATCGACGTCACGGCAGTTGCTCTGGTTGTCACTTTGATCATAGACGGTTTTGCCACGCACAGCATCCTGTCGCCGCGCATACGACACGGACGAGGGGCTTCAGGGGGGGTTGCATCGGGGAAACACGCGGTGCCGGTGACCGCGTCAGCATCCGCGTGGCGACGCACGCTGCCGCCGCTGCGGAACACAAGAGGGGATACCAGGTATCGTCGGCTTCTTGAGGAAGGGACAGCAAATTTCGAGGTTGTTGAGTGTGTCCTGTGAGTGTACAAGGGCTTAAGCAATTCAGAGTTTCGCGTGCAATAAAAGCGGGGGATTTCGCGTCAGTTTCTCGCTTGGGCTGGAATGCCACGTCACGGTTTTGAGAGTCCGGTACATGCCACGTCAGTTGGTGGTAGGAATACAGACTTTGCGGTTGGAATACGGACTTTGTGGT
>Ga0208855_1000112_pt1 | contig 24048 bp, 24 predicted proteins | sample LakMenEpi17May12_FD_150708 | JGI IMG/M metagenome (GOLD analysis project Ga0208855, IMG submission 150708) | Freshwater microbial communities from Lake Mendota, WI - 17MAY2012 deep hole epilimnion (SPAdes) | ecosystem: Environmental > Aquatic > Freshwater > Lentic | place: Lake Mendota, Madison...
GACCATCTTGTGAGATATCTACTACATTAAATCTAGGTGGAGACCCGTGGGCTATCTATTTAGATACAACAGGAAGTAATAATGTAATTGATGAATATAAAAATATAATGAAACCAAATGCACCAGCAGGTATAAGAGTGGATCTTGAACCTGGTGATATGTTAGTTTATTCTGGTTGCGAGTTAGAACATTGGAGAGAAGAATTTACTGGTAACATTTGTGCGCAAGTTTTCTTGCATTATAACCATGTAAATGGACAGTTTGCAGATTCCAATTTATATGATAAGAGACCTCTATTAGGATTACCACCATTCACTAAAGTAGTGTAAATCAACAGATTTGGTGGTATAGAGATTTCTTATGCCATTAAAAAAGATACCAATTAAAGCCGGATTTAATAAACAAGACACAGCAACAGCTGCTGAAAGTCAATGGATAGACGGAGATTTTGTACGCTTTCGTTATGGTAACCCTGAGAAAATAGGCGGTTGGCAAGAGCTTGTAGATAATACCTTAGCTGGACCTGCAAGAGATCAATTAACTTGGACAGATTTACAAGGTCAAAAATATGCAGCTATTGGAACTAGTAAATTATTAGTTGTTTATTATGAAGGAGCTTTTTATGATATTACTCCTTTTGACACAGCTCTAACATCTTGTACTCTCACTTCAACAACAGGATCTGCAACAGTTACTGTTAATAAAGCTTTACATAATTTAAAAGTTGGTGATTATTTTAAATTCACTTCTGTATCTTTACCAGGAGGCGGGGTTACTACTTTCACAAATGCTAATTTTACAACAAATGTATTTGAAATAATTACTGTACCTACTCCTAATACATTTACAATAACAATGCCAGCGCAAGAAGCTGGTTCAGGAATGACGGCTCAGGGAACAGTGACAGTTAGTCCTTATGTTAATATAGGTAATCCTTTTCAAACATATGGATTTGGTTGGGGAACAGGAACATACGGTGGAACAGTTAATGATGTTTTTACCACTTTAAATGAAACACTAGATTCATCCGAAACAGACGTTACTTTAACTTCAGTAACCGGTTTTCCAGCTACTGGACTCGTTAAAATAGACAATGAATTAATTTCTTATACTTCAATTGTAGGGAATGATTTATTAGGTTGCGTAAGAGGAGCTGAAGGAACAACAGCTGTTTCACATACTAATGGCACAACTGTTTATGATGCTACTTCATTTATAGGTTGGGGAGATGCTAGTTCCGCAACAACATTAAAACTGGCTGCTGGTACATGGTCTTTAGATAACTACGGTCAAATATTAATAGCAACCATTGGTAATGGTAAAACATATACTTGGGATCCCTCTGCCGTAACTCCTTTTGAAACTAGAGCAGTTGTAATGTCTGGGGCACCTACAGCTTCTATTATGACAATAGTTTCAGATAGAGATAGACACGTATTTCATTTAGGAACTGAAGAAACTATAGGAAGTCCAACAACACAAGATCCAATGTTAATAAGGTTTTCTAATCAAGAAGATTTTAATACTTATGCTCCAACTTCAACTAATACAGCAGGATCATTTAGATTAGATACTGGAAATACAATTATAGGAGCCATACAAGGAAAGGATTATATTCTTGTTTTAACAGACGCTGCTGCATATGTTATTAAATTTGTTGGTTCTCCATTTACATTCAGCTTACAGCAAGTAGGTACAAACTGCGGTTGTATTGGTCAGCATGCTATTGTTTATATACAAGGAGCAGTTTTCTGGATGGGATATGGAGGAGGATTCTTTGTTTACGATGGAACAGTTAAACAGTTGCCTTCTTTAGTAGAAGACTTTGTATTTACAACAAAAGGAGGAAATCCTGGAATTAACTATGCTGCTGGAGGAATAGTGTATGCTTCTCATAATAGTTTATTTAACGAAGTTATCTGGTTCTATCCAACAAATACTTCTGCACAAATAGATAGGTCTGTTGTTTATAATTACAATGAACAAGTTTGGACAACAATGTCTCTTGCAAGATCAACTTATGAAGATGCAGTCGTTTATGATGTTCCATATGCTACACAATATTTAACAACAGCTACACCAAACTTTCCTACAATTAATGGAGTTACAAATACTTTCGGAGGAACCGATTATTATGAACACGAAGTTGGAACTAATCAAAGTGATTTCTATGGAAACGATACCGCTATTTCAGCTTTTATAAGATCAGGTGATTTTGATTTAGATATAGATGGAGATGGTGAATATATTATGAGAGTGAAAAGATTCGTTCCTGATTTTAAAGTATTAGAAGGTAATGCAAAAGTTACTTTGTTTTTAAGAGACTATCCAGCTGATACTGCGGTTAGTTCTCAATTAGGTCCCTTTACCATTAATTCAAGCACCGAAAAGATTGACACAAGGGCAAGAAATAGGTTAATGAGTATTAAAATAGAAAATGATGCTGTAAATGAAACTTGGCGCTACGGCTTATTTAGAATAGATGTATACCCAGATGGAAGAAGATAATGGCTAAAATAACAGCTTCAATACCAGAACCTATGGATGTTTATTCTTCAGACAACCAAAGACAAATTTTACAATCATTAGAGACATTAAAATCTCAATTAAATTTTTCTTTTCAAAAAGATTTAAAAGATGAATTAGATACCTTTAATTATTTCATGCAATGACTATAAGATATAAAAGCAACACATTTGATTTAACAACAACAAACTTAACTACAGTTTTAACTTGTCCAAGTGATGCTACTATTATTGTTAAATCTTTTCAAGCAAGTCACAAAGCAGCAAGTAATGTAGATGTAGATGCATATCTTAGAAAATCTGGTGGATCTGATGTAGAAATAAGTCATGTAGAATTAAATAAAGAGTTTACTAATATGATAGCCTCAAGTTTAAACATGGAAGCAGATGATGTTTTAAAAATACAAGCGGAAACTGCTGACACAATTACAGGTGTAGTAAGTTATGCTTTAATAGATAGATCACAAGAAAATGGCTAGAAAAATAAATATAGGAAATGGTCAGTTTATAAAACAGACTAATAAAAAAAGACCAGGTAGACATAGTAAGAAAAGAAATGTTAAAAAACCACATAAGAAAGAATATGTTGGACAAGGAAGAGGCTAAGATATATATTTAAATTATGAAATTAGAAGAACAAAAAATTATTGGTTATCAAATTATAGATGGTAAAGAGGTTCCAATTATTAATTGTCCAACAGAAATTACTATAAAAAATAAAGTAACAGGAACTGTTTACGAATCTGAAGATCAAGTAAAAGCTGATATTGAAGACCCTAATACACCAACAAAAGAAGAACACATACAACGAGATGTAAAAATAACTGTAGCTAGATTAGATATATTTGGAAGCACACAATAGAATTTATGAATGAGAAAAAATCGCTGTTTGTGGCAACCCCTTGCCATTCATCAGTAACAATACATTACCACAAGTCTATGCTTGAGTTATGTAAATTTAATATGCAGAACAACATAGATAGTTCTTTTTATGTACTTAAATCTTCTTTAGTGACTCAAGGAAGAAATCTTTGTGTAAATGCTTTTTTAGACACTAAAGCTGAAAACTTTCTTTTTGTTGATGCTGATATAGAAGTTACTCCAGAATCTATTAAAAAACTATTAGACTGTGAGCATGATGTATCTATTATTCCCTACACTTTAAAAAACATTGATTGGGAAAAATTAAAAGCACAAATAAAAGTAAAACCAGATCTACCATTATCAGTACTTGGAATGGGTTATCCTATTCATATAGAAAAAATGCAAGATATAACCTGCACTAAAGGATTTATAGAAATTGAAAGAGGAACTACAGGATGCATGATGATTAAAAGAAGAGTGTTTGAAAAGATGATTAAAGAATACCCTCAATTGAAAATAAACCAAGAAAGCTTATTTAATGGAGAAATGAAGAAACATAACAACTACTATAATTTTTTTGATACTTACTTTGATTCTGAAAAAGGAGTTTATTTAGGAGAAGATTTTTATTTTTGTGAACTATGGAGAAATATGGGTGGTAAAATACATGCTTTAATTACAGACTATATTGTACACTATGGTGAACACGGTTTTACAGGTAGATTATTAGATGAGGTAAATATACATTCATGAATCCATTAGGCGGAACAGAATTACAAATGAATGAGTTGGTAAAAAGATTACCAAAACATTATTGGAATAAAGTACAAATTACAACTTCAGTACCGGAGAAAGAACCTTTAGCAAAAGATAAAGTAAATATACTTTGGCAAAAAAATTCTTATGATCAAGGTAATTTAGCACCATGGTTCAAGAACAAAGACAATCATAAGAAATATGATTGGTATGTTTTTAATTCTCACTGGAACTATGAAAAGTTTAGAATATATTTTGATATACCAACAGATCGTTCTGTTGTTATTAAAAACGCAATCCCTACAACAAAATGGGTAAAAAGAGATCCTTATAAAAAAGGCGATCCTATAAAATTAATTCATGTATCCACTCCTTGGAGAGGATTAAATGTTTTATTAGGTGCCATGCAGCTTGTTAAAAATCCTTTAATTACTTTGGACTTATATAGTTCCACACAGGTTTATGGAACAAGCTTCATGGAACAAAATGATGATCGTTATAAACCTTTGTATGAACAAGCTAAAAGTTTAAAAAATGTAAACTATATTGGTTACAAACCAAATCATGAAGTTATAGATGCAATGCAGTATACACATATATTTGCATACCCTAGTGTTTGGGAAGAAACTTTTTGTATATCTGCGATAGAATCAATGGCTGCTGGTAACATGGCGGTTGTTACAAATTTTGGAGCATTATATGAAACTTGCGCAGAATTTGCTCATTATGTTAATTACGATAAAGATTTTAAATCTTTAGCTAGAAAATATGCAATTGCTTTAGATTTTATAGCAGACAATTTACATGAAGATAAAATGCAAGAACGTTTACAAGCACAAACGAATTTCTATAGAGAATATTATAACTGGGATCTTCGTGTAGGAGAATGGATTAGTCTACTTGACCAAGCCATTAAAATGAAATGAATAACGAAACAATAATAGATTTTTCAGTTCCAGAAAAAGATAAAGGTTTAGAAGGAGTTAAATTATTTGTAAGCTCTCCAACTTATGGGCATGTAAGTATGTATTACTTAAGAGCTTTATTAGAATTACAATCTTATTGTAATAAATTAAAGCTTCCTATTATGTTTCATATTTTGCAATCTTCTTTAGTTACGCAAGGAAGAAATCAATGTGTGTCTTCTTTTTTAGATAGTCCATGCACTCATATGTTGTTCATAGATGCTGATATAGAGTTTGATGAAAAATCTGTTGTCACTATGATAAAAGCAGATAAAGATATTGTACTAACTCCTTATCCAATGAAGTTTATAGATTGGGATAAAGCAGAACAATTAAGAGAACAATCTAAAAGACCTTTAAAAGATTCTGGTTATTACTTCCCAATTAAAATGATTGACCCTGATAACATCGTTGTTGAAAATGGTTTATGTGAAATCAAAGCTGGGCCAACTGGTTTTATGTTGATTAAAAGACAAGTATTTGATAAGATGATAAAAGAATATCCACATCTTAAAATTGAACAAAAAACAATGTTGAATTCTAAGCCCATGGATTACACTAATATGTATAACTTTTTTGATACATATTATAACCCTGAAGATAAAAGCTTTATGGGTGAAGATTTTGCCTTCTGTAAGCGATGGAAAGACATCGGTGGTAAGATATATGCTAATACTGATGCTTATATCACTCATCATGGAGACTATGCTTATAAAGGAAGATTTATTGACGAAGCCGCAAAAATTGAGTAAAGTCTAACTTTGGCGTAAATAAACGAGCCTTGCCTACTCGCTCTTATTGTATTTAAAATAAACGTAAATAAACGCTATGCAAGGAATTGAAAGTATTACATTAAAGTTCGTAAAAAGCCCCAAAGAATTAATTTCCTCTCCAGGATATAATCAAGGCGGAATAGTTCAAAGCTATGGATTTGGTAGTTTTGTATCAAGTGCTTTTAAAGCAGTTGGTAATGTTGTTAAAGGCGTTGCTGATGTAGCTAAGAAAGTTGCGCCTATCGCTTTACCAATAGCAGCTGCTGCTTTTGGTGTACCATTTTTAGGACCAGCATTTGGTGCTGGAACATTTGGAGCCTCTGCATTAGGTGGTGGACTTGGAACTTTAATAGGTGGTGGATCTGTAAAAGATGCACTTAGATCTGCAGCATTGTCTGGATCATTAGCTGGACTAGGTAGCGTTGCACGAGGTGGAGAATTTTTTGGAAGTGGATTAGCTGCACCAACATCATCATTTGCTGATTATTTTAGACAGACTCCTTTTGGAGAAGCTGGTGTATTAAAAAGCGCAGCAGAAAGAGGTGTAATGCCAGTAGATGACTATTCTCAAGCATTGTCTTCTGTACAAAAAGGACAAGGATTTTTAGGAAGAACAGGAGATCTATTAGGAAAAGGATTAGGAGCAGCAAAAGAATTTATACAAAAAAATCCTATAGAATCTACTGTAGGAGCATTAGGAATTGGAACAGCTTTAGGAACACAAATGACTCCTGAACAACAACAAGCGGAAGCATTAAAAACTAATCTTAGATTACCTTTACCAGGTTCATTAGGAAGAGAATATATTGTACAAGGATTACCAGGAGTTAATTACGATCCATATGGAAGAATAGTTCAACAACAACCTTTAGCTGGATTACCAACAGCAGCAACAGGTGGATCTAAAGAAGACATTCAAAATTTCCCAAGAAAGACTGGACAAATATCAGGACCTGGAACAGGGACAAGTGATAGTATTCCTGCTATGTTATCTGATGGAGAATTTGTAATGACTAAACGAGCAGTAGCTGCAGCAGGTGGTGGATCGGTTAGAAAAGGTGCAAAACAAATGTATGCACTAATGCGTGGTTTAGAAAATAAAGGTAAACAATTAGGAATAGGTAGAGCATAATGGCTGATGTAACAACAACCGAATATATAACAAGGCAGGCCCCTGGAATAGAGGCCTATAAACTTGGACTACTAGAAAGCTCTAAAGCTTTAGCAGATAAACCAAGACAACTTCCAGGTTTTGAAGCCGCAGCTTTAACTCCACAACAACAGCAAGCTATTCAATTAGGTCAAGCAGGTATTGGTGGCTATCAACCTTTCCTACAACAAGCAGGTCAAACATTACAACAAGGTATTGGACAATTAGGGGGAGTTGGTCAAGCTCCTACTCAACAAGATTTAGCTCAATATTTAAATCCATATCAACAACAAGTTATTGACGAAATAAATAGACAAGCGGAACAAAAACAAATTCAAGCAAGAGGACAAGCAGTTCAAGCAGGTGCTTTCGGTGGTGGTCGTGAAGGTGTATTAATGGGAGAACTAGAAAGAGCAAGATTAGGACAAGTTGGACTTGCTCAACAATCTGGATTTGATACTGCTTTAAAAGCTTTTCAAAATCAACAATTACAACAATTACAAGCAGCACAAGGTTTAGGATCATTAGGAAGTATGCAAGCAGGACTTGGTGCTTCTACACAACAACTAGGGGTTACTGATGTTAATACTTTATTAGGATTAGGTAGTATCGGACAACAACAAGCTCAAAAAGAAATTGAAGCTAGAAGATCTACACAATTACAAGCTGCTCAAGAACCTTTTGGAAGATTAGGTTTTTTATCTGATATTTATGCAGGTGCTCCAACAGCACAACAAACTTCTCAACAAACAATTGCTCCAAGTACCAGCCCGCTATTACAAGCCGCAGGATTAGGTATTGCAGGATTAGGTGCTTTTGGAACAGCTAAACAAGCAGGACTATTCTAATGTTGACTGATGTATTAAGACGACCAATGTTTATGCAAGAAGGAGGCATGACAATGCCTATGCCTATGCAAGCACAACCAGCAGACAATGTAGGTATTATGGATGGCTTTGCTCAAGGTCAACCTATGGAAAATCCTGTTGATCAAGCTAAAGACTATGCTGGTCTAATGAATTTAATAAGAGGTAATGACGCATCTGTTGAAGATCGTAGAGAAGAGTTATCTCAAATTGTAGGAAGAACAGATGCAATGAAAACACCAGAGTCTGTTTTAACTTTAGTGCAACCTACACTTGCTCAATTTGAACAAAGCGTTCAAGCACAACAAGGAATAGGTTCTATGCCTGAAGCACAGCAGATGATGCAAGGTGCAGGCGACATGGGACAAATGATGCCTAGTGGAGATCAACAATTAGCACAAGATCAACAACAAGTTGACATGGCTCAGATGACAGGACAACCTGTTGAAGCACAAGAAGGATTATTTACTGGAGTAGGTGGAAGAACATTTTATGTAAATCCAACTGGAGGGGTTACTACAGCTTTACCAAATACATTGCCTGCTGTAATACCTCAAGGAAATGTTCCAGCAATTAGACCTATACCAGGAGTACCAGCTTTAGGCGCTAATTTTCCAGGTGCCGGAATAGGAGCTTCTTATAATTTAGGAGCAGGTGGAGCAGGAATAGCAAACATACCTGCTGCAAACGTAGTATCTGGAGGAGGAAATATTCCTCCTGCACCCACTGGATTTATTGATAAAACAATTAGATACGGAAAAAATATATTTAATTTTGGTAGAAGAGCAACCATACCAGGAGCATTAATTTATGGAGGATCAGAATTATATGATGCCTATCAAGATGCTACACCAGGAGAAAGAGAAGCTTATGAAGAAGCACAAAAAGGAATTGGTTTTGGCACTAAAAGAGTACTTGGTTATGAAGATGAAAAAAGAACAACTGGGATAAAAGAAAAATTAGAGAAAGTTAAAGAGGAAAGAGCTAAAGCAGTTCTTGCTGGTAAGGATAGATACTTTGTTTCAGAAGAAGATATTAAAAAAGCTAGAGCTAAAATACCTTCTCCAGTTCCACCTCCTGAGAAAAAATTTAAAGCTAGAAGTGTAGATGAAATATTAAACTCAGAAGCATTTAAAAAGACTCAAACAGCTTATGAAAAATTATACGGCTATGATCCTGAGTTTTTAAAAGGACAAGCTTATCAACAACTAGCTCAGTTTGGTTTAAATCTTGCTTCTGCTAAAGGTGGAAACACAGTTCAAAAAATAGCTGAGTCAGCTAAGAGTCCATTAGCTACATTTGCAGCAATTGGTGCTGAAGCTCAAAAAGCTAAACGTGAAGGAAAATTAGAAGCTGGTAAAGGTGCTATTAAAGAAGCTGAGTTTGAAAGAAAACTTGAACAATACGCTGAATACGGAATTACTCCTAAAGAAGCTATCCTTGGTGCTAAAACTGGAGATTTAAAAGATTTAGAAAATGCAAGAACAGCTATAGCAACAGGCTATGAAGAGTTATTGAAAAGACTTCCTAAAGAACAAAAATCAATAGTTACCGAAAACGCTGCAGCTATTTATAAACAAGAGCCAACAACAGCTGGATTGAAAAAAGCAGAAAACTACATAGTATCTATTATCAACAGAGGATCATAATTTATGGCTGAAGATGTACAATCGTCCGCAGCTTTAGATTTATTAAAATCTACAAAACAAAGCGATAGTTCTTTTTCAAAGAATGCTATTGTTAGTGGATTAGCTGGAGTAGTATCCGGAGCAATTCAAATACCGAAGGGAGTTTTTTCTTTAGGGGCAGAATTAGTAGATTTAGGTTTTGATACAAATGCAGCATCTAGAGTAGAAGAATTTTTTGATAAAATAAATCCATTTGAAGAAGTAGCTAAAGAAACAACTACAGGAAAAATTACAGAAGCCTTAACACAAATAGGTATCCCAGGAGTTGTAGGATATAGAATAGGTTCTCAAATAGCTTCTAGAGCATTGGATGCTAAAAAAACAGGAAAGTATTTTAATTTATCAGATGCTGGTAAAAAAGTATTAGGTGGAGCATTAGGATCAGCTGCTGCTGAAGCTACTGTTACTGATGATGACATTGGAAGTCTTGGAGATTTAATTGGAGGACCTACTCAATTTGATAGAACAGAAGGATTACTTGGAAGAGATGAAGCTTCTAGAAGATTATTAAATAGATTAAAAATAGGAGTAGAATCTCCTATTATTGCTGGAGGTGTTGGTTTAGTTGGATCAGCAGCAAAGACCGCTTTAAAAGCTGGCGAGACAGCTTTTTTAAATGCAAGTCCAATTGTTAGAGCGACTAATAAAGTAATTGATTCTTTAACAGCAAAAGGTGCTTTTCCAGATGAAGAAAGCTTTAGGGTGTTTAGAGAAAGTCTTGGAAGCACAAGAGGAGATATTTCTTTTGGAGCAGAAATAGCTACTAAGATAGACGACTTTGCTAATCTTATTAGAAAAGGAACTGAAAAAGCAGGGTTAAAATTAGAGCCAGAAGTTATTTCGGAAAGTATAACTTCTTTATTAAAGTCGGGTGTAAGAACAAAAGAAGGTGCTACTGAGTTAGCTCCTGAAGCTGTAAAAAAATTTAAAGATTTTGCTATTAATCAAGGAAAATTATCGGGGCAACAAGCTGATCAATTAATTCAAACCGTTGCTGATGGAAGAAGTGAGATAGATAGATTAAGTCAAAGATTAATTGATATAGGTGCTAATAAAAATATTACTGGGCAACTTGTTAAAACAATAGAAGGTAATATTGGAGAATATTTAACTAGATCATACAAAGCTTTTGAAGTTAAAGGAATAAGAGGGGTATTTAAAAAACTATATGATTATACTCCAGGCGAAGAAGTAAGAAAAGATGCTTCTAATTTTCTTATATCAGAAAAAAGTAATTTAATAAAAAATTTTAAAGAGCTACGTAATATACCAGACATAGCTGAAAGAACAAAAGCTGGATTAGCTGCTGAAAAAGAATTATTAAATTTTGCAAAAGAAAGAGGAATAAAAACAGATAAAACAGAAATTGCTAAGGAAATAGAAGAATATTTAACAAAACAAGACATAAGAGATCTACCTAATATAACAGATGTAAATAAAAAATTAGAAGTATCTCAAGAAGTTAAAAACGATTTATTAAACTTTGCAAAAAATAAAAAAATAAAAATAGATGAGTTAGACATTGACAATGAATTAAAAAATTATTTAGAAAAAAATATTATAAGTAAAGAAGGAATAATTGAAGCTTATTTAAAATCAAAAGATGAAAAAGTACTTGCAAAATATTTAACTCCATTAGATCAAGAAGGAGCTAATAAAATTGTAAATCAAATACTTAGATTAGATGAAGTTGTTCCTGGATTAAAAAATATTCCTGATGATGAAAAATTCTCTATTGCTTTGGGAAAAGTTAGTCAAGGTATATTGACACAAAGAAAAAATGTTCCGGCAGAAATAAGAGCTTTGCTTGGAGAAATAAAAGATCCAGCTTATAACATATCTAACACTATATCTAAATTAGCTAATCTTGTTCATCGTACTAAATTTTATAATGATATACATGATTTAGGATTTACTGGAAAAGCAGTTGAAGGAAAAACTACAGGTAGATTTATTTTTACAGATATAGAAGATGCTAGAAATTATTATCAAAGTTTAGATCCTAATCTTCAATTTAATGTGGATCAGTTTAAATCATTTACAAAATTAAAAGAGAAATATGGTAAGGAACAAATAGCCTTTAAACTTGAAAACATGATTGCTCCAAGATCAATCGTAGATGCAATTGAAGAAACTTATACAACTATTGGAGATGGTCCTTATGGTTTAGGTAATCTTTATAAAAACTTTGTATTACTTCCAAAAGGAGTTTCACAAGTAGCTAAAACAGTTTATTCTGCATTTACTCATGCTAGAAATTTAATTAGTGGTGGAGCTTTTTCTGCAGCTAATGGTAATTTTTCTCCTTTAACTTTTAATAATAAAGATGAATTTTTTAAAGAGGTTTTTGGAGATGAAGGTTTAGTTAAATCTATATTTGCAAATAAACCAACTTTGGCAACAGCTAATAGACTAAGAGAACTAGGAAGACTAGGAGTATTTAATACTAACGTTTCTTTAAATGAAATAAGACAATTGTTCTTACAAGAGTTTAAAACTCCAGAACAATTACAACAATTACTTAAAACAGGAGCTCCTCTTGCATTAAAAAAATTTCAAAACATTTCTCAATTTGCTCAAAAGCTTTATCAAAAAGAAGATGATTTTTGGAAGGGTTTTAATTTTGCAGCAGAAAGAGGAAAGTATTCTACTATATTAAAAAGCGCAGGTATCACTGCGGATAATATTAACTCTGAAACAGGTAGACAAATTATAGAAGGTATAACAGGAAGAAATTTTAATGAGTTAAGTGCATCTGTTCTAAATGTAAAACAATTAAAGTCTTTAAACAGTAAACAACTATATGATGGAATGTTAGATGAAATATCAGCTGATATAGTTCGTAACACTGTTCCAAACTATGACTATGTTGGAAGTTTTGTTAAAACTTTAAGACTTGCTCCACTTGGAAACTTCATGTCTTTCCCAGCGGAAATTATTAGAACTGGATACAATACTATAACAAGAGGATATAAAGATATTCAAAGAGGCGCCGCTTTATCTAAGCTTGCAGCTCAAACAGGAAATGAAGCTATAGCAAGAGCAGCAGAAGGAATTACTAAAGAAGGATATAAAAGAGTTATATCTGCAGGATTAGTTTACAGTGGAGTCCCTCTTGGAACAGCTTATCTTGCACAAAAACTAACAGGAACAAGTGATGAGGAAATGGAAGCTTTAAGAAGATTTGTTCCTAAATGGTCTAAAAATTCTACTTTAGTTCCAACTGGAAGAACTAAGGATGGTAATTTAACTTATATAGATTTTAGTTTTGCAAATCCTTATGATACTTTATTAAGACCTTTTCAAACTGTTGTTAATGCATTGAGAGATGGTAAAGACGAACAATCTACTTTAGCTTCTTTAGGTGCAGCTGGTTTTCAAAGTATAGCAGAGTTAACTAAACCTTTCTTTTCTGAAAGTATATACACAGAAAAAGTATTTGATATCTCTCCTATTTTAGGAAGAGCTGGAAGAAACGTTGATGGTAGAAGAATATATAATGAAGAAGATGAAATTGGAACAAAGATATCTAAATCTTTATTACATGTTGTGGATTCTTTTACTCCTGGTTCTACTAATCAAATAGGAAGATTAATTAAATCGTCTGCAAACTTACCAGATGAATATGGTAAAAGTTATAATTTATTAAGAGAGGCTCCTGGTATATTTGGATTTAGAAGTATTGAAGTTAATCCAGTAGATAGTATGAAGTATATGGTTACTTCTTTTAATAATAGAAAATCAAATGCTAGAAATTTATTTACATCTGAAGCTTTAAAAGGAGGAATTGTATCTCCTAATGAAGTATTAGAGTTATATCAAAAATCTGAAAAAGCACGCTTTGATGTATTTAGAGAAATGAATAAAAATGTTAATGCTGCTAAAGTATTAGGCGCTACTTCTGGAGACTTAGCTCCACAATTAAAACGTGTTAGTAAAACAGATAGAACAGCTGTTGAAACAGGAAGATATCAACCTTATGATCCATCAGAAGAAGTCAGAGATATCTTTAGACAAAACTCTTTAAAACTAGGTGTACCTGACCCATATATTGAAGCTCTTCCAAGAATAAAAGCTTATCAAGGTTCTAATAAAAACATCTCTTTAACTGATGATAAAGAACCTAACTTTTCTTTATTAGCTCCAGTAGAAGAAGCTCCAGCTCAACCTGTAGCTCCAGTTCAGCCTAATTTAATGAACATTGCACCACCAACAATACCTCAAGCTAGTCCTTTAGTTCCGAACATTCCAGTAGGAGCACAATTAAAACCCCCTATTCCAACATCTACAATAGCTTCTTCTCCTGAACAAAGAGAAAGATTCAATCTTGCTTTTAACAATCCCGGTGATATTGTGCGCGTAAAAGATGGCGGATTTATTGCTAACAAAAATATTTTTAAGGTATGATAGAAGACAAGGTATTAGATTTGGAAACTCAAATGATCGTTCATGAAAAGGAATGTTCACTTCTGTGGAGAGAACAAAGAGAAATCAATGAACGTTTATTTAAATCAATAGATAAAAATACATCAACATTAGAAGAACTTAAATCAACAATAGAAGTATCAAGAGGAAGTTTAAAAGTTATTGGCTGGTTAATAGCTATTACTTCTGGAATTTTAGGAATTATTATAGCTTTTAAAAAGCTATTTTAACTCATCGACTCACCCCAATTATTACCAATAGATACGTCTACTTTAGAAGGAACAATCATTGAAGGCACAGATTCTTCCATAGTCTTTTTAATAACAGGAATATCGTCGTTATCAACAGAGATAGCTAATTCATCGTGTATTTGAATTAAAGGAATGTATCCGAGTTTACTTAAATCAACCATTGATTTTTTAATTTGATCAGCGGCAGATCCTTGTATTAATCTATTCAAAGCTTTAAATGTCATTGCTCTTTTTAAATAAGTACCGTATTCTCTTTCGGCTTCTTTTCTAGGTAAAGCAGTATGTACTCCATAAGCAACTGGTTCCCATTTATCAAATCTACATAGTCTACCAAGTAGTGTTCTAATAAAACCTTCTGTTGCAGCTTTATAACTACAAGCTTCTGCTAATTGTTTTACAAATGGAACTTTATTATTATATCTTTCGTAAAGTGCTTTAGCTTCTACTTTGTCAACCCCGAGTTCGTTAGCAAGTTTACTTATACCCATTCCATAAAACAAACCTAAGTTTACAACCTTTGCAATCTTTCTATCTATGTTAGCCATGTCAGCCATCATAGTATGGAAGTCTGCATTAGGATCTGTTTTATAAGCTTCTAATACTTTGTCTGCTCCTTCTAATTTAGTTAAACTAGCATAGTGTACAACTAGCCTTGGTTCTTGTTGTGAGTAATCAAATGAACCCCATTTCTGTCCAACTTCTGGAAGAAACAAAGATCTTATCATGGGACCAATATACGCATCCCTTGCTGGAATTTGTTGTAGATTAGGGTTAGACATTGAGAACCTACCTGTAACTGTTCCGGATTCGCCATCTCGCAATTGATGTATGTCTGCATGTATTCTGCTGTTGACAGAATGATCCAAGATAGTGTCAATAAAAGTAGTATGCGCCTTATTAATTTCTCTCGCCTTAACAATCTTCTTAGGAATAGGATGCTGGTGGTTTTGTAAGAATATTTTTGTGAACGACGGATTGCCTTTTTCAGTCGTACCATACTTAATCTTAAGCTTATCAAAGATTTTTTGGATGTTCCTTGATGCCCACATTTCAAGTTCAATCCCTGTTTCTTTTTTAATCTCTTGCAATAATTTTTGTTCTTCAGAGATAAGTTTCTTTTTATAAATTTGTGCTTGGTCAAGATCAACTCTCACACCTTTCCATTTCATGTTAATTAACAAAGGAAGTAGTTCTGTTTCTGTATTGAAAATAGAAACTACGTTTTGTTTTAAAAGTTCTACCTCTAATATATTCCATAATCGTAATGTCAACTCCGCATCTTTTTCAGCATAGGGGCCAACAAATGGAGCAGGTAGTTTCCACATTTCTCCTTTAGGGTCTACACCCCATTCTCTAGCAGCTTGTTCTAAAAGCTTTTCTTCTTTGTGATCTTTTAAATAAATCCTAGATAAATTATTTAAACTATATGTCCATTCATTCTCATTAATAAGAGGAGCAGCTATCATTGTATCTACAATTCTTCCCTTAACATTTACTCCAAAGTTTCTTAACCAACCTATATCGTAAGAAGCATTGTGAAACACTTTTGTATTTTCTTCATTAGATAAATTTTCTATCAACCATTTCTTTACAATCTTTGGATCTAAGTTCCCACCGCCTTTATGGTTTATAGGAAGATACATAGAGAAACCTTCTACAGCTATAGCAACTCCAACAAGTTCTCCATTGTTTGTAGCCCAGCCTGGGCCTTTTGTTTTTATATCTGGATCTCTTGTTTCACAGTCAACAGCTATTGTTTTTCTTAACCTTAAATCTGGAAGCACTTCAGGCGCAAACCATTCTGATTGTGGACTATAAAGAGGTATCTTGTGAGTTGTCATAATATATAATGTTTGTTTTTAAGTTATAAGTTGTTTCTAAGATCATAGATAAATAATGAATAGCTTTCTTAATATCTTGTTCTTTTCCTTTTTGTTTATGTCTGCTTACGTATTTAATTACGTTTCCCTCTGCAAAAGGAATATTATTCTTAATAATATAATCAGTAGGTTGAATAACCAAATCTTGGTAATGGTTTCCGCCTATTTGATTTTCATATGCGCTCATTCTATCTCCTAAGGTAGTTGATACCCGTTTCTTGTATATGGCTCTACAATATGTAGAGTTTCTTTAGTTCTAGTTACACCTACATACTTGCATCTTTGCTCATTGTCAATGTCAAAGTGTAAAGAATTTTTTCTAACTCTTTGTGTAATATCTTTTAAGAAGACAACATTATCTGCTTCTCCTCCTTTAGCACCATGGATAGTAGATATTTTTATTCTTGCATTCTTACCTATATCTTTTTCTGTTTCTAATACACGTTTCATGTAACCAATATGATCATCACTCATTGTATCAAAAGCTACATGCCAAGGTTTATTTGCAACCCATAAACCATATCCATCAATCAATTCTTTTAAATCAAATGTATGCGCTGGATCTAAAGTAGGATCGTTGAATTTAGTTTTAACTCCATGCTTACATCCAACATTGGAGCTTATATGTTCATAAATAAATTTAGCTTCGTTAATTGTAACTCTGCCTCCTTTATGTAATAGATCCCATAAACCTATTAATCTATGGTATAAGTTTGCAATACATATCTCTCCTTTAAACTGAAAGTAATATCCTCTATCTATAAAATATTGTTTTAATGGTTTTAAGAATACGTTGTTTCTACACAGCACCATGAATTGTCCTTTAGAAAAATCAATGGAGTCATAATTAGCATGATGCCTTATATCTCCTTCAAAATCTCTTGGTTTATATTCTTTTTTAATTCTTCTTGATATCTGCCCTAATATAGGAAGGGAGTAATTTTTATGCACGACTCTTGGAACACGGTAAGATTGAGATAATATGATTTGATTATCACAAGGTGTTTCAATGAAATGATTTACATCTGCGCCATTAAAAGAATACAAAGCTTGATCATCATCTCCTGCTATATAACTATGTTCACAGTTTTGTTCTAATAAAGCAACCATCTTCCAGTACAATGGACATAAGTCTTGCGCTTCATCTATGAATATAAATCTAAAATTTGTTTTAATTTTTTTATTAATATAAGTTTCTATTAGATCAGTGTAATCTAGTTTGCTATTCTTCTTCTTCCAATTAAAATATTCTGTCTCAACCTTTTTTATTTCTGGAATCCATACAGGTAAGTTTAAATCATAAACTAACTTCTCTACGTCCATTGTTTTAACTCTAGCTAAATTAATTAGTTTCAAATGATCTTGATCTATTTTACTTTGCATATCGTAATCACTTTCTATTTCCCCATAAACATTAAAGCCAATACCACAGTCTTCTGAAAACTTTCTGTATTGAGCAGAAGACATTACTTGTGGTGCTCCTATCTTTTCATAAGCTAAACTATGTAATGTTCTGTATTCAATTTTCTTATTGGGAAACAAAGCTTCTCCTCTTTCTTTTGCTTCAACAGCTGCTTTCTTTGTAAAGGCAAAGTAACCTATCTCTTCTGGAGCAGCATTATATTTCTCTAAACATTCTCTTACTATCTCAAGTAAACGAGTTGTCTTACCAGTTCCGGGTGGCCCAAATATTTTTGTTCTCAAAACGGTGTCTCCTCTGGTTGACTATTCTTAGTGCTAGTATCCAGTTTAATAGTTCTCATCTTAGGATCATCTACAACTCTTACTCTGACACTAAGTCTTATATGCTCATCTTTTTTAATTTTAATCTGTCTTTCTTCTGCTTTAATAGTAAAGCGTAAAGTTTTATATAGAATATTTTGATCAATCTTAAAACCAGCGTTCTTAATATATTCTTCCAACACTTCTGCTTTAAAGAATATTTTACCATCATTAATGTAATTCTTTCTCTGCAATAGCACATCTTCATTCTCTGAAGAACTTGGCCAACGAATTAAAAAATCATTAAACAAAGATTTAAATCTTCCAACAAACTTATCTTCTTCCGAAACTTCTATAATGTTTAGACTTCCCTCAGCCATCATCGCATTAACCGTATCAATCCAATCAGATTTTTTCATTAAAGGAGGCATGGTATGTAATACTTCCATACATCGTCTTTGGAACTTCTCAAACATCTGCAACTGTTCTGTAGTTAATTCTATTCTTGCATCATCTACATCCATAAACCATAATGGCGGATCTGTTTCTACAACTGTAAGATTACCAAAGGTTGGATGATCTGGAGTACCCACACCAAATTCTTTTTTAACACAAGCTTTCTTATCGCAGAATTTTTCTAAAGGATCTTTATTACATTGATAGTTATATTCTTTTTCTTTTGCTGAGGCGATAATGTTATTTAGTTCTGTATGTTCTAGCTTTGGTTTGAAGTATTCTTCGTTTACTTTACTTACTTCGTTCTCCCAATTTTCTTTCTTTGTTTTAATAAAGTAAACACAAATATTAAACATAGTGTTATTGCGTTCTCCTTTACCTACAGATCCTTTCGCAAGAATAGCATTCAAGCAAGGTGGGCCACCAGCTAATATTTCATCTGGATCTTTAATTGTTAAGCTATTGAATTGTTCTTTTGTTAATTTGTATTTGTCATACAGTTGAAAAAATTCTTGTAGACTTGCAGCTGATCCATCATCATTGAAAGCATAACGCATACCAATACCATAAGGAAGATTGAGCCAGTTACCTGTATCACCACGGTCGCTTCTTATTTCTGTTTGCTTTGGAAATATTTCTGATCCCGGATATCCTATAGATAAAGCACACTCCTTTAACTTTTGTTTCATCTCAGATGCTTTAATTCCATCTGGAATAAACATAAAGATATGCATGCCTCCACTCTTCGAGCGACACGGAACAAGGGGCAACTCTAGTTTTCTTATCTTTGTTATAACTTCTTTGTAATCTATTGGATAAATATCTACATCAATAACTCCCCAACAACATGTGTTGTCTTCTCTGATTGGAATGATGCCTATTGAGTAATGTGTTTTTTCTAAATGTGATTTATAAATATCTAACGTTACTGGTTTAGTTACAGTCTTTAAGATACCTTCTTCTTTGCCATTTCCCTTTTGAGAATTCTTTGGCTGATAATATCCATAGGCTCTATCTAAACCAGTAAATATCTGGCTAAATTTTATAACTTCTTGTTCTAACATATATTGATAGCCCCCTCGTTAAAGGGGGCTAAGTGCAACTAAAATGCTGCGGTTGTTTTTTCTGCTTCTTCTCTATCTTCTGGCTTGATTTTAGTTTCGCCTTTAGCAATGCTTTCAGCGAACAATCTAGCTTGTTGATAGATGTTCATGTCAGTTACTGTGCTTTTTTGTTGCGTCTTGATAGAATCACTTTCTTCAAACGCAAAGTTCACATCCCAACCAATCCATGTACCTCTTTTATTCTGTTCCTTAACAGTTTTAAGTTTGTACATGATTGTATATATTGGAGGTTGGAAAGAACCTTGTTCGTCTTTAACGAACACACTTCCCATCATAGCATTCCACTTCTTAGCTTTTTTAAGCTGAGTAGATTTCATGCTAACAATACCTTTATCAATATATTCAAGGTTGTTATTAAGAACTAAAACAAAGTAATTATAATTTGTTTCAATATAAGTACCGGACTTAGTTCTATCTTTATTGAACTCATCACGAACAGTTTGTGAAAGGATATCGCTGTTAGCATCATAAATTCTAACAGGGCCTCCACTTCCTGTACCGATATCATTCCATTCAACGTACTGCTTAACCCAAGCACATGGGACTACAATGATTCCAGCATTACCATCGTAAAGTTTTTTGGTAACTGTATTAAAAATCATTCCAGCTTTTGCATCTGGGAGATCATTAATTTCTGGAGATGTAGCCATAAGCGCTTTAAGCCTAGGCGTTGTAACATCTTCGGATGATAGTTTGATAGCGTGTTTAGAGTCTTGTCTTAACAGCGCTGAGTTTATAACTGCTACTGAGCCACTATTGACTTGTGTAGCAACTGCTGCTTTTGGAGCAACAGGTTTTTCTTTTAGTGTTTGCATCGTTTTTCTCCTTTGTTACATGTTTCATATTTATACGAGTTTTGTTTTATTGGACACGTACAAACCAAATTCTTCTGGGAGGGACACACCTTTTACAGTTTGTTCTTCCGCAAAAGCAGACAAAGTTTTCCAGTGAACATCTTCTTTGTGTTCAGCATTTAAACCTTGTCTTGCGATAAACTCTTTCAAAGCTTTTGTTTTATCATCATCTCCCATATTGAAGACAATGCTAAAATTATTTTTGATCAAGTCGCCGTAATTATTTTGCCTTAACCAGTTAAAGCAAAATTCTTTATACTCGTCTTTTATACGAGCCCGATATTCTACCTTAGTAGTAACCTTAGTTCCATCTTTTAACACGACGGAAGAAAGATTCTTTTCATGTAGTATCGCAGGAATTATTTCTTCAGAAAGTTTTCTTTCACTTTCTTTTAAATCTTTAAGTTGTTCTTCCAAATCTTTTATTTGGCTATTAACATCTCTAAGATCTTGACAACGCATTCCTAAAGTTGACAAAGAATTATCGTCTAAATTTTTTAGACTATCTTGTCTTGCTTCTTGTAGTACATTGTTATTCATTCTATTTTCTCCTTTGTTGTCTTACTATGTATCACTCCTATCATGTAAGTCAAGCTGTATTGGAATATATTTTTGTTGTGTGTTAATCCATTTTAATAATTTTATTTTTCCATTATTAATTTGTGATGCTACCATACAGGTTGCGCCTATGATTGCAGGATCCCCCATTAGTAGTATGTAATCATTATCTGAAAATGTAGCCAACTTTCTTTCTAATCTTTTTATTGTAGGCGCTGGTGAAAACATTATTTGATGACCATTGGGTAATAGTATTTCTATTTCTCCATATTGAAGAGCCCCAGTAATATCTCTTTTATCTTGTTCTTGTGTTACGTAAACTTTAGCCATAAATCTTTTTTCTTTTGTACTTGCATATAGTTTTTAAAATGCTATATGTCAATTAGAATTAATAATTATATGGAAAATAAAAACAAGTCAACAATGGGTGACTACCCATTTAAAATAGAGCCCTATAAACACCAATTACAAGCGTTAGGATGTTCATGGGATCAGAAAAATTTTGCTTTGTTCATGGAGATGGGAACAGGCAAAACAAAAGTTATCATTGATAATATAGCTATGCTGTACGATCAAGGTAAGATTGATGGTGTTATCATTGTCGCACCCAAAGGAGTTTATCGTAACTGGGAAAGAATAGAAATTCCCAAACATATGCCAAGTCATGTACGATATAAATTATCGGTATGGACTCCACCAAGCAATAGATCGGATAAAAGCGAAACTAATTTAAATCAAATGTTTCAAGTAGATGATGATCTACATATTCTTCTTATGAATGTAGAAGCATTCTCTTCTCAAAAGAGTGATGGAAAAACCGGAACAGATTTTGCTAGAAAGTTTTTAATGTCCCATAAAACAATGTTTGTAGTAGATGAGTCCACTACAATAAAAAGTCAAAAAGCAACACGTACTTCTAATATTTGTAAAGTAGGTATTCATGCTAAATATAAAAGAATTATGACTGGATCTCCGGTGACTAAATCTCCATTAGATCTATACACTCAATGTTTCTTTTTAGATCCTGAATTATTAGAACAAGGCAGCTATTATGCTTTTCAAAACAGATATGCAATTATAAGAAAGATGAACGGCCCTTATGGTAAGTTTGCAAAAATAATTGGTTATCAAAACTTAGAAGACCTTACTAAATTACTTTCTCGTTTTTCTTTTAGATGTTTAAAAGAAGATTGTTTAGATCTACCAAACAAGATTTATATACAAAGAAACATAGAGCTTACAAAAGAACAAGTGAAAGCTTATGAGACTATGAAAAATTACAACATAAGTTTATTAGAAGAAGGTGGTCAAGTTAGAGCATTAAATGTTCTTTCACAAATAATGAAGCTGCATCAAATAACTTGTGGTCATTTAAAAACAAATGAAGGAGATATTGTAAGGCTAGACAACAATCGTGTTAATGAACTTTTAAATATTTTAGATGAGACAGATGGTAAAGTTATTATATGGGCTGTGTTTAGAGAAGATATACAATCAATTACTGAAGCTATTAGAAAACATTTTAAAGATGAAGAGATTGCAGAATCTTTTTATGGAGATACAGCAGACAAAAATAGACAAGATATTGTAGCTAAGTTTCAAGATCCAAACTCAAGTCTAAAGTATTTTGTTAGCAATCCTAAAACAGGGGGATATGGTTTAACTTTAACTGCAGCAAATACAGTAGTATACTATTCTAACTCATATGATTTAGAAGTAAGACTACAATCAGAAGACAGGGCTCATCGTATAGGGCAAACGAAACACGTGACATATATAGATATGATAGCTGAAGATACTGTAGATGAAAAAATTGTAGATGCGTTAAAAAGAAAAATTAACTTAGCAAGAGATGTAATGGGAGAGGAATTAAAAGAATGGTTGAAATAGTAAACAAGTTTACTTATCAAAGAATATCTAGAAGCAGTAGTGAAGAAACAGGAAGAACTTATGTAACAGAAGAAGGACAGAAACTTCCATCCGTTACAACTATTCTTTCTAAAACTAAACCAGCTAATGAAAAAGCAAAGTTAGATGATTGGAAAAAAAGAGTAGGAGAAGAAGAAGCTAACAGAGTTAGAGATGAAGCTAATTCTTTAGGAACTAAATTTCATACTTGTCTTGAGAAAAATTTAAAAGGAGAGGGCCATAAAGATTTAACAGATGAGGGTCAGCTTGCAGAGAAGATGTCTAGTTTAGTTATAACAAATGCTTTTCCATACTTAAAAGAAATATGGGGATCAGAAGTATTTGTGCACTATCCAAACTTATATGCCGGTCAAACAGATCTTATTGGTATTTATAAAAACAGAGAATGCATTATGGATTTTAAAACAACTAATAAACCAAAGAGAGAAGATTGGATTAAAGATTACTTCCTACAACTAGGTGCCTATGCCATGGCGCACAATCATGTTTATGGAACTGAAATTAAAACAGGAGTTATATTTATGGTTAGTCGTGATCTTCAATATCAGTGCTTTGCAATTGAAGGAGAACGTTTTGCTCACGTCCAACACGAGTGGTTGAAGAGGGTGGATCAATTCTATGCTCAGCAAAATATTCAATTGACTGCCAATAACGTTTTACCACAAAGTCATAAACCGATTTAATTTCTGAAGGAAGAGCATTGCTTTTAATGCCATTGGCCCTGTAAGAAATAACCATAATATTTCCTTTTACATAACCATAATCTGGAACAATTCTATCTAAGGTAGGAGAAGTTTCATTGTTTTTATGGACAGCTACCTTCATTTTTATTCCAAGTGCAGGACAAATCCAATCTTTTGGAAACACTTCTGTTATATCTTCTATAGTTATATCAAAAGGAATATTAGATTTTTTTGCTCTTCTTTTAGCGCTATCGTGCATTCTCCGATGGATATGTGCGATATACCATTTACGATGAGCGGCAGCCTGTTTAAGCTTACACTTATAAGCCATTAATGAAGATGGTGTCTAAATAAAGAACTTAATATTTTTAATTCACCTTGGTTTCTACAAAGATTACAGTCTTTATATACTTTCTTTTTTATCTCAAAAGAAAATATTTTAATAAAAATTCTATATGCTCTTATATAACCATTGCCTTTGCAAGCTGGACAAATCATTCTTCTACTTTCATTCCCAAGCTTTTAGCATAACGTTGTAATGCTATTTCAATGATTGCTGATTTAGTTCTTTTATCTTCT
>Ga0208855_1000113_pt1 | contig 23926 bp, 18 predicted proteins | sample LakMenEpi17May12_FD_150708 | JGI IMG/M metagenome (GOLD analysis project Ga0208855, IMG submission 150708) | Freshwater microbial communities from Lake Mendota, WI - 17MAY2012 deep hole epilimnion (SPAdes) | ecosystem: Environmental > Aquatic > Freshwater > Lentic | place: Lake Mendota, Madison...
CGTATTAATGGTATAATGATTGTTTCTCCTCCAGCTATCAGCATTTCTATGATGAAAAAAAGCGTAATAAGAAAATTTTTTATACGTTCCACCAATTGCATTATATGAATTAAACAACCCAAAACTTCCAACGGTTTGTTGTGTTTCATATGTAACCGGTTTATTGCTGTTGCCCTTTTTAAAAACGTAGTTTAGCATGCCACCAAATTGCGGGCCATATTGAAGCGCTCCGGCTCCTCTGATAATTTCAACCCTGTCTATCGCTTCAAGAGGCGGAGTATAGTATGCCTCCGGGTAACCAAAAACATCACCGCTAATATCATAACCATTTTGTCTAACATTAAACTCCCACGAACGATTTGGGCTTAAGCCTCTGGTAGAAATACCCGTTTGAATACCGGAGCCGTCATTTTCCCAAACACTTACGCCCGGTACTTTTCCAAATACTTGCCTTGAATTGTTTACTGATAAATCGGCATCAATATTTCCAAGTTTTATGATTTCGTTTTTTTTACCGGAATAAATTATTGTGCCTTCAATTTCTTTTTTTCGCTCTATTTGGTTTAATTCCGGACGATAAATGATTTCAACATCCTTTAAACTAATTGATTTTGAAGTATCGGTTTGGGCAAATAAATCTAAAGAAATAATAAAGTAACAGATGCTTAATAAAATATAACTCGTTCTTAGGTTCATACAACAAATTTTACGTTGCAAAGAAAGCTTAAGCATCTAATTTTTAAAATACCCAAAAAACGGTATTTTTATCCAATCTAAATAAAACGCAAAACGGCCGCCCATTTTGAGCAGCCGTTTTATTTTGTTATATAAAAGCGATTTATTTCTTTTTACAACAGGTTTTGCCTTCTTTGTGGCACGCTTCTTTACAAGCATCTCCGCATTTACCTGCTTCACATTTTTCTTTGCATTGTTTGTGAGTTAGGTCCTTACAGCACTTACCTTCTTTATCCACACAGGCCTTACCTTCACAACCTTTTGTTTCGCAATTTTTGCAGCAATCTTTATCGGTACATTTGTTTTTTTTACATTTTTCAATGCACTCTTTGCTGCATTTATCTGTGCAACAAGCAGGCCTGTCATTATTTAAAGTTTTAAAGCTAAAGCTTAAAAGGCAAATTAATGCCATTAAAATATTTTTCATTGTTATTTTTTTTTAAAATTAATTATTTGTTTTGTTTGGCTCCATTTAAAGGCTATATATAAATTTGATACAACCTTTACCACGAGCCGTGGTGCTTTTAATTTATTATGCTTTTAAGCCTAATAACTTAAAATTTATGAATAATTAATTCAAGCAATGGGTGGTCTTAACAATGAATTTAAAAATCCGGAAGAAGTGGATTGTTGAGTATTTAGGTATTGACACTTTGATTCTGAATGAAAAAATTGTACTCGAAATGATTTGTTTAAATAACCGGCAATAAAATTAAGGGTTAAAGAAGTGCTCGGCAGTTTTTCACAACAACCCTTTTCGGAACAACAAGATTCAGTCTCATCATCATCACAACAAGAACCTTCGTCTTTACTGCACACACTTATTTCCTCCTGAACAGGAGAAGCAAAATACCAATAACCGAGGTTATTTAAACCAAACGAAATTCCTAAGAGGATTATGATTAATTGTACTTTCACCTCCACAAAGGTACTGATTTTTAATGAAATAAGCACCAACATCCATAAAAATACGTTAAATTCCTTACATTTGTCATCAGATTTAGAAGTCATTATAATGAATATTCGTGGTTTTGCTTTGTTTATACTGTTGGCTCTTACAGGAGTTATTAAATCTCAACAGGTTCAAAAAAGTAATTACAGCACGGTTGGTTATATAAAAGAAGATGGGACGGTTCAAAATCAAAACTATTCAACTATTGGTTACATAAAAAAGGATGGGACGGTTCAAAATCAAAACTATTCAACTATTGGTTATATAAAAGATAATGGCACAATTCAAAACCAAAACTATTCAACCGTTGGTTATATAAAAGACGACGGAACCGTTCAAAATCAAAACTATTCAACCATCGGTTATATAAAAAGTGACGGCACCTTGCAAAACCAAAATTACAGCACTGTTGGTTATGCCAAAAACATCAATAAAAAATGGGCCGCTGCTGCAACTTTCTTTTTCTTTTTTAATTTAAAATAATAAACCATTTAAAAACACAAAACAATGTCAACTCAACCAATTAAAAATGTAGAATACGGCTTGGAAAAAATATTTGAAGGTGCTCAAGATTTTTTACCCTTATTAGGAACAGATTATGTAGAGTTTTACGTAGGCAATGCCAAACAAAGTGCCCATTTTTATAAAACTGCTTTTGGTTTTCAGTCCTTTGCATATGCAGGTTTAGAAACAGGCTTAAAAGACAGAACCTCGTACGTTTTAAAACAAGATAAAATTAAACTGGTTTTAACCACTGCCCTAACCAGCGATTCTGTAATTGGAGAACATGTAAAAAAACATGGCGACGGCGTAAAGGTGATTGCTATATGGGTAGATGATGCCACTAAATCATACGAAGAAACAACCAAACGCGGCGCAAAATCTTTCATGAAACCTACCGTAGAGAAAGATGAACACGGTGAAGTTGTAAGAAGTGGTATTTATACCTACGGTGAAACCGTACATATTTTTGTTGAACGAAAAAACTATAAAGGCACCTTTTTACCCGGATTTAAACCATGGGTTAGCGATTATAACCCAAGTGCTGTAGGTTTAAAATTTATTGATCACATGGTAGGAAATGTGGGCTGGAATGAAATGAACCCAACCGTAAAATGGTACGAAGACGTAATGGGCTTTGTAAACTTTTTAACCTTTGACGACAAACAAATTACAACCGAATATTCTGCCTTAATGAGTAAGGTAATGAGTAACGGTAATGGCCGTATTAAGTTTCCAATAAATGAACCGGCCGAAGGAAAAAAGAAATCACAAATAGAAGAATACATTGATTTTTACGAAGGAGCGGGTGTACAGCATTTAGCTTTGGCTACAGATGATATTATTAAAACCGTTTCGGAATTAAAAGCAAGGGGCGTTGAATTTTTACCGCCGCCGCCGCAAGCCTACTACGATGATATTCCGCGCCGATTAGGCACACACATGAGCGTAATGAAGGAGGACATCAAAAAACTACAAGAATTATCTATTTTAGTTGATGCAGACGAAGAAGGCTATTTATTACAAATATTTACCAAACCTGTTGAAGACCGCCCAACGTTGTTCTACGAAATCATTCAGCGTATGGGTGCAAAAGGCTTTGGTGCAGGAAACTTTAAAGCCTTATTTGAAAGCATTGAAAGAGAACAGGCTTTGAGGGGAACGTTGTAATTTCACGAAGCCATCATCTTTAAAATTCTTCGATATTAAACTATTGAGGAGTAATAATTGATTTGCGTTCTAATTTTTAAAAATAGTTTTTATCAGTATTGTTATAGTATAAATAGTATAACATACTGTGTTGTGCGTTATATTATATCGGTTTTACTGAATAATAAAACAAGAACTAAACACGTTATAGACCTTAAGGAAGGGGCAAGCTATTATAAAATTAAATTAAGATGGCTCGCTTAAAAATGGTAAAATAATTGAACAATAAGGTTTTGCGCCTTTAATAATTTAACCTCGTGCTGGTTTAACGCCTGTTTTTCAAGAATCAGTTTCATATAAACAAATTAAAGACAAACCTATATATATATATATTCAGGTTGGCGCTTTTCAAAGAAAAGATTTTTTAGCTGATTTTGGATATCACAACTTCTTCGCCCTTGGATTAAATTATGAGTTGGCATTAAAACCAAAGAAAGAATAAAATTAATTTTTATTCAAACAAATACAGTTCACCTGAAATCACTTCACCGCATCCAATTTCTTTTTGGTTTCTTCGACTAGTGTTTTTTGTTTGGTGATTTCCGTTTTTTTCTCGGCTAGTTTTTCTTCTGTTTTTTTAATGTCTTTTTCTGCATCTTTAATACGATCGTTATACTTACCAATGTCGTCTTTTAAATTGCGTTTATCTTTTTCTAAATCAGCCAACTGATCGCTTAACTTCTCGTAAATTTTTTTGGAAGCCTTTGCCTGCTCTTCTACTGCACTGGAGCTTGCTTCCACCACTTTTTTCTGAATATCAACTTCGGCTTTTTTCTTAATTATTTCACCTTCCTTGGCTGCAATGGCTGTTTCGTTTTTCGAAATTTTCGCTTTATTATCTGTAATATCGTTTTTTAGATTTTCTATCTTTTTCTCAAGGTCTTTCTGATCTTCTTCCAAGTTAGAAAGCTTCTTCTCATTGTCCTTAACTAATTCCGTTAAAGGTGCCTTGGTTTGTTTAATGGCAAATTCTTTAATTAGTTTTTCAAAATAGTTATATTTTTCTTTATCACCACCACTGCTTAAGTAGGTTCCTCCTAAATCTACGGCAGTAGCCATTCTAACTGTTTTATCTTTTTTATTGGCAAAAAACAACGTATAAACATCTATCGTATTGTTGCCCCACTCTTTCACCAATAAATTATCAGCAAAAACCTGCCCCTTGCTGTCTTTTACAGACTCGTGCTTGTAGTCTTTTAAAACTTTTTTCCAGGCGCTTAATACATCATCTAAATTACTTTCATAAATGGTGGTAACAATTGCGTTTTGTGAGCCACTCGAGAAACTCTCTTTACTTTCATTAGTGGTTATATTCTGCCCGTTTAATGCGCCAAATAAAGCCAATAAATATATAGTGATTTGTTTTTTCATGATTTAATCCAAGTCCCAAACGCTTGGGCGTTTTTTAGTGTAAAAGGGTTTAAAATAATTTTTGTGCTCTAACAAAAAAGCTAAAATGAAATAAATAATGATTGGGCTACCGAATGTAAAAAATGACAAATAAATAAAATACATCCTCACTTTGGTAGTATTAATACCTAGTTTTTTACCAAGCCACTCGCAAACACCGAAGGCTTTGTGTTCAAACCAAAGTATGATGTTTTTAATCATTTGTTAAAGTAAATTTAATTTTTTCATTAATTCTTCACGGTAACTGCCGCCAACCGGAATTGTTTTTTTATCGTTTTCTAAAACAACGTTTTGTGAATCAATACTGGCAATTTTATCTAATCTGGCAATGTAAGAACGGTGTACGCGAGCAAACTCCACATTCCCTAATTTTTTATCAATTTCTTTCATAGTGCTATGAATGGTGTATCTGGCGTATTGTGTATTAATGATAACATAGTCTTTGAGCGCTTCTACAAAATAAATATCTTTTAGTAATACTTTAACTAATCTGCTATTCGCCTTAACAAATAAAATATCTTTATTCGAGTCCTCTTTACTTTCAACTAGTGAATAAAGAAAATCTCTTTCCTTTTGTAATTCAGAATCTTTTTGATGTTTGTAATAAGCCATCTCAATGGTTGAGTGTAAGTCTACCTCTTTGAATGGTTTTAAAATGTAACCATAAGGTTCCGTAATTTTTGCCTTAGCCAAAGTCCCCTCATCGGCATAAGCGGTTAAAAAGATGATTGGCAGGCTTAGTTTCTCTTTTAATTTTTCGCTTACATCTATACCGGTTAAATCGCCTTTAATCATAATGTCCATTAAAACCAGGTCCGGCTTAAGTTCAGTTATTTTTTCAATGGCATCTTTTCCGTTATTGGCAATACCCATTACGTTATAACCCAACTTAGTAAGGCTATTTTGTATGTCTTTTGCAACAATGCTTTCATCCTCAACAATGAAAATATTTAGTTTCTCCATAATTATTTATATTTTAAAAGTAATAAAAACATTTGTACCTAAGTCTTTTTTGCTTGAAAATTTTATTGTCCCGCTTATCTGTTCTATTAAGGAATTAACTAATTGTAAACCAAGAGAGGGGCTGTTATGAAAATCGATGTGATCCGAAAATCCAATTCCATTATCGGTTATATATAAACTGATGACATTGAGTTCCTGTTTAAGGCTAACTGTTATGGTTCCTTTGCGATCACCGGGAAAAGCGTGTTTAATAGCGTTGCTTAATAATTCATTAACAATTAAACCGGTTGGAATAGCATTGTCAAGTGATAATGAGATTTTTTCGATTTCCAAAATCAATTTTATCTTCGTTTCGTTAATAGAATATGATTGGATGATGTTATTTGTAAGGGTGTTTAAGTATTCAGAAAAATTAACAGAAGTAAAGGTTTTGTTTTGATACAAACTTTCGTGAATATAAGACATTGTCTTAATTCTGTTTTGGCTTTCTTTTAACACAGATAAAGCATATGGATCGCTGAGATAAGATGATTGCAAATTTAATATACTACTTACTACTTGCATGTTATTTTTCACTCGGTGGTGAACTTCTTTAAGTAATACTTCTTTTTCTTTCAAAGATTGCTCTATTTTTTGTTGACTTATTTTCTTTTCAGTAATATCGTGTGCAATACCACTTACTTCATTAATTTCACTAGATTCTTTGCCTATTATAGGATTTAAGAATACTTCTAAATGAACCGTATTATGATTTACATCCTGTGTTTCTAATTCAAAATGTGCAGATTGACCACTAAACGCTTTTTGATACTGCGCGATTAGTGTATCGTTATAATCTTTATCTGCTCTTAAAATCCCGAGATTTAATTTTAATCCTATGTAAGGTTTTGTTTGGTAAATAGATTCTATTAATTGAAAATAGTTTTTATTAAATGACGTTAATGTTTGATTTCGATCAATTGTCCAGATATAATGATGACTGCTATCAATAATAGAATTTAACTTAGCCGCTTGATTTAATATTTTTTGTTCGTTGGCAATGCGCTCTGTTATATCGTGCGCAATAGCACTAACCTCAATAATTTCGTTTTCGAAATATACCGGATGTAAAAAAATCTCTCTATAAATTGACTTGCCGTTTACAAAACTTTTATGTGTAAAAATTTGTTGATTCCCGTTTAAAACATTTAAATATTTGTTTTTCCAAAAAACTTTTAATTCATCACTCTTAACTGTGCTTAGCACATTCACTTTTCGATTTAAAGTAGTACCTTCTTTTAAGTTATCCTTTACAAAGCTATAGTAATTTTTATTGTATGATGTTAGCTCTAAATTTCTATTCACTGTCCAAACTAATTGATTTCCGCTTTCAATTACTGCTGAAAGTTTTGCTGTTTGGTTAATTAATTTTTGTTCGTAAATTTTTTCCTGTGTTACATCATCCGCAATACAACTTAATTTAACTACCTTGTTTTGTTCGTTAAAAATTGGATTTACAAATACTTTATAATAAACATCATTTTTTTTAGAAGTTATTTCTCCTCTAAAAAAAACTTGTTTTTCACCTTTAAATGACTTGTTGTAAATTGTTGACCAAAAATCAATGTATTCCTTTCTAATTTTTGTATCAGCAATTTTGACGGCAATATTTTCGCCTTCTTTAAATTTTATTTTATATTTATTGGAAACGAGTTTGTAAAAGTTTTTATTAAATGAAGTTAAATTATAAAACTCATCAACAGTCCAAATTAAATGATCCAAGTTTTCGAGGATTGAAGATAGTAATGCAGATTTTTCAGTTAACAATTTCTGAATTTTCGTTTTTTCAATAATCTGCTGTTCGAGTGCTTTATTATTTTGTTGGCTTAATTCTAGTTTTAGTTTATTACGATCAATTTCTTTTTGCTTGGTAATATTCGTTACCATAGAAACGATACAAAGTTCATTGTTATATTTCTGCAGATTTGATGAAATTTCTACCTCGATGGTATTTTTTTTAGTGTCGCATAAAAAATAAGTTTCCGGTGTATTAAATTTAGTATCCGTATAAAGTAATTTTGTTCTCTCAATTGCTTTTTTGCGAGATTGAGGCGTTAAGAATTCATAGTTTTTAACACCCAGTACCTTTTCTTTTGTTTTAACCTTAAGTATTTTTAATAACGCATTGTTGCAATATAAAATTTGTCCTTTATTATGTATAAAATAAGCCACGGGAGATGAATCTAATAAGGACTCTAGATTTTCTTTTTGTTGTTGTAAATCTAACTCGCGCTGTTTTTGAATAGTGATATCTCGATATAAATTAAGATAGAATGAAATTTTTCCTTTATCATCTAATATTGGTGTTAAATTGTTTTCTAACCAAATTTCTTTTCCGTTTTTATGTATCGTTTTATATACATAAGTTAAATTTTTTATGATGTTATGCTTTTGATTGTACTTTAATTTTTCGTCTATTTTATCAAATTCGCTTTTAAAATCTTTGCTTCGCTTCGAAAAAAATGAATAATCTTTTAATAATTCACTCTCTTTGCAGCCCATTAATTTTTCGATATTTGGACTAACATATAAATACTTTTCTTCAGGATAATATGTGTAAAAAGCTATGACATCATTTCCGTTTGAAGTTATCAAATCAAACTTTTGTTTAGCTTCCTGTAATAATTTTTCCGTTTTGTACTGGGTAGTAATATCTTTTAAAGTACCAATGATCCCTATTAATTCTTTTTTAGCATTAAAAACCGGATGCGAGATCCCTTGTATATGAACAATTTCATTTTTAGATTTATAAAACCTAAAATTAGCTTTAGCCGGCTCTTTTGTGCCGTGTACTTTAACGTAATCCTTTAAAGAGTTTGTATATTGATGAAGATCGTCCGGATGGATATTCTTCATAAAAATATTAAGATTATTATAGACTTGTTCGGGTGTTTTACCAAGTATGCGTTTAACCGAATTGCTTATATAAGTAATTGCCGGTTTTGGGAAATAACTTAATTCAAAAATCACCTCATCTGAATAGCTTCCTAAGCTTGACAAAATATTGGATGATTTTTTAAGTGATTTTAAAAGCGTAATGCGTTTCTCAATTTCGATAAAGGTTGTTTGGATAACTTTTTTACCTTCAAATACAACTCGGTTTGATTTAGCCTCAACGTATATACTACTACCTTTGTTATCAAGAATTGACATCTCGATTATAGGAATATTGGAACCTTTCAATATTTTATTAATCGTATCTTTTACTTGTTGGTGCCTATTCTTAGGAAAGAATTGAAAAATAGACGTTTTTGAATTGCGTTTTATTTTAAAAAATTTAATTGCTTCTTTGTTTGCAAAAAATACTTGCTTTTCATTATATAAAATAACCGGTAAGGGAAAATGATCTAAGGTTGCTAAATCTAAAACTGAACCGGAATTATTTTTTTGTAAAGGCATTTAATTTTAATCAATCTATTTTTTAATAGTTTGCGTTTTATTATCGTCTATTTTAATGTTATAACTCCTTAATCCTTGCTCATAGGTTGGCACAATCTTAACGCCTTGCCACGCAATTTCAATGTCATTATCGTATTTAATAGTTAGTACAAGAAAACCCAGTTCGTCATAAAAGTACCAATCTCCATTTTTAGTTCCGTTATTATAAGCGCCACTTACAAATTTTTTACCATTAGAGTGATAATAAGTGTGTAAACCAACCGGTTCACCATTTTGATAACGCCCCTCAAATCTTTTTTTACCACTTGGCATGTAAAAACTATTCCAAACACTATCAGGTTGCCCACTTACATAATTTCCAACCTCTTTATAATCGGGTGTTTCATAAATCCAGTAACCTTCCTGATTATTATCAAAATAATTTCCTTTAAGCGTAACTTTACCTTGTTCGTTATAATCAGTTAAAACACCTTCACGTTTACCATTTACATAATTTTCTTCTCTCCATAAATTACCGCTTTCATAAAACCACTTCCATACACCTTGTGGCCTACCTTTTTTATCGTACTTACCTTTTTGCTCCAATTTTCCGCTTGAGTAAAAAAATTCCCAATCTCCTACTCTATTTCCATCTTTATAAATGCCTTTTGCTTTAAACTCACCTGTATTATGGAATTCTTTCCAAATACCTATTCGGTTGCGAACACTATCTACTGCGCCCCTTGCTACAACAATTCCGTCAAAATACTCAATACAACTGTCCGGTACGGGAACATTTCTACAAACTAATCTGTTTTTATAAATTCTTTCAAGTGTGGTTGTATCTTCAACTAAAAACAAACTACTATCACATTGCTTTTTTTGTTTATAGGTAAAATGTGTCCCTATTGCAACACCTTCGCTGTATACGCCTTCATATTTGAGTGTTCCGTCTTCATAAGTTTCTTTATAAACTTCCACATTAGCAATTTCTGGAGCTCTTAATACCGGCTTACCGTTATTAAATTTTTTTGTGGATAGTAAATTTCCTTTTTTATCATACTCTTTTACATAACCATCCAAACTATCATCGTTATATTTTAATTCTTTTTTTATAGATAAATCCTCATAGAATTCTTTCCATATTCCTTGCTTCTTACCTTGTTGATCTTTTTGATTCATCTTCTCATAACTCTGTAAAATGCCTTGTTTATAAACAATAATGGCGGTTATTAAGGAATCTTCCGAATATTCAAATGCTGTTCCGTCTTGTTTTCCTTTTGTAAAAGGAATGATATTTTTTGTTTTTCCTGTTTTATAAAAATTCTTTCTATAACCTTCTATTAAATCATTAGAATAGGTTTCAACAGCAACAAGTTTCCCAAGTGTATCGTAATAATTGGTTAAACCACTTTTTTTTCCATCTAAATAATTAACTGATTTTTGAATTCTTCCTTTATCATCGTAAAATTTCCAGATACTGTCTAATAAATTATTCTTACGATTTCCCTCTATTTTTAATTTGCCATTTTTATGATAATTTTTCCAATACCCAATTGGTTTACCATCTTTCATATAACCTTCGCTGCTTACAACTCCGTTTTCATGAAAAAACTTATTGAAACCATTTGGATTAGTAGCCTGACAAAAGAATTTGTTAGAAAACAATATTAGAACTATGATGAAGATCGATTTTTTCATTTTAACACCTTATTTAAAGGGTTATCTCTCAAATTTACTCATTTTTTATGAGTTTACAAACCAAATTTTGCGCTTAAATCAAGCATATTACGTATTGGTGCTTTTGCCTTTTCTATTAATTCGGCTGACATTACTAACTCAGGTTGCTCATATTTTAAAGCTACATAAATTTTTTCCAATGTATTTAATTTCATGTAAGGACAATCGTTACAAGCACAATTATTATTAGGTGGAGCAGGAATAAAAGTTTTAGAAGGACTAGCTTTTTGCATTTGATGTAAAATTCCTGTTTCCGTTACTACAATAAACTCATCACCATTTTCTGATTTTTTAGTATAATTTAATAAAGCTGTTGTGCTTCCAATAAAATCAGCTTGTTCCAATAAAGGAGCCTCACACTCAGGATGTGCAATAATTTTAGCTTTTGGATTTTGGTGTTTTAACTTGATTAACTTTTCTAAACTAAAAATTTCATGAACCATACAAGCACCATCCCATAATACCATGTTTCTACCAGTTTTTTTATTGATGTATGCTCCAAGGTTTTTGTCAGGCGCAAAAATAATAGGTTGACTTTTAGGAAATGATTCTACTATTTGCACAGCATTAGTACTTGTAACAATTACATCACTTAAAGCCTTAATTTCGGCTGTACAATTGATATATGAAAGTACAACATGATTAGGATGCTTGGCTTTAAATTCAGCAAACCGATCCGGTGGACAAGAATCAGCTAAACTACATCCGGCCTTTAAATCCGGAATCAACACTTTTTTACTTGGATTTAAAATTTTAGCCGTTTCAGCCATAAAATGTACACCAGCAAATAAAATGATCTCGGCTTTTGTTTTTTCTGCTTGTTGCGCCAACCCTAAACTGTCTCCAATATAGTCCGCAATATCTTGAATATCAGGATTTTGATAATAATGGGCTAACAATACAGCCCGCTTTTCTTTTTTAAGATAGTTTATTTCTTTCACTAAATCAAGTGCCGGATCAATCTCAACTTCTAAATATCCTTTATATAACATATAATTACTTTTTTTAAAAATTTAAATTATGTATTAATATATATAGCTTGTTAATAGTGTTAATTAATTTATTTTATTTTAATAGGATTATAACTAATTAACGTGTTGTAACAACTAATGAACAAAAGTACAAAATTAAGTAGTTGAATATCAGTAATGATATCTAAAATTAACATCTATTAAACAGTTTAAATGTTTATAAGAATAATAGAGTTTAAGTTGTTTAAAACCTAAAATAAACGTGAATAATTAGCATCAATTAATTATAAAATCATTTGTTAAGTTCGATTTATTTAATAAGCCGTTAACATTTTAATAATGGGTTAATTATCTATTGTTATTTTATTAACATACTATTATTCTATTAACATACTTAATGTTCATTACTTACATTAATTTTTGTTCATTATCAGTTGGTTAGTTTATTAGTGTTAATTAACGTTGATTACTATTTTTACACAAATTACCATTTTAACGTTATCAATTTAAAAATTATGAGTATTAAAATTGCCATTGGAAGTGATCATGCAGGATTTGAGTTGAAACAACAATTAATTAACTATACACAAACTATTAATGTTGTGTTAATTGATAAAGGTTGTTATTCTTTAGAGCGTGCCGATTATCCTGATTTTGGTCATGCTGTTGCAAATGCAATAATTAATAAGGAAGCTGATTTTGGTATTTTAATTTGTGGCAGTGGTAATGGTATTAATATGAGTGCGAATAAACATAAAGGTATTAGAGCTGCATTATGCTGGAACGAAGAAATTGCTATTTTAGCAAAACAACACAACAATGCCAATATTTTAACTTTACCCGGAAGGTATATAAGTTATGAAGAAGCTGTAAAATGTGTAAAAGCATTTATAAATGAGAAATTTGAAGGAGGAAGACATACTGATAGAATTAATAAAATTGATTTATAAAAAATAGATATGAAAAAAATAGCAATTATTATGTTAAGCGTTTTGTATATACAAATGGCAGCGCAAAACGGAAAAATATTTCCAACAATTATTGGCGAAACATTAGATGGTAAAGCCATAAGCTTACCAATTAAAAATAACAAAAAAACAATTGTTGCTTGGGTTTTTAGCAGAAGTGCTGAAGATGAGTTAAAGAAATGGTTAAATCCGCTTTACAGTACGTTTATGGATAAACCAAAAGGTAAACCGGCTTTTGGACAAACTGTTTACGATGTTAATTTTGTTTTTATTCCTTTAATTGGTGGATTAAAAAAAATAAGAGAAGATTTTAAAGCTACCACAGATAAAGGCTTTTGGCCTTATATTATGGACACTGATAAATTTGATATGAAACTACAAGCCGATCTATTAGGAATAAAAGATAAAAGCGTACCGTATATAATGGTTTTGGATAAAGACGGAAAAATTATTGATACGCAAAGCGGTAAGTACAACGAGGATAAGGAAGAGAAGATAGAAGAGGCCGTAGACGAATAAATTTCAGTCTATTTTTTGAATTAAAGTGTTTTTTCATTACCTTTAATTAAAGGTAAGATGAAAAAATTATTGTTATTTATATTAGGTTTTGGTAAACTCTGTAATGCTCAAGACATTTATTTTTTAAATCCGTTTATAACAGCTAATTACTTAAACCCAAGCTTAGCGGGTCATCAAAACGTTAATAAATTATCTGCGGCTTATTTAAACATGTATCCAAATTTAAGCGGTACAACGGTTACCTATTTTTTGAATGTAGAAACAAAGTTGTATAATAAATTGGGTATTGCGGCTAATTTAATCTCTGATGATATGGCTAGAGGCACCATGCAAGCCAACCAATATATTTTAATGTTAAACTATAATTTTAAATTAAACAACAGCTTTACACTAACACCAGGTTTTAAGTTTAGTCAGTTAGAAAATAAAATTGATTTAACTAAACTTAATTTTGGAGATGCTATAAACATGCGTAATGCCGAAGTATGGAGTCAACCGCAGCCTTTAACTTTTGCAACTCGTTTATACAACTATAGTTTTACAGGTTCATTATTATTTGGACATAAAGCATTCAATTTTGGTGCATTATTAAATCAATTTAATGAGCCTGAAATAGGTATGATTAATTTTGATTTAAAACAACAACGCAGGTTAACTTTGCATAGTATGGTAAAGTTACCTATAGAAAAACAGACACTTAATTTATTTTTTAGATATGATAGACAAGGAAATTTTAATAAGACGCAATTAGCGGCTTATATGCGCTTATTTGAACACTACCAAATTGGTCTAGGTTTTAATTCGTTTGATAATTATACATTACACACTGGTTATGGAAATAAATATTTTCGTATCAATTATAACTATAATTTATCGTTTAGTAAATTATCGGGTAATACAGCTGGGAGTCACGAACTAGGAACTGCATTTTATTTTTTGAGTAAAAATAAGAGAAACAGTTTTGATAAGTATTTAGAGTGAGAGGAAAAATAAATACAAGCATAATGATTTTAGTTTTACTTTTTTCTAGTAAAATTTTAGCGCAGGATTTTATTGTTAATCCCATTTATCAAAATTTAGTTAATGTTAATCCTTCTTTTGCAGGCAGCAATGGTGGTATGCGCATTCAAACAAATTATTCACAATTGTATATTAATTCTTCGGCACAAGATTATTTGTTTAATTCAACTTCAGATTATAAAATAAAAAAAATTAACGCAGGTTTGGGAGTTTCATTTTATCACGAAGATTTATCAAGAGTTTTTAAAAACTTTGGTTGCGGCTTAGTTTACTCACAACAAATAAAATTAAATAAACATTTAGTTTTGATACCCGCACTAAAAGCGAGCTACATAGAGCGAACAGCTGATTTGAGTAAGTTGTCTTTTTATAATAATAATATCACATCTCCTTGGCCTTTAGACTATAAATTAAATAAACGGAGAAATTTTGATTTAACCGGATCTTTATTAGCTCAGCATAAAGGAATGTATATAGGCTTTGTGGTTAATCATATTAATCAGCCTGATGTTGGTGTTTTAGGTCCGGAAAAACTATCAATTCATTATACCTTTCATTCTAGTTTCAATATACTATTTAATAAAAGTGTACTACAGCTTGGGTTTAGAATTGATAATCAGAATAAATCCGGATCATTAAATATTAATACCAATTTATTATTTATGAAATATTTTGTAATCGGCTTAGGTTATACTACTAACTCATTTTATTACACTAATATTGGTTTTAAACATTCCTGGTTTGGAATTTATTATAATTTCTATTCTAATAAGTCAAAGTTAAGTTCGGTAACGAGTTACAACCATATGTTTACTGCAACGTTTAGTTGGTTACAAAAAGAAAGACGGAATAAAACAGTATACTTCGAAGAGTTTTAATAAACGGGTGTGATTATATTTTGTTTAATAATTTTAGCCTTTTCTTTCCCGCTGTATTGTATGATTATATGTTTATTTAAAGCAAATTTACTAATTGCTTCTCCGCCTGAATTTAAAATTGGCAACACAATAAATCTATATTTATGATGATTAAGTTTTAGTTCATCAAGTAACATAAATTTTTCTTTTTTATCAATTTCATTAATTAGCAAAGGTTTTGGTTTTACTTTGTGGTGTAAGTAATAATCTATTGCTAAAAGCTCCTGTAAAGCAGTATCATTCGGATAATTTAGTTTACAAAATTCGGACGCTATTAAATACACATCCTCTAAACTATATTTGTGAAAATCTTTTTTTTCACCAAAAAATTTGCCTAGTCCAAGTAAAAAATCAAAACTACTGTATTTCGAAATTACATAACTTAAGGTGTTAATGGTTTTTTTACCATTCCAGTATATTTCAAGGGCATGTTCTAGTTTAACTATATCTGCTAATTCCTCTTCGTTGAGGTATTTGCTTTTAATTAATTGGTAAGGTGGATTCTGGTCGAACACAAATTCGTGTTGCGCTTTATCACGCATGGTGGTGCCTTTTAAAAATTTAAGAAAGCCAAGTTGCAATTCCGGAGCTTTAAGTTTAAACACTTCTTCAAAACTGTATTTAATATCATTCCAGTAATCAAGGGGTAAGCCAACGATGAGATCCAAGTGCAATTCTACCTTGTCTTGTACTTGTAAAATAATGTTCTTTGTCTTTTCAAAATTTTGTTTTCTGCTTACCTCCAGGTTGGCTGATTGGTTTACGGTTTGTATGCCAATTTCAAAACGGAATAAATTTTTCGGTACTTTTTCATTAATAAAACGTATAATGTCCGGGTGTAAAATATCCGCAGTAATTTCAAATTGAAATACGTTTTCCGGACGATGATGTTTCAAAATAAATTCAAAAATGTCGAGGGTAAAATCTTTTTTAATATTAAAAGTTCTGTCCAAAAATTTTATAACTCTGCCATTATTCATCAAGTAGAGCAAATGTTCTTTTATCGTTTCAATAGGTAAGTAACGGACCTTATTATCTAAACTGGCTAAGCAAAATTCACACTTATAGGGGCAACCACGACTGGTTTCTATATAACAAACCTTATTGTTAAGTTCGTCTGATCCGTCTTCAATATAAGGGTTAATATATTTATAGTTGTTTAAATTAAAATTAGCCGCGGCTTTGTTTCTTTTTATTTGATGATTTTCTTTATAAACTAAGTTACTAACCTGAGCATAGTTCCCATTACAGTTTAAGAATTCGTTGAAGGCGGTTTCGCCCTCCCCTTCTATTATAAAGTCAACATACGGTAAGTTAATTACATCGTTGTTTTCATAACTAACCTCTGGGCCCCCCAGTAGAATAAGACAATTTGGGTTAATCTTTTTAATTAATTCACATACTTGTAAAGTTTGTGTGATGTTCCAGATGTAACAACTAAAAGCAACAACCTCAAAATTTTTGCAAAACTCTGCTATAGCATCTTTATTTTCTTTTATTGTAAATTCTTTTAAATTTAAGTTATGCTTGTCTTTATATAAATGGTAAAGCAACCTAATTGCAAGATTTAGGTGAATATATTTAGCGTTTAAGGTTGAAAGTAGAACCGACATTGTTGGTTAAAGGTATTAATAAATTATTGATGTTTTGTTTATTTTATAAAGCCTTTAAGGTTCTTCACTAAATGTAATTATAATTTTTATCCATTTTTATTAATTTGAGTTAGTAAGTTAAACTAATTATTGAGTGAATTTTTTTACAGCTAAAGTTTTAATAGATATTTTTGGCAAAATATGAAAAAATTATATACTCTTATTATTGCTTTAATAGCATTTAATTTTCTGAATAGTCAAAGTGGCGTTACAAATTTTGATTTTGAAAACACCGCTTCATACATTGGAGGCTGTGCTGCCGGAACTATTATGCCTGTTGGTTTTGGGGGTCAGGTATGTAAAACAAATGGACCACCGCTTTCCATACCGCTTTATACATTACCGGTTGTTGCTCAAAGTGGCACAGCATATGTTACAGTTAATTCAACTGTACAAACTTGTGGAATGATTGATTTAGGTACCAGCCCTAATAAAACTAATCCCGCTTCTCCTGGAATGGGATTACCTTATACCCTAAAACCAACGTCTTTTTGCGCATATTATCGCACATCCAATATGATTGCAAATGATAGTGCGTTTATTATAGTTCACTTAAGTAAAAATGGTATAAACATAGGTAGTGGCAAATACATAATTAATGCTAATCAATCTGTATGGACTAATGTATGCGCGCCTATAACTTATACTGGAAATTTAACACCAGATACACTAAAAGTAAGGTTTACTCCAATAAAATTGTTTTCCGGCCTGACTAATATAAATTTTACTAGCGGAAGCAATATGTTTTTAGACATCGATAATTTTACTTTACTGACTAGTACGGATTTAAATAGCGAAATTAACGCTGATAATATTACAATTTTACCAAATCCGGCAAATCAGTTTATTATGATTAGAGTAAATAGTCCTAATGCCTATGATTATTCCATTTCAAATGCTTTAGGTAAAGTAATTATTAATAGTTCAGGTGTAGGAGACATAAAAATAAATTTAAATGAATTTAATACAGGTATTTATTTCGTAACAGTAAAATTAGATAATCAGAACTTGTTTAAAAAATTAATAGTAGAATAGAACATTATTACTATACTAATAGTTAAAAAGAATTTTTCTTATGTAAAGGTTTCTGGAAGTATTAGGTATATCATCATTTGCTATTCTAACAAACTTCTAACTAGTTCTTTTATACATTTTAAAAACCTTTCGTTTCATGTTAAAGCTATACGGTTTTGTTTACTTAAGAAGAGAGTCTAAAAATATTTTTGTTTTTCTTTAAATCCTTTTACTAGATTTTTAACTTTTTTGTACTTCAAGGTTTTTAACTACGATAATTAAACCCAGATTATGCAGTAGAATTTCTAATGCATAATCTGGGTTAAAAACACTAAATCTATTCTTTAACTCTTAATGTGTTTACTCAATGAATGGTAATCAATTCAATAATAGCGGAATTATTTAAACTCAATTCTAATTTAACGAAACAACGCCTCACACGGTTAGTCAACTAATTCTAAATCTCGTTGATGAATAAATATATCTCAAAAAGAACAAGTTTTAAATTATAAAAATAGAAATAGAGGAACTAAAAATGTTGCTTCAAGAAAAGTACAAATAATAGTACATTGTATTATGGTCATTTTAAATTAAACTAACAAGGTTTTTTATCTTATTATAATTATCTTAGTAAAAAAATTTTGAAATTTAGACCGTTATATTTTGCTATTCTCATTCTTACGGCTGTGTTTTGTAATTCCCAAAACAGAATTATTGATTCGTTAATTAATAGGTATAAGCTCAATAATCAAGATACTTTAACGATAATAAAACTGAATGAGTCTTTAATTAATTTTTATAACAATAGTTTAACAGATAGTGCAGAGTATTATGCAACAAAGGCCTTACGTTTTCATAAAGATGATAATATATACATCGCCCGTACTTATAATGTGGTTGCAAATTGTTTGTTTCTTAAAGGAGTGTATACGGTTGTTATTAAGAACTATTTAACTGCTTTAAGGATTTACGAAAAGTTTAATTACAAAACAGGAATTGCAAATTGCTTTAATAATTTAGGAAATGTATATCGTAAGCAAAATTACTTTACTGAGGCTATTTCATTTCACAACAAAGTCTTAAACATAAGATCAACGATGAGAGACACAGCCAATATAGCGCTGTCTTATAATAATTTGGGAAACGTTTATCAAGCCAAGAAAAACTACGCACAGGCTATTAATTTTTATGAAAAATCGATAATGTTAAAAAGACAAATGAAGGATACTTTCTCTGTGATGGTTGGTTTAGATAATTTAGGAGGGTTGTACTGCGAGATGGAGAATTGCGAAAAGGCTAAGTCGCTGCTTTACGAAGCTAATAGCTTAATTAAATTGTTAAACGTAAACACAGAAGATGTTTCAATAAACGAGATAAATTTATGTTATGCGCATTATATTTGTGGCGACATTAAAACTGCTAAGAAGTATGGTTTAAGTGCTGTTAACAGAGCTGAGAAATACCAAGATATTGATACAAGACTTGGCGGTTACAAGCACCTTACAGATATTTATACCGCAGAAAGGGATTTTAAGGCAGCTCTGTTTTATTTGGACAAATACAACAGGTTAAAGGATAGCATTTTTAATTTAGATAATACGAAGAAATTACTCGCAGAACAGTTTCAGTACAATCTCGATAAGCAAGCTGAGGCTATAAAATTGGAGCAAATTAAAAAGGACGCTGAGGCCAACGTCGAAAAACAAAAACAAAAGCAAACCATCTTTTTAATTTCCTGTATCCTGATAATTATGGTTTTGTTTGTGTTCTATGCATTTTGGGCTTATTATAAAAAAGAAAAGGTCAGCAAACAGGTGATTGCGCAAAACCACCTGATTTCACAAAAACAGAAAGAAATTATTGATAGTATTAATTATGCAAAACGAATCCAGTCTGCTATACTACCTGATGATGAAAGTTTCATCGGTCAATTTTCAGATGGATTTGTATATTATCAACCAAAGGATATTGTGAGTGGAGACTTGTATTGGTTTGCAAAAGTAACTACTACCACACAGAATCCTTTAAACTTTAAAGTGGTTGCTGTTGCTGATTGCACAGGTCATGGCGTTCCTGGTGCATTTATGAGCATGCTTTCTGTTCAATTACTAAATGAAAGCATCAAGAATCCTATGATTAATTCACCGCAAGATCTGTTGCACTATATGAATAACCGTATTTTGACAGATTTGCATAAAAGTCATAATTTGAAAATAAACGATGGTTTGGATATTGCTGTTGCAGCTATTGATTATAATAATAACGTACTTTATTATTCAGGTGCCAACCGCCCACTGTGGTTATTAAGAGAAGAAAGAATTATAGAGTATAAAGCAACGAAGGCTGCAATTGGAGGATTAACAGACATCAATCATACTTATGAAAGCAATTCCATAGATTTAATAAAAGGGGATAAAATTTATTTATTTACAGATGGCATTACGGATCAATTTGGTGGAACTAAAGACAAGAAATTCACAAAATTGAAACTAAAGGAATTGATTGAGCAGTGTTCAAATTTACCATTGGCTCAACAAAAAGAAGAAATAAAGAGTAAGCTAATGGCTTGGCAAGGAAACACTGAACAAACGGATGATATTTTGATTTTAGGTTTTGAATTTTAGCAACAATGATTACTTATAAATGATTAGTTAATGAAATGCACTTTAATGCGTAAACTAGCAAAAATATCAATATTGCTTATACTTTGTTTTCAAGGCAAAACACAGCAGAGTTTTATGGACCTAAATACCATATTATCAGCACCTGATGATAGTGTTAAAGTATTAAAATTAATTGAAAAGTCCACCTATTATGTTCAAATTGCTAAGTTTGATTCTGCCAGATTATTATACGATAAAGCGCTTCAACTATCAAAAAAAATAAATTATCGTTTTGGTGAACTTAATGTTGGTGTTGATTTAGCAGGACTCGAAATGAAAAAGGGTAATTATGATTTAGCGCTGAAAAGTTATTATGTGTTGTTAGAAGCGGCTAAAACAAAAAATTTTAAATCTATTGAAGCTAAAATTTATAATGGAATTGGTACCATATATTTTGAACAAACAAATATCAACGAAGCAATTTCGTACTTTATAAAAAGCAGCCTGATTTATGAATTAATTCATGAGGATTCGCGCTTAGGGGCAAGTTATATTAATATTGGCGCAATGTATTCTGAATTAAAAAATGATGATTTAGCTTATAAATATTATTTTAAGGCAGTTGAAGTATTCAATAAAACAGGAAATAACAATTATATTATTGCAGCATGGCATAATATCGGAATAATTCATCAGGATAAAGGAAGGTTAGACTCTGCAAATTACTATTACAGCAAAGCGTTAAAATTATCGGATGAAACACAAAACATTAATCAATTGGCGCTGTCCTATAACTATCTTGGAAGTCTTTTAGTTGCCGAAAAGTCATATGAAAAAGCAATAGTATCTTTTAACAAAGCTCTCCATTTAATTAATCAAATAGGAGACATTAATTGGAGAGCTCATATTTTGTTGGAGTTAACAGATGCTTATTTACCAAGCAACAACGCTGACAAAGTAATCGAATTAGTTAAAGAAGTCCAACAAATAAATTTGCAAATTGGATCCTTAAGTATAAAAAAAGATTGTTACAAACAACTTTGGCATGCTTATAGAATAAAAGGACAACATGTTTTGGCGGACGAGTTTGTGAATCTTTTTGTTCAAGTTAATGATAGTTTAATTAATTCAGAAAATGTCGAAAAAATGGCAGAGTTGAATGCAAAGTACGAAAATGATAAAATACAAAAACAAATCGAAATCAAAAACGAACAATTAATGGTTCAGCGCGCAAAAATTGAAAAGTCTGATTTCGAAAAAAAAGTATTTATTACTGGTTCAATTTTTCTGTTGGGTCTATTTATTATTTTAATCAGGGGATATTCTTTAATTAAAAAACGAAATCAAGAAATTTCAATTCAAAAAGAACAAATTCAAGACCAAAATATTATTCTTGAGGTTAAACAAAAGGAAATTCTTGATAGTATTCGTTATGCTAAACGAATTCAACAGGCGCTTCTGCCCAGTAATAATTTTTTAGAGAGAAAAATTGGTAATAAAAAGACATAATACTATATTGTAAATAACTTAAACTTATTTATTAAGGTGTTTTCTAATTAAAGTTAAGTTTGGCATTATAGCCATTTGTATGCGCTTGGCGTAGTGAATGGAGTCTAAGATCTCTTTCTGTTTTTCTTTCAATTCTTCAGCTTGATTTTCAACCTTTTTTGTTAGTAGTTTTTGTTTTTGTAAGTTCTTAAAAACTATTATTAAAAAAACAACAACAATCAAAAGAATAACACCGCTAAGTAATATGATGTAAGTTTTTATTTTCTTCTCATAGTTTATTTTTTGTTCGTTTAAGGCCTGTTCTTTTTTTAAATCTAAATCAAATGAGAGTTTTGTTATTTCAAGTTCATTCTCGTTTATTTTCGTATCTGCTAAAACTTTAGAGTATTTTTCTAAATACCTTAAAGCGGAGTCTTTTTCATTAAGGCTTTTATAAGTTAAATATAAGTTTTCATAATAGTATCTTTTTTCATATAAGTCTTCACTTGTTTGAATGTATTCATAATTTTTGTATAAAATACGTAACGCTTGCTGGTATTCTTTTTTAGCGTAAAATAATTCAAACTTAACACGATCAAGGGTATAGTAGTGCTGTGCGTTAAATTCCTTATTATGCTTCTTTATCAAAAGCTCATTCATTTCAATTAAGCGTGATACGGAGTCGAAATAACGTTTTCTGAGATATATGTCAACTAGATTGCTCCTAATGTTAAAATAAGAATTAATAGAATCTTTATCAGTTTTAGCTACAGCCAATCCTTTGTGGTAGTAATTTAATGCAGTTAATGTATCCCCATTTTCTTCATAAATTATTGCAAGACTATTGTATTGGTTTGCTAGGTTTTCTTTATTCGGTAGTTGATTAATTAATTCAATAGCTATTTTACCGTATTTTACGGCATTCACCTTGTCTCCTGCCAAACAATATGCTTGTGCTAAATTACTGGCAACTTTACTTTGACCTAAGACATTTTTGTTTTCTAAAAAATTAATAAAGGCTACATTACCAACTTCAATGGATTCTCTATAGTCACTAATGTTCACATAAATTATCTGCTTGTTAAGCAATGTTTTACCATAATACTCGTTTGATTCATTTTTGGATAGGGCTGTTAATATGGAGTCACAAACTAGCAGAGCGTTTTTAAATTCACCATTAGTCAACAATGTGCGTGAGTGAACATAGCTTTTCTTTATTTCTGTTTGACTTAAAGCCTCTTGATAAATTATTAGGACTAAAAGGACTAGATATAAATTAATGTTTCGCAATAGCTTGGTAGAATATCACACTAAGATATTAATTTTTAACAATACATGCTCATTATCATTATCTTTGTGTGTTCAAAAATGCAAACAAATTATGATGTTATAGTTGTTGGCGCCGGGCACGCCGGCTGTGAAGCAGCAGCAGCTGCCGCTAACATGGGAAGTAAAGTTTTACTGCTTACCATGAACATGCAAACCATTGCGCAAATGAGTTGTAACCCGGCCATGGGAGGTATTGCTAAAGGTCAAATTGTCCGCGAAATTGATGCCATGGGTGGTTACAGTGGCATTGTTTCAGATAAATCAGCTATACAATTCCGCATGCTTAACCGCAGTAAAGGCCCTGCTATGTGGAGTCCGCGAACGCAAAACGACCGAATGCTTTTTGCAGCCTTATGGCGCGAGATGCTTGAAAATACACATAATGTAGATTTTTGGCAGGACATGTGTAAAGGATTGCTTGTTAGTAAAGATGGTAAACGTATAGAGGGGGTTGTTACCGGCATGGGTATTGAATTTAAAGCCAAGGCAGTAGTTTTAACAAATGGTACTTTTTTAAA
>Ga0208855_1000121_pt1 | contig 23128 bp, 15 predicted proteins | sample LakMenEpi17May12_FD_150708 | JGI IMG/M metagenome (GOLD analysis project Ga0208855, IMG submission 150708) | Freshwater microbial communities from Lake Mendota, WI - 17MAY2012 deep hole epilimnion (SPAdes) | ecosystem: Environmental > Aquatic > Freshwater > Lentic | place: Lake Mendota, Madison...
TTTTACCAAAATTTATACAACAACACATCCCTTTATTTTTTACCGACAATGAGTTTAACGGTGTAATTGTTGAAGGCGAATTTAGCGGTGAACAATTTTTAAAAGGACGTGGCGCAGGTGGTCATCCAACCGGTGCAGCTGTGCTTTCAGATATTTCAGCTTTATCCTATGGGTATAAATACGGTTACAAAAAAATAACGCAAAACAAGTCCAATCAACCGGAAAACCAAATATCAATTAAGTTGTATTTGCGTTATAACACAGAAGACGAACTAAAAAAGCTTAAGCCAATTTCAATAGATGAAAAATTTGAAAGTGCGCAGTACAAATTTGTTGTAGGGTATTTTAACCTTAAGACTATTAAAGAAGAAAAAGATTTAATACTTTCAAATAAATTATTTGTTTGTGTGGCTAATGATGAGGTTGAGTTGTTATAACAAACTTATTTACCAGCCTTATCCAATACGAAGAAGTTGCAAGTAACCGTCTCCCCTTCTTCATCAGTAATTACCAATTGGTGATTACCGGGCGAAGGCAATGTTGAAATCTGATGAAACTTATGTGTTGTGCCAACGTATTCACCATCTAAATGCCAAAACATTGACATTTGAGGATCTTTATGCGTGGCTTTAAAAATACATTTACTGCGCTGTCCGCTCTCATCAACAGGAACATAAATTTTGTAATTCTCCTTCGGGTAAATCAATCCTATTTGATGAATAACAAATTCGCTATTACAATTTTCCGCGTATGGAGGCAACACTTTGTAGAACAAGCTTTTTTGTTTAAAATAAAACTCTTGGATTGGACTAGCCACAAAATACACTTCTTTCTTCATTTTATTAACTTCGTAACAATTACTATTAACCCTAAAACGCTCTGTTTCATCCAAAAAAATTTGTTTATGAAATGGGCATGACCTAGTATTTTCATAACCTTTAACAGCCTCCTGCATAAAGATGTCAGGGCAATTTTCATTAATTCTAAATCCACTTTGTTTACATACTTTTATTTTGGTTAAACAGTGTGTGGGTTTAGGAAACCAAGTTCTTGAAGGTAATATATTAAAGGTTGCAAACAATAAAGGTGCGGCACAAGATGTACCGGTTAATTCAGGTCTTCCCTCACCATCTGCATTTCCAACCCAAACTGCAACACAATAATTTGCGTTTACCCCAACAGCCCAAGCATCTCTAAATCCAAAACTTGTACCGGTTTTCCACGCAATTTTATTCTTATTAATGAATTGCATCCAACCAATATAATCCTGTGGACGCAACAATTCTGTCATGGCACCAAATGTTTGCCAAACGGTACCTGCATTCAACAAATCAGTAGAATGCGAGGCTATTTTATTTTCTTCTTTAGTCTTCTTTATAAAAGTTAGTGGAACATAGTTTCCTTGTGTGTAGCGGTCTCTTGCATTATTGTAAGTTAATAAACTTCGTGCCATCCCACTGTATGCACTTGCCACATCTGCCAATGTAGCCTCCCCCCCACCTAAAATTAATGATAAACCATAATGTTGCGATGATTTAGTAAAAGTTTTAAAGCCTAATTCTTTTAATCGGTAATGAAACTTAGATGCTCCATAATCTTGTAACATTCTGACAGAAGGAATATTCAACGACCTAGCTATTGCCTCGTTAGCAGGCACTAAACCATCATATGTTAAATTAAAATTTTTAGGGGCATAATTCCCTATTTGCGTTGGAACATCTTCCAAAAGTGTTTTCGGAAGAATTTTGTTCTCATTCAACATAAAGGCATAAAGAAAAGGCTTTAGAATACTTCCGGTACTCCGAGGCGCCTGAATTACATCAACAAAATTCTGATGCTCATTTTTAGGATCATTAGAATTGCCAACATATACTAAAATCTGACCTGTTTTGTTATCAGCAATAAGTAAGCCGGCATTGTATATATGATTAGCTTTAAGAAGGTTAACCTGCTTGTTCAATAACTCAATTGCCTGAAGTTGTAAAGTTAATTTAACACTTGTTTTTATTAGTTTGCCCTTTCCATTGCCTTTAATTGCAAGTTCCATTAAATGAGGTGCAAACTGCGGAATGGAATATGGTTTAATTGGGATCGATTCTGATAAAGCAAGTACATAATCATCCTTAGAAATTATTTTCTTTTGAAATAATTTTGCTAAAAGTCTATTTCTTTTAGCTAACAAAATCTTTGAATTTTTACCCGGATATATTAGAGACGGAGCATTCGGCAACACAGCAAGTAAAGCACTTTCTGCCCAACTTAAATTATTAGGGTCGCGGCCATAATATCGCCAACTGGCTGCTGATAAACCAACCACGTTGCTTCCAAATGGCGCATTACTGCAGTAAAGATTTAGTATACTCTTTTTAGAATAGCTGCATTCAATTCTAACAGCCAAAAGTATCTCAATAATCTTCTGAAAGTATGTTCTACTTTTACTGCCTCGCATCATTCTTGCAACCTGCATGGTTAAAGTACTGCCTCCACTTTTTACTTTACCGGCTGAAACATTTCGTGTGATTGATTTAATAATAGAAACCGGATTTACTCCAAAATGATAAGGAAAATATTCGTCTTCGAAAGTTAAAATACATTGTTTAAACTTGGCTGGAACGCTATCACTTAAAGGAAAACGCCATTGCCCATCAGCAGCAATTTGCGCACATAATAGTTGATTGTTTTCATCAACCAAAACTGTACTATAACTTTTATTAAACAAGGTTGTTGGTAACCAAAGCCAATAAGCAACAATTATAATGAGGGTAAAGGAAAATTTTATCTTATTCTCCTTAATTTTTTTCTTTATGTAATCAATATAAATCACTAGAATTGGGTTACAAAACAAGATGAAATTACTTAAATTGATGTAACTTTAACAAAAATTAAATTAATAAATTGCTAAAAAAACTTGCCATACTTTTTGTGAAGTTTTACCAATATTGCATAAGGCCCTTACTGCCAAATGCCTGTAGATACACACCTTCTTGTAGCCAATACAGCATTGATGCGATTAATAAATATGGCGCTTTAAAAGGCAGTTGGTTAGGAATTAAACGAATTTGCAGATGTCATCCATGGGGCGGAAGTGGTTATGACCCTGTACCATAATTTTGTATATTTGCTAGTATGTTTAAAACGATAACAACTTTGCTTTTGTTAATTGGTTTAATTGCTTGTAAAAAAGATGGCAAAATAGAAAAACCAATTACTAATCAACCTGCCGCTTCCAACCAAGGAAGTATAGTGGTTAATATTACCGCTAAAGCAAACAGTAAAAACCTGATTAAAGAAACCGTTTTTTATAAAAGCACCGGAACAGATAGTTTCAAAGTTAGTATACTTAAATACTACTTAAGTAACCTCTATCTAACTACAAATGAAAATACAGAAATAAAAATAAATGAATATATCTTAACTGAACATTTTGGAAGCACAGTAAGCTTCACATTGAATAATATTAATGAAGGTAATTATAAAAAATTTAGAATGCTTCTTGGTGTTGATCCTGAAAGAAACACAAGTGGTGCGCAAAGCGGTTCACTAGATCCATTAAATGGAATGTTTTGGGACTGGAATACTGGCTATATATTTTTTAAGCTAGAAGGTGATTATAAAACATTGGGGAGTAATGCATTAAAGCCTATTGCTATGCATATTGGAGGATTTGAAGGAAAGAATAATTCTCTAAAAGAATTTACCTTTAATGACTTAGACCTTAAAATAAAAGCAAATCGTAAAACAAGTATCAACATGGAACTTAACCTGGATGAAATTTTCATCAATCCACAGCAACTTGATTTAGCTAACATTTCAATTGCTGTAACAGCCAGTGAAGCAAAAATTATTGCTGATAATTACGCTGATATGTTTTCCATCAAAAGCATTCAAAATCCGTAACTTTTTAAATTCTAAGCATTATTTTATCATTAAAGAACTTTTAACATACCTAAGTCTTTTTAGTTGCGTTTTTGGCATAGCGCAAAATGTTACCATCAGGGGCAAAGCACATACTAGTTATGCAAAAAAGGTTATACAATTAATTAAATTAAATGATTTTGTAACCAACTTTCCTTTAGAAGAAGACAGAGACACAATTCAAGCCGATGGTTTTTTTGAACTCAAAATTCAAACAGAATTTACCCAACCGGTTATTTTAAAAATTAATAATGTAGAGAGTAAATTATATATACAGCCAAATTATGTATACGGGATTACATTGCCTGAGGTAGATGAATCTTTAGACTACTCAAACGGTGGACGACTAGAAGTAAGCCCAAATATAATTGGCGCTGACAGCTTAGAATTAAATAATTTAATCATGGATTATGAAGAATTGCAAGCCGGAGCATTAGTTAAATCCAATGGTGCTTTTATTGGCAAAGGTTCAATTGCTCAAGTGATAGATTCGTTGGCTCTTCAATGCAAAAAACGTTATAGTGTAATAAATAACAATTATTTTAAAAACTACTATAACTACAAAATTGCAGAACTCAATACATCAATTTCCCGTGGCGAAAATTATTTGTACGAATATTACATTAAAAACAAACCTATTCAATATACACATGATGAGTACATGAACTTTTTTAAAATTTATTTTAAAGGATATATACTAGCACTTGCCTCTAAGAAAAAAGGGCAAACAGTTCATAATATAATTAATACACAAGCTAATTGGCAGAGCTTAAATGCATTTTTAAAAACAGACCCAAAACTCAACAACGATACTATCCGTGAGTTGGTTGCAATTAACAATTTAATTGACTTCTACTATTCATCAGAATTTAATCCTGATGCTATTGAAGCATTGATTGGACAATTAAACGATCACACTAAAATTAATGTTCACAAAACCTTAACACAAACAATTCTAGTTTATCTTAAAAAAATGCAACCCGGCTCGCCCGCCCCTGTTTTTCAAGCTCGGAGCAAAGATGGTACTGTTGGAACATTGACAAATTTTAAAAATCGTTGGATATATTTAAATTTTTTCTCCACCAAAAATGAAAATAGTTTAAAAGAAATGTTGAAAATAAGCACTCTAAAAAAGAAGTACGGTGATAAACTAATTTTCTTAAGCGTTTGTGTTGATGATAGTTTAAAAAATTACCTCAACTACATTAAACAAAATCCAAAATTCGATTGGCCAATATGGTATAATTACAATAAACAATTCGCCACAACAGCCAAAGAATTATATTCTTTAGTTGGAACCGAAGGCTATTATCTGATTAATAATACAGGCTATTTAGCCCAATCTCCTGCTCTATCTCCAAGCACTGGCATTGAATATAAATTGAATTCAATATTTAAAGTAAAAACAAAAACTACTAAAACCGGAATCCGATAGTGAATCTTTCCAGCAAAATCTTTAATCAGGAACAAATTGTATACGAAGACAATCACATTGTGGTTGTAAATAAATTAGCCGGCCAAATTGTTCAAGGAGATAAAACCGGCGATGTGCCCTTAAGTGAACTCATTAAAGATTTTATAAAAAAACGAGATAATAAGCCTGGAAATGTTTTCTGTGGTGTAATTCATAGAATTGATAGGCCGGTTAGTGGATTGGTAATATTCGCTAAAACAAGCAAAGCACTTAGTCGATTTAACGAATTGGTACGCGAGCGTAAAATCCAAAAAAGTTATTTGGCTGTGGTTAAAAATAAACCAGCCGCTGAACAAGGGATTTTAAAACATTGGTTAATTAAAAACGAAAAAACAAATACCAGCAAAGCATTTTCAAAACCAACCCCTAATGCTCTTGAATCTTGCCTTGAATATAAATATCTTGGCTCCAGCTCAACATATCATTTACTCAAAATAAATCTAATTACCGGGAGACATCATCAGATACGCAGTCAATTGGGTTCTATTGGTTGCTCGATTAAAGGTGATTTAAAATATGGCGCAGAGCGAAGTAACCCAGGAGGATTTATTCATTTGCATAGCGCTGAACTTAGCTTCATTCATCCAATCAAAAATGAACCAATTCATCTGTTTTGTTTCCCAATTTCAGATGATCCGGTTTGGAATTTTTTCAAAACTAATTTAAAGCAATAACTTAATCGTTTTAGTTATTATTTTTCTGATTTTTTGCCGCTTTAAGTGCCGATTCTTTATGAAATCACGCCTTAAATCGTATATTTGATTCTCTAAATTTTTTAAATGAAATATCTTTTAATTCTTGTTTTCCTGTATACAGGAAACTACTTTTTTGCACAACAAAACAGTAAAAAATACCAATATATCTTTTCTGGTACATTATTACCTGAAACCAAAAGCGCCATTGAGCAACATTTATTAAGAAACAACGAAGTAACTGAGGCAAAAATCAAATATAAGCCTGAGAAAGAAATGGGGGAATTAATATTTATAGTTTCTCCGCAACCAAACAGCGGCGAGGCATACAAAGCATTTAGTTTATCAGAGGTGAAAAAACTCTTTCAACAGTACAATTTATCTCCAATAGAAATTAAAGAAATAGAAACTACTAACTAACTAATTAATTCATAATGAAATTTACAAGGTTTATTTATATCCTATTTGCAGTTTTATCGTTAAATCAACTAACTGCTCAAACAGATAATTGTTCTGCCGCACCTTTGCTCCCTGTAAATGTTAGCTGTGTATTTACCGGAGGCACCTCAACAGGTGCAACACAAACCATACCTGGTTGTGCCGGAAATGCTGATGATGATGTTTGGTATCGCTTCACTGCAACAGCCACCTCACATTCTGTTACTGTAGTAGGATCAGCAAGTTATGATGCCGTTTTAGAAATTTTTTCAGGTAGTTGCTCTTCCTTAACTTCATTGAATTGCGTTGATGCAACTTTTAATGGTGGCACAGAAAGTACAGTGCTTGCAGGATTAACAATTGGTAATACCTATTATATCAGAATTTACCATTACGCCGTTGGAAGTGGCTCCGGTACCTTTAATATCTGTGTATCGAATGCACCAACGCCACCGAGCAATGATGCTTGTTCAGGTGCAATTCCACTTACTGTAAATGCCGGATGCGTTAATACTACTGGTAATTCTTATGGAGCGACGCAATCTTTAGCTGGTTGCGCAGGTACTGCAAATGACGATGTTTGGTTTAGTTTCGTTGCAAACAATTACACACAAACCATTCAAACTACTGGATCAACTTCTTATGACGCAGTTTTGCAAGTATTTAATGGATCTTGTGGGGCTTTAACCTCTTTCACCTGTGTTGACAATACATTCAGCGGCGGAACTGAATCTGTAACAGTTGTTGGCTTAGTTCCCGGTACAACCTATTTCTTTAGAGTATTTGATTACTACTCAGGTAACGGATCAACCTTTAGTGTTTGTGTTAGTGGTAATGCAATTGTTAGCGGGCAACCGAACGATAATCCCTGTGGTGCAATTCAATTACCGGCTGTTAATTCTAATTGCAATTATTTACAATTCAGTACAATCGGTGCAACCTCAACAGGTGGTGCATTAGCGCCTGCTCCTGCGAGCTGTGCCGGGGGAAGTTCTCCATTTATGGGAGGCTTTTCGGGTTCAACCGCAGATGTTTGGTTTAAAGTAACGGTACCTCCCAGTGGTAATATTTACATTACACCGCAACCAAATTTAGGTGCCGGTTTTATAACAGATGGTGTAATGGCCATATACTCTGGTGCAACATGCAGCAGCTTAACTCAAATAGCCTGCAGTGATGATTATACAGCCTACCCGGGTGGCACCAATGATTTATTGCCATACATTGCAGCAACTGGCTTAACTCCCGGAGCAACAATATATATAAGGTATTGGGGTTATGCTACTTCTACAGGAAGCTTTGGTATTTGCGTTCAATCACCTACTAATGATAATTGCAGCAATGCCTTAAATATATGTGATATTAATGGCTACTCTGGTTCTACCAGTGCCGCTTACGCTGCTGACCGGCCTTGTAATATGTTTGGTAATAACGAAACCAATGCAGGTGTAGATCAGCCTAATGGCGTCAATACTGGTGGCCCATTTGGTCAAGGTGGTCCATGGGGAGTTGGCTCTCCATTTTTTGATGTTAATATTAATAACAATTCATGGATTAGATTCACCGCAGCATCTACAACCGCCTCTTTTAAAATTGATGTTGCCAATTGTTGGGTTGGCTCTTATCCAAGCGGCGGTTTACAAATGCAAATATTCAGTGCTGCGGCAGCTTGCTGTAGTTTCGCTCCGGTGAGTGATTTTAAAGAAGGTAGTTCAACCTTCACTATTAACGCAAATAGCTTATCAGTAGGTAGTAATTATTATTTAATGATTGATGGTTTTGCCGGAGATATTTGCAACTATACAATCACTGCTTTAACCGGTGTTTCATTTGCAAACATTAGTTCACCAACCAACAGTGTGTGCCCTGGAGGCTCAGTTCTTTTAACCGGTCCTGCTGGCGCAAGTAGTTATACATGGTTACCATCAGGAGTTAATACCAACACATTTTTAGCCACACCGGGAAGTTCAATTAACTACACGTTGATTGCAGGTGGCGTTTGTGGTTACAAGCAAACACTTACAAAATTCATCACTGTTAATCCTTTGCCAAGCGTTTTGATTAATGGAGGAAGTCCTTTAAGTACTTGTGGCACAGCTACAACTTTGCTAACCGGTAGTGGCGCAAGCACCTACACATGGAACACAGGACCAACAACTACTACCATCAATGTTTCTCCATCTTCAACAACGAGTTATACATTATCTGGCACAAGTGCTCAAGGGTGTATTAATTCAACAATTACAACCGTTACAGTTAATGCTGTACCGAATACAAGCATCACAACCTCTTCAAATACCATTTGTTCTGGTTCGTCTGCCACTTTAAATGCAAGTGGTGCTTCTACCTATACCTGGTCTAACTCATCAAACTCTTCTTCTATTATAGTTTCTCCAGCCTCTGCAACAGTGTATACTGTTACCGGCACAAATTCAGTTGGCTGTACAAGAAGCTTTACTACAAATATTGGTGTAAATAGCTTACCAACAATAACATCAAGCTCTGTTACAATTTGTAATGGTAATACCGGAACATTAGCGGCAGCTGGAGCTTTGAGTTATACATGGAATACAGGTCCGGTTTCATCAAGTATTGCAGTTAATCCAAGTATCACAACAAATTATACAGTAACAGGTACTGCTAGTAATGGATGTAGAAATTCTGCAATAACTTCCGTAAGCGTTAATGCCTTACCACCGGTATCTGTTAACTCATCTACCTTATGCTCTAACCAATCCTTAACACTGACCGCCGGAGGAGCGAACACATATAACTGGAGTACCGGAGCAAGCGGACCAAATATTGTTATCAACCCAACTACTTCAACAAATTATACTGTTACCGGTTTGGCTACAACTGGCTGTACAAACACTGCAATAAGTCAAGTGACCGTTTTTGCTATACCAAATTTATCTTCAGTACCAAGTGTTTCTCCAAGCAATTGTTCAGCAAGTACAGGCTCAATTACAAACGTAATTGCATCCGGCACATCGCCTTTTACATATACCTGGACAAATTCATCCAGCGCAATTGTAGCTAATACAGCTACGTTAGGAAATCAACCGGCAGGCACCTATAATTTACAAATCAGAGATAATCAAGGCTGTATTGCTAGTTTTGGTCCTTACTCAATTATTAATCCTGGTGCGCCTGCTGCGCCTTCTGCCAGTGCCGCTGCTACCAGCTTATGTGCTGGTGGTGCAATTAATCTAAATGCGAGTTCTCCTACATTTGGTGCTACCTTCACTTGGAGCGGTCCAAATAGTTTTACATCTTCTATTGCTAATCCAACTATTCCTTCAGCTACAAATTTAATGTCAGGCGTTTACTCCGTATTTGCAACTTCTGCAGGTTGTAGTGGACCTGCGCAAAATGTTACCGTTACGGTAAACAACAATCCAACCCCAACAGCAAGTTCATCCCAGTCTGTCTATTGCGCCGGTTCAACATTTAGTTTGTTTGCAAGCTCTGCTGCAAGTTACACTTGGACGGGCCCAAGTGCATTTAATTCTAATCTACAAAATCCGGTCATTACACCTGTTACTGTTTCTAATTCCGGACTTTACAACCTAAGTGTAAGTAGTCCGCAAGGTTGTATTGGAACAACAAATGTAAATGTTACAATTAATGCTAACCCAAGTATTGTTGCGTTTGCAACCGCTACAGGTGTTTGTAGCGGTAATCCAATCCAATTAAATGCTAGTGGTGGCAGTAATTATGTTTGGTCAGGTCCAAATGGATTTAATTCATTACAACAAAACCCAAGCATTGCAAATAGTTCAACACTTAATACTGGTAATTATTCTATCACTGTTACAAACTCCTTAACAGGCTGCACCAGCAATTCTGTCATTCCGGTTAACGTTCTTGGTTCTCCAATTTTTACTGCAAGTGCTTTAAGTTCCAGTGTTTGTACAAACGGTTCAATTAATCTTAATGCAGGAGGAGCAGCTGTTACTAATTACACATGGACTGGTCCAGGATCATTTAACGCCATTGGTGCCAGCCAAACGATTAACAATGCAACACCTGCTAATGCAGGAAATTACAGCATCAGCGTGACAGATGCCAATGGTTGTTCAAACAACGGGCTTGTTAGTGTCTTCGTGTATAGTTTAACGCCTGCAAGTGCAAGTGTAAATTCATCGGGCGTAATTTGCAGCGGCAATACAATTAATTTAAATGCTTCAAATGGAACAAGTTATAATTGGTCCGGACCACTATCTTTTACTTCTACTATCCAAAATCCGGCATTAACTAATATCACGTCCGGTATGTCAGGCGTATATACAGTTACAGTTTTAGATAATAATAATTGTACAAACACTGCAACAACACAAGTATCTGTTTTTAATACACCAAACTTGGTGAATAGTAATGGAGGAAATACCTGTGTAGGATCTAATGTAATTTTGTTTGCTAATTTTGGAAGCTCTGTAGCAGTTAACTGGTATGACGAAGCCACCTTAACAAATACATTACTGGCGAACTCAAATACCTTTACGCCAAATTTTGGGGCATTCGGCACTTATACGTTTTATGCACAAGGTAGTTCAAACGGATGTACTAGCAGCGTAACGCCAATTATTGCTAATTATTTTAACATCAATTCAAGTATAGCAACTTCAACGTTAAGCGGAGGTGTACCTTTAACAATTAATTTCACTAATACTTCAACGGGTTTAACGCCCGGCAGCTCAGTTAATTGGACATTTGGAGATGGTAATTCTTCAACAAATAACACACCAAATAACACGTTTACTAATCCGGGTACATATACAGTTCAACTAATCGTTTCAAATGGAATTTGCCAAGATACAAGTGATGTAATTATTAAGGTAAATGTAACTGATATAGATATACCGGAGGTGTTTACACCAAATGGCGATTTATATAATCCATTTTTCACCATTAAAAATTTAGAATACTTCCCAAATGCTGAACTTCAAATTTTTAACAGATGGGGTAATGAAGTATACAAAATGAAGAACTATAAAAATGACTGGGACGGTGTCCCAAACAGCAAGGGCACAATTGGAAGTTCTAAATTACCTACAGGTACTTATTTTTACATTTTGTATTTAAATGATGAGGAAGGAAGACAGTTTAAAGGTTACGTGCAATTGATGTACTAGGTTAAATTGAATTAAATCCAATTTACTTATTCCCTAATTTCTCTAAAAAGTGATCCTTTTTTCTACGAGACAACTCGATTTTAGAACCGTCTACCATGACAGCGTAGCCACCATCCTCTTTCAAATAACGAACCACGTGATTCATGTTAATCAAATGTTGATGGTGAACGCGAATAAATTCGTTAGAAGGCAACAACTCTTCGTAATGTTTTAATCCAAAACTCACCATTATTTTTCGTTTATCAAGCAGATAAAAGGTGGTATAACTTGCATCTGCTTCACATCTGATTATATCTTTTATTGCAACAATTTCGTATGCGTTACCTGTTGGCAAGGTAATTTTCTGAAAATTATCATCAGCTTTTTTTAATTGCTGTATTAAAAAATTAAGGTTGTCCATATTCGGTGAACCGCTTTTCTTTTCAAGCACCTTGTCAATGGCAATTTTCAATTCATCAATATCAATTGGCTTTAAAAGATAATCGCAAGCACTATACTTAATCGCCTTTATAGCATGCTGATCACTAGCAGTAGCAAAAATCAAATCAAATTTTTGTCCCTGCACCTGCTCCAACAAATCAAATCCGGTGCCATCCGGCATGCTTACATCCAAGAAAACCAAATCCGGTTTTAAGGTTTTAATTTTTTCAACTCCATCTTTCACGTTATTAGCCTCTCCAACGATTTGGAGATTAGGATTAACTTTTTGAATCATTGTTAAGAGCATGCTGCGACTCTTAGACTCATCTTCAACTACCAATGTTTTGATCATACATTTAATTATTAAGTGGGACAAATAATTCTACTTTAGTTCCAAGTGCCATACCTTTTGTATCTTTTAAATCTATAATATTAACGCTTAATGTGGAATTATTCAAATCATTCAGAATACGTAAACGATCCTCTGTAATTTTCATTCCAAGTGATTTGTGTTTTTTCCCGGGTATACTGTGCGTAATTTCGCGAGCCTTCTCTCTGCCAATCCCATTATCAGTAATTACACAAACCAAAAAGTTATCGCTTACACTTAAATGGATGGTTAATTTTCCTTTATAATTTAATGGGTTTAAGCCATGAAGAATCGCATTTTCAACATACGGCTGCATCAATAATGGAGGCATGATATCATAATCTGTATCCACATTGTCATCAACCTTTATTTCATACTCAAATTTACCTTCAAATCGCATTTGCTCGAGTTCCAGATATAGTTTTAATGCTTCTAAATCCTCTTCAATTGTAACAGTTGGCTTTTCACTGTTATTCAAAATAATTCTTACCAACCTTGCAAATTTATTCAAGTATTTAATTGCTTCATTACTCTCATTGCTATAAATATAATGCTGAATGGAGTTTAAAGAGTTGAAAACAAAGTGTGGGTTCATTTGTGAACGTAGTGCCTTTAATTCAACCTTGCTCATTTCAACTTTACGCTCAAATTCGAGCTTTTGTTTCTTGCGAATGCGTGTTAATCGGATTCTAAAAATTACAATAATAACTAAAACAACAAAAGCAATACAAAGAAAAATAAACCAAAATGTGAAGTAAAATGGTCGTTTAACTTCGAATGCAAATTTAGTTTCAGTAGAATTCCAAAGTCCTTCGTTATTACAAGATTTAACTTTAAAAATATATTTTCCGGGAGGCAAATTAAGATACTTGCTATCATCTTCTGTACTTGGCAAACTCCATTCTTTATCAAGCCCCTCCAATTTTTTAATATACTGTACCTTATCCGGATTTGTTAAACAGATACCTCTGTACTTAAATGTAATATTGTTATATGCATAAGGTAACTTCACACCATTTTGTAAAATAGTGTCAACAGAATTTACCTGAATAACCTGAATAACAGTTGAATTTTGTAACGTATTAGTCTTAACAGAAAAAGGCTCATGTTTTACAATACCACTTACGGTTCCAAACCAAATGGTGCCATCAGTATCCTCATAAATTCCACCTGAATTACATTCAACACCGGTAAAACCCTCTGCTTTACCATAAGACTTAATATCGACTTGATTGCTATTGAAATACTTTTCTAAATTAAGAAGATTCACACCTTGATTGGTTCCAATCCATAAATTTTTTTTATTCCGACTTATTTTCAGAGAATAAATCAAATCAGAATTCAGTCCATCAGATTCAGTTAAATACTTTAATTTATTGGTTGAAATGTCGTAAATAGCAAGCCCAGACAAGGTACCTGCAAACATTGTGTTGTAAATTATAACATTCGAAAAGAAATTTTCTTCATTGCTTCCAATGAACTTATTCATTCTTTGAATAGAGTCATTTTTTAATACAAACAAGCCATTGCCATATGTTCCAATCCATAATTGACCTTTTTCATCCTCTGCAAATCCAAAAGGACTGAATCCGTTTTTTGTTTTGTATTGATAGGTTTTTGTTACAAGCTTATTATTTTGAAATGAATAATTAGTTATGCCATTAAGATGTCCTATATAAACACTTCCATCTTTAGCCTTATATGAAAAATCAAAAGGCCCTGACAAACCATCGGTGGGCACCAATTTAAATTGGGAGTTATTAAATAACATGACGCCATTCTCAAATCCAAATAACAATTGTTGGTTATCGAATTGAGAAACGGTTCTACAAACATTTCCAATCAATCCATCCTTTGTTCCATAACGCTTAAAATAGGATTGATCATAACTATAAATTCCATTGTTTTCTGTGCATAACCACAGTATGCCTTGTTTATCTTTAGCAATTCCATAAACAAAGGCATTCCCTGGACCACTAATCTTATCAAAAGAAATAAAAGATTTATCGCGGTATCGAAATAAACCCGTATGTGTGCCTATCCAGATATTTCCTTCCTTATCCGACAGAAGGCACCTGATATAATTAGAATTATTATCATTATAAATACCTGTATAATAAAATTGATTTTGATTCAGATAAATTAAACCAGTGTTAGAACCGATCCATAAATTCTGACCTTCAGTTAAAATTGTTTTAATGTTTTCATCAATTAAACCATTTTCTATTTTATAGTTTGTGTATTTATTCTGAGACAAATTATAAAATGATAATCCCTTGTGTGTGCCAATTACCAGATCGTTATTTAATTTAGTAATGCAATTAACGCTATTAGACGGTAATCCATTCTGTTCTGTGAGGTGTTTAAAAGTTTGGTGTCCATAAAGATAAACTCCATTTTCTGTACCAACACATATAATTGAGCTATCTAATTTATAAACACAATTAACCTTAACATTTTGAATTTTACTTACCGGTCTTACTTTTCGGTTACTAATAATATATAAACCTTTAGTTGTACCAACATAAACACTATGGTGGTAACCTTTACAGATGGAAGTGATGGCAAGTCCATTTAAGTTGTATATTAAATGCGGTTGTACCTTACCATTTTTAAGGACATTAATTCCTTTGTTTGAAGCAACGTATAATGCGGAACTATCATCTTCGCAAATAGCGTTGACATAATTGTCCAACAAGCCATCTTTTTTAGTATAATTTTTAAAGGTTTTACCGTCAAATCTGCTTAGGCCTCCATATCCTCCGCTCCATAGGTACCCTAACTTATCCTGGTACATGCAGAATACCTGAACGAATGGTAAACCATTTTCGGCTGAATAGTTCTTAAAATAATATTGTTGCGCCTGATTAAAAAAAGGCGTTACAGTAAGGAGTACATATAATGAAAATTTTAAAGCTTTCATCTTAAGTACTAATGTAGTGTTAATTTAATTGAATTAAAAAAATAATTAGATAAGTGGTAGTGATATTCACTTAGTTGGTAGTAAAGAAACTAAAACTGATTATTGGCTAACATATCAATACCAGCCAATACCAGCAAAACCCCTAAAATAACTGCTGCATATAACAACGCTGTGGCAATTGGAAAAACAGTAAACAAATAATAAACCAACACTACTATTACAATAATTGTAGCCAAAATATAGTAACCAGTAACTACATTATCCCAAAAACTAAAAAAATCATTTCTCTTCTGAAACACTGAGGCGCTGGAGGATTGTTTTAGAATTTTATTATCAGTTATTATAGAATTAAACCCATTAAAAGTAATAGGTATGAGACTAAGATTATCCGGAGTTTTGGATTTTAATCCATTTTTTTCTGAATTTTTATTCTCAATATGTTGATGAGCGTTAACTCAAGTAAGTTGATCAATTGGCTCAGACAAATCAGGTAATGACGCTTCAAAATCAGTTGACTTATTTTTTGTAGTTTCTGACTTAACCTCGTCGGCTAATGGCTCAGTTTTTACTTTACTGCTTTTTGAATGTGTTTTTGTAACATAAAAGCCTTTGGAATAGCGTTTCTTTTGAAAAGAATAGTTTGCGCATGAAGCTAAAACAAAAACCAAGCTAGTACTAAAAAATATAACCTTTAAACTGTTCATTAAATAAAAGTACAAAAAAAGCGCTTTCTCAAGCGCTTTTTAATTAGATTCATTTTTAGTCTGTTTTTAGCTTAATCCCATCTGCCTTAACAATGATGGTTTCACTAAATCTTTTTCCGGTTACGGTTAGCTTTCTATCAAAACGCACATTGATAAAATAGTCAACATCCGGATATTTTTTGGTTAATTCAAAGTAAGCTAAATTCATACCATAATCTTTAGGTGCCAACTTTTTCCTAAATCCAGCTAATCTCCCAAAAATTGGATTACGGGTTAAATACGTTTGACCTGGGCCAAATACGCTGTTAAACAATACATTCTCATAAAGAGAACCTGTTATTGCCTCGTTTGGTCCTGGAGCAAAATACATTACCTCATTTGCATCTCTTGATGTTACCAGGCCTTGTCTTTCGTTACTAACAAATGCTTTATCCGGTACACCATTTTTTCCGGTAATGGTAACTGTGTTTTCTAAATTACCCACCAAAGTAAAGTCATTACGGGTTAATGGCTTAAATCGGATTGGCATGTATTTTATGTCTTTTCTGTCAACCTGAATTTTACAAGATGCAAAAAGCAGCGTCATGGCAACAGAAGCAACTACTAGTTTAAATACTTTCATGTTATTAATGTTTTTAAATTTTTATTTAAGAATTATTTTTCAGTATTTAAAGTAATGCCTTTTGCTGTTACCTTCACTTTTGTGTTGTATTTAGTGAAGAATAATAACCATTTTCTGGTAAATTCTTTTTCAATACGAATGTTAGTCAAATAATCAAATGAAGGATTAGCTTCTAATAAACGGTAAACAGCAACCTGAGAAGCTCTATCCAATCCGTAACCGGAAACAATCCCTTGACGTAATTTTCTTTTTTCTTCACCAACTGTTTTAGCTGTACGAAAATAGCCTAATAAAGTTTGAAATTCTTTAACTTCAACCTCAGCTGTCACATCTTTTGATAATTTGTAATCTGATCTTGTTACAGTCATACCGGGGAACTGAACGGAATTCTTAGAATTCGTTGATATTTTGTTTGTACACGAAGTTGTAGCAAACATAATTGCCGCAACTGCTAGGGTAAGGATTTTTTTCATAACTTTTGTTTAATTTTTAAAATTTTCACAAATGTAATATTACAAGTGAATGTAAAAAATCCATATAAATATGTATTTTATAGATGACTAAAAAACTAGTTGCATTTATTATAAATAATTTATTCCGGTCTAGTACAAGGCAATTAGGTCATTTATTCATTTACTGATTATTATCAATTTTTTAAAATTACTAACATACAATCTTAACACTAACCTTCAATTTTATCATTAACAATCTTTATAATCTCCTCCTCAATTTGTTTCGTTCTTTCTTCAAGGGTTCTTCCTTTTGCCAAAATATCATTTACAAAAGCTTTGTCTGATAACCCTGCGGCATTAATTTTAACATTCATAAAGGCGCCCATTACCGCGGCTCTTGTACACAAAGCACCAACACCGGCATCGCTTACGCTATTTGGATTTCCTGTTTGAGCCATGCTTTTTGCCACTAAAATACTCTCATAACATAATTCCATTACTTTGTAAGGCACTTCAATTGCAAATTTGGTAGCTTTTTGAATTTCGTCTGTTCTAAATTGTTTCTCTGCCTCATTACTTTTTGGCAAAGCAAAAGCTGACATAATTTGATTAAAGGCCTTGGTATCTTCGTCAACAAGTTTTAATAACTCATCTTTTAACCCTTGGCCCTTCTCTGCCCAAGCGCTAAACTCATCCCAACGCTCATCCCAACCTTTTTTATGCGAACTTAAATTTGCTACCATGGTTGCCAAGCTAACACCTAAAGCTCCAACATAAGCGCTGATACTTCCACCACCCGGAGCAGGACTTTCACTGGCTGTCTCATCTGCAAATGCTTTTAAATTCATTTTAACGAGTGGTGTTGATTTTTCCGACGCTAATAAATATTCAATAATTCTTTCTTCAGGTTTAAATGGTCCTAGCTCATCCAAACCTAAAGATTTAACAGCAATCTTAATTAATTCAGATTCACTTACACCTGTACTTCTTTGTTGTTTCCGCAAGAAATATTTTCCGGCATCCAATAAACTTTTTAAAGGGATTAATCCTACTAACTCACTACCGGTAACCCTTAAACCTCTTGACTCTGCACTTTTACAAACCTCATCAAATGCAATATGAACCGGTGTAATATTTATGTTAGTCAAATTCATTGAAATTTGGCATACACCATATTCCTCAATGTACCAACCAATGGCTTTTACTGATTTTAACTTACCTGGAATTGACTTAGGGGAACCATCCTCATTAAATATAATTTTACCTGTTAATGTATTTCCTTCACGCATTACGCGTCCTGCTTCTCTTACATCAAACGCAACAGAATTGGCTCTTCGGGTACTGGTTGTATTTAAATTAATATTGTATGCTACCAAAAAGTCGCGCGCTCCAATAACAGTTGCTCCGCGCTTTGCGTCCATTTCTGCCGGACCAAAATCCGGTTTCCAATTTGGTTCTTTAATTTTTTTAAAAAAACCTTCATACTCTCCGTTTCTTATTACAGATAAATTAGATCTGTTTTTATCTGGTTGAGCCGCTTCATAGCAGTAAACCGGTAAGTTTAATTGGTTTCCAACTTTTTCTGCTAATTGCCTTGCGTAATTAGCAGTTTCTTCCATGCTAATATTGGCGATTGGAATAAAAGGACACACATCGGTAGCTCCCATCCGAGGATGTTCGCCTTTATGTTTACTCATGTCAATTAATTCTCCCGCTTTTTTGATCGCTAAATATGCAGCTTCAACTACCGCATCAGGTTTTCCAACAAATGTAACCACTGTTCGATTTGTAGCCTTGCCCGGATCGACATTCAGCAACTTAACACCCTCCACTTTTTCAATTTCATCAGTGATTTGTTTAATAATGTTTAAATCATTACCCTCACTGAAATTGGGTACACATTCTATTAATTGAGTCATAAATTAATTTGATTAATTGCTTCTAAAACTACTAATAATTGCAAAAAATGCAAAAAGAAAAATAATTCAAATGCATTTTGCAATATCTAAAGCTTAAAATCCAATACAGAAACTTAAAAATGCAGAAAATACTTCAACTCTATTTTACAAGTGATAATCAATAATTCTTTCGAATAAAGTAAAGATACCTTTGACTTGTAAATTATTAAAACAATCAACTATGAAAAATTTATTAAAGCTAATTTCTACCATCACCTTTGTTACCATTGTTGGATCTATAAATGCTCAAAACGAAAAACAAACTTTAACAGTTTTGCCAATTGATGCCCATTACCGAACCCAAGGAATCACCTCCAAAAATATGGGCGATTTAATCAGACGAGAGGTTGAAAAACTTGACACCTTTGAAGTAATGGATGTCTATGATATTGACTACTTACTAAAGAAAAATAAAATTAAACCGGATAGCTGCTATGGTAAAACTTGCTTAAGTGAACTTGGCAAACTCATTAACAGTGATAAAATGTTAACCGGCACTATAGAAATGTATGAGAAGAATATCATTTTTACATTACGCCTAATTGATGTCAAAAGTGCCAGCATTCAAAAAGCCACTACCATTAAGTTCATTAATAACTCATACGAGATATTAACTATGACAGAGGTTATTGTAAGACAGATGTTTAATAAACCAAATGACCTGGAGTTAATGAAAAAATTAACCGTTAAGAATGATTTTGACAGTGAAATTAATAATCCGTATAAGGACCGTTTAAGATTGGACGGTCCACGTATGGGATTAGTTAGTTTCTCTGGTGAATTATACCACCGTATCCAGGAAGATAAAAACGCAGGTGGCTTTGGCGCTTTTCCGGTAATGTTTCAATTTGGATATCAATTTGAAAAACAATATTTAAATGAAGGTAAAGTTCAGGCTTTATTTGAGTTTATCCCCATGATTACCGGTTTAGATCAAGGTTACTTCATTCCTAGTGTTGCCATTTTGCATGGCGTAAGAAGTAACGTGAATGGTTGGGAATTTGCATTTGGTCCTACTTTTAGTTTAAATCAGGAATCACAAGGCTACTATGATGCTAACAACAACTGGCAGTTAGAAAACAATTGGAAGAAAGACAGCGCTAATATTAACAAAACAAATCCTTATAAAATAACACGAAGATTAGATAGCCGCGGCGAATACACTTTCAATAGTGCTTTTGTAATAGCATTTGGTCGAACATTTAAGTCAGGTAAGTTAAATATTCCGGTTAATGGCTTCGTTATTCCCGGTAGAAACGGCTGGAGGTTTGGTGTAAGCTTTGGATTTAATGCCAAAAACAAATAAAACCGACTGACTTTAATCAATTATCCGGAAACAAAACTGATCTTCATCAAGCATTGTTAATTTTTCCTGACTCTAATCCATTTATGAATTAACTTTAATCATTAAAAACTCATGCATCCACTCAAAATTCTCATATTAGGCTTTTGTATTGTGTTTAACCAATTGGTTTATTCACAGCTAGCAGAAAGTAAAAAAATTGAAAAAAAATCAATTGGCATTTTTATTTCCGGTGGCACACACTTAGCGTTATTTCATGTGTTTGGCATGAGTTTACTACCGGTTCAAGGCCAAATAGACGTGAAGGTGGATCGGAAATTTTTTATTGGTGGGGCTTATTCGTTTGACCAGTTTGATTTTAAGGACATTGGTGGTTTTTTTAATCGCGAAAATTCATTTCGGCATAATGCCAGACTTCGACTATTTAGTTACTTTAATGAACCTGATCAACCTTTTGTTGGATACGCCGGCGGAGCGGTAGGCGCTTCCCTTTGGTTAAACAGACAAAGCCAACCCATCAATTCGCCACTAATCCCAACCATTCAATTGTTTATTGGCGTTAAAACAAAAATTTATAAACGAATTTTTAATATAGCAGAGCTCGCCATGGGTGCACCTTACTTTATACAAACCTCTTTCGGTTATCAGTTTTAATGATAAATTGCTACTCACTAAAAGTCATTTGTTAGAAGTCATGTGAAATTATAATTGAGTTTAGTTTATTAAGGTTACTACCTTATTACCCAACTCAACATTTTATAACCTTTTTTAAAAAACAGATTAACAAATTTTAACGGGCACTAAGTCCATTAAAACTCCCATGCTATCTATCTTTACCTACTGTTCAATTTAAAAATTTATGGTAGATATTAACGAAATTAATGCAAGAATTCAGAAGGAAAGTGCCTTCATTGATTTATTGACATTAGAAATGGATAAAGTAATTGTTGGCCAAAAGCACATGGTTGAACGATTATTAATTGGCTTATTGAGCAATGGCCACATACTTCTGGAAGGCGTTCCGGGACTAGCCAAAACACTTGCTATTAATACGTTGGCAAAATGTATTGATGCTCAATTCAGCAGAGTTCAGTTTACGCCAGACTTATTGCCGGCCGACGTAATTGGTACCCAAATTTACAATCAAAAACAAGAAGCTTTCTCTATTCGTAAGGGTCCTATCTTTGCAAATTTTGTTTTAGCAGATGAGATTAACCGCGCCCCGGCTAAGGTTCAATCAGCTTTGCTTGAAGCGATGCAAGAAAAGCAGGTTACCATAGGTGAGGAAACGTTTAAGCTACCTAATCCATTTTTAGTTTTAGCTACACAAAACCCGGTTGAACAAGAAGGTACTTATCCTTTACCTGAGGCACAAATGGACCGTTTCATGCTAAAAGTAGTTATTGGTTATCCTACCAAGGAAGATGAAAGAAAAATCATTCAATCAAACATTTCAGCTGCAGGGATGCCAAAGCCAAATGCCATCTTAAAACCAGATGATATTATTAAAGCAAGAGCGGTTGTGAAAGATGTATACATGGATGAAAAAATCGAAAAATACATTGTTGACATTGTATTTGCTACGCGTTTTCCAAAAGACTATAAGTTAGATAAATTCACCGGATTAATTTCTTATGGTGGTTCACCTCGTGCTAGTATTAATCTGGCCTTAGCTGCTAAAGCGTATGCATTCATTAAACGCAGAGGCTATGTTATTCCTGAAGATGTAAGAGCTGTGTGTTTAGATGTAATGCGTCATCGTGTAGGTTTAACATACGAAGCAGAAGCTGAGAATATAACTTCGGAGACAATCATTACCGAAATTTTAAATACAGTTGAAGTACCATAATGTGATTAATGTTAAGTTTTTAGTTTTTAATATTTTGGATATTAAAAACTAATCACTAAAAACTTAAAATTAAAAAAGTGGAAACCTCAGAGCTATTAAAAAAAGTACGAAAAATCGAAATTAAAACCCGTGGTTTAAGCAGCCAGATTTTTTCAGGCGAATACCATAGTGCGTTTAAAGGTCGAGGTATGGCTTTTTCTGAAGTTAGAGAATATACACCCGGGGATGATGTAAGAACAATTGATTGGAATGTAACTGCACGTTTTAATACACCATTTGTTAAAGTATTTGAAGAGGAACGCGAATTGAGTGTAATGCTTTTGGTAGACATTAGTGCCAGCGGGCTTTTCGGAACCAATAAGCAACTAAAAAAAGAATTAATTACAGAATTATGCGCCGTTATTGCATTTTCAGCATCAACCAATAATGATAAAATTGGTGTTATTTTTTTCTCCGATAAAATCGAAAAATTTATTCCGCCTAAAAAAGGAAAATCACATGTTTTACGCATTATTAGAGAACTAATTGAGTATAAACCGGAGAATAAAGGGACAGATTTGGAACTACCTTTGAAATATTTAACGAACGTTATTAAAAAAAGAAGTATTGCCTTTTTGATTAGTGACTTTTGTGCGAACAACAATTACAAAGACGCATTAAAAATAGCCAATAAAAAACACGACATTGTTGGCCTGCGAATAATTGACAAAAGTGAACAACACATACCAGAAATTGGTTTAATTAAATTTAAAGATAACGAAAGCGGCCAAACCGTTTGGGTAGACAGTAGTAGTAAAATTTTTCAAAAAGAATTCAAAACATTTCAATTAAAAATGGAAGCTGATCTAAAAGACACATTCAGTAGAAGTGGCG
>Ga0208855_1000124_pt1 | contig 22722 bp, 27 predicted proteins | sample LakMenEpi17May12_FD_150708 | JGI IMG/M metagenome (GOLD analysis project Ga0208855, IMG submission 150708) | Freshwater microbial communities from Lake Mendota, WI - 17MAY2012 deep hole epilimnion (SPAdes) | ecosystem: Environmental > Aquatic > Freshwater > Lentic | place: Lake Mendota, Madison...
ACTTGTATTTTTTTATTAATTTTAAATAATATATTAAGATTATTAAAGTTTATAAGTCAAGTAGAAGAATTATAAAATAAAAAATTGATTTGAAAATTTACAAGTAAAATCTATCACTATTCCAAAACAACAATGGCAATTATCCAAACTGATATGAACGCAACTGAATTGAGAATTATTGAAGTGATTGATAAATATGTTATTTATATGATTTCCAAACACGCTGGAATGATTGAAATATATCCCAAACTTCTTGAATTGGAAGGAGGAGAATTGACAGATTGGATTTATGACGAATTGGTTGAATGGTTGGGAAATGGAGTTGATTATGAATATTCTTATGATTGTGAATGTGAAGAAGATTGCGAATGTGAAAAAACCGCAACTATCACCTCATTTTCAATAAATGATTACATTCAATATATTCTTTGTAAAAAAGAAAATCCAAATGAAACTTATGATAAAATTAGAAATTTTTATGATAGTATATTTACTAATTGTAGAGAATTAATACAAATACAAGGTAAAATAACCGATACACTTCAACAAGACATTGAAGATTTTGAAGATTATTATTCTCTGTCAAATATAGTAAAAAATTATTGTTATATTTATCTTCGTGAAATGGAAGAAGGATTGAAGGAATATATTATTAATCTTCTTGACCCAGTTGAACCGAAATAAACTCGTAAAAAATTTATAATTTTATTCTTTATTTTTTTTATGAGAAGTAAAGAATCTAAATTTGCTCAAAACAATATGTTTCCCTTGAAAAATAAAAATGGTATTGTACTTGTTAAAAGCGACCACCCAAAGTATTTGTATGAAGCGTATAATTGGCAAGGAATTTTTCTTTCATATCTTGGAAATAAAAAATAGTTTATAATTATTCTTCTTTGTCTTATAAACTTTAATAATATTATGTTCTTGAATTAAAATAAAAAATTGATTTGATTTTTCACAAGTAAAATCTATCACTCTCAAACAACAATATGACAACATTCCCTTCATTTGACGGACACTTTTGGGTTGAACGAAATGGAGAAATTATTGATTTCTATTTTCCAGAATATAATTTTATTAAAAAAGTGAATGGGTGTGGTGGAGAACCAATTTATTTATCAGCACCTCTTGAAACTCAACAATTGGTAATAAAAATTATGGATAATTGTGTAAAAAGTGTTTTTAAAGGAGAAAATATTGAAGAATCTAAAAAAAATTTATGTTTGTTTTCAATTAAATATGGAAGAGAAACACCACAATTTAATTGTTGTCTTCAAAATTGTTATATGGAAATATATAAAAATGGTGGAAATTTAGTGTTTGGTTCTATGGGTTGGAGAAAAAAAAATGGAACAATTCATTATGAATATGGTGGAGAAAATTATTTGACTTGGAAAGATTTTAAAAAATAATTAAGTGAATGCGTAATTTTAGGAATATTATTTTATTTTTTTATATTATAATATGCCGATTGAAAACGCATTTGAATTTTTCAAACAAAAATTAGAAGAAAAAAAAAAAGAGCAAATTAAACAAGATTTAGAATATGGTTTAGAAATGGAAACTAAAATTTGCCCAATTCTTGAAACATATTTTCAAGTAAAACTTCACAAAACCAGTCAATTTTCGTATGAGGATTGGTTGAGTGAATGTGGTACTTATTTTGAATTGAAATCAAGACCCAATATACTACCAACCACATTTTCAACACAAATATTCCCAGTTTATAAAGTAAGGATTGGAGAAACTGAACCATTAATACTTGTTTATCATTTTTCAAGAACAAATGAAACATTCTTTATAGAATATAACAAAGAAAAATTTAGCAAATATCAAACGATTTTCATAGACGCTGTTAGAAAAAGTACAAGACCAATAGAACATTTTGAAATTCCTTTTACTGATTTTATCAAGATTACTTAACTACTTTAATAATTTTAATAGATTAGTTATATTTCATAAAAAAAAATATATGAAATATAATATGAGCAACGATAAAGAAAATGGATTTAGGGGACACGAAAATATGAGAGTTCCTTTACCAGAAGCATATGATAAAATTAAAATTCCAGAATTATTTATAACAAAAGCAGAATATAAAACTGGTAATTTTGAAAGAAATCCAAATGGAAAATTTAAAAGAGATAGTAAAGGAGAAAAAATACCAATTATGAAAAATGGTTGGTTTATTGATACAGACCTTATGGAAAATGAAGTTCTTAATAAAACGAGAAATATATCTTCAAGACATAAACGAAAATTATTAGATTTACATACAGCAAAAGTAGATAAAATTACAGCAAATAGAACTTATATGCCTCGTTTAAAAGATTTTCCAGATATTAATCATAGAAGATATATTTATAATTATCTTACTCATTTACACCCAGACGAAATTAAAGATTTACCTCATAATAAAACAAGAGGTCTTCCTCCTATTTTGTTCAAAAATTGGCATTATCACGGATTGGGAGAATTACCAGAAGGTTATAAAGGTAAAAAAAGTAAATCAAAAAAAGATAGTGATACTGAAAGCGAAAGTGATAGAGAAGTATCACACGAAGATATATTTGGTAGTGATAGTGAGAGCGACGAAGAACCACCTACTCCTAAAAAAACAAAAAAAGCAAAAAAAGCAAAAAAAGTAATTCCAGTACAATTAGAAAGTGATAGTGAAAGCGACGAAGAAACTCCTAAAAAGAAATCACCACCAAAAAAAGCAAAAAAAGCAAAAAAAGCGATTCCAGTACAATTAGAAAGTGATAGTGAAAGCGAAGAAGAAGAAGAACAACAAGGTGCTGGAGGAGGTGCTGGAGGAGGAAAAACAAGAGGCAGACCAAGAAAACATATGACAGCAGAAGAAGCATATTTAGCAAAAATTAAGAGCAATAAAGATAAACGAGCAGAACGAAGATTAGAGGAAAGAAGAAATAAAATAAAAGATAAATTAGCAAAAGGTGAAAAATTAACAAAAAAGGAGAGAGAACTTCACGAAGCAGAAGGAGAAGGAATAAAAGACCCTTGTTGGAAAGGGTATGAAATGGTTGGAATGAAAACAAAGAAAGGAAAAAAAGTTCCAAATTGTGTCTCAAAAGGTGAAGGAATAAAAGAAGATACATTAAAAAATTATGGTATGGTTTTAAAACATTTAGAAAGTCATATAACAGACCCAAAAGAACCAATAGACCCAAAAGACTATTTACAATCAAATAAAATTATTAAAGAAATTAAAAAGATTAAAACCAAAGGAAAAGGAATAGATTTTGATAAAATTCATTGGGGAACATTTGGTGCTTTACAAAAACGATTTTTAAAATCTCACCCAGATTTTAAAGATAAGATTGAAGATTTAGAACATTTCGCACATTTCGTTGTAGCAAATCCAGATAAATTTAGTAAAGTTGCCCATAAAAAAGCATTGTTCTATGTGAATATTCTTGAAAAAAAATAATATATTAATAATATATGCGTTCTCATAGAAATTTACATATGCTTCTTGGAATTCAAAATATGGATACAATGCCTCACCCTCGTGTTATGGCATTAACGCACGGCAGAGGTTTATCTGCTGGTGCGTCAAGCGGTGAAAGCAGTGATTTAGGAGGAATGGGATTATCTGTTGGTGCTTCAAGTAGCGGTATGGGTTTGTACGCTACTCGTTCTCACGGAGGAAAATTATCTAAAATAGGTCAAGCATTTAACAAGGCATTCAATCCTCAAAAGAATGGTGTAGCACACGCAGTAGAACACGCTGTTGCTCCAGTTGTTAAAGTGGGCGACCAAATTAAAACTGGAGTTGTTAAAACATACAATCAAACAAAAACTGGTTTCAACCAAACATTCACACCACAAGTCGGTAAAGATATTGTTAGTGATTTGAAAACTACGGCAAGATATGCCATACCAGCAATCACTGGGACTTTAGGGGGTCTTGCTGGAAGCACACTTGGTGGTCCAGCACTGGGAATGGTTGGTTCTGCTGGTGGTGCGTACGCTGGTTATGAAGCAGACAAAGCATTAGGATTGACTGGACACAATGAATTTGTTGGTGTAAAAGGTAAAGGTTTGAAGAAACATAAGAAATCTAAAGGTGGAACTATCAAGAAAGAACTTGAAAAAGTTTGGGATAAAGTACCAGAAGGATTTCATAAACCATTAGAAGATTTGGGTCGTGCTGGAGTAGAATACGCTGGATTTCATATTCCTCCCAAAAAAGGTAGAGGTGTGAAAGGAAGTATGAGCAAAACTCATAAAGGTGATATGGATTATACAACGAAAAAAGGTGATATGTATTACCATAGAGGCGGACACGACGAAACAAGTAGCGAAAGTTCAAGCGATTCTTCAATGGAAGGGACTGGTGTTAAGAAAAGAAAACCTCATATGATTAAAGGGTCAGCAGAAGCAAAAGCACATATGGCAAAAATTCGTTCTCTAAAAGGTAAGGGTATTTCTGGAAAAGGACAAGTTGATAATAATTCTCCTCATAGCGGTGCGGTGAGAATGTCTGCTTATCAAAACTTCTAAAAAAAAATAATAGTTTATCCGCTCTGCGGATTTGACTTTCTATGCGAACCAAAGGTTCGCAGATAAAGTTTATAATTTTATACTCTTGACTTATACACTTTATTAAATTAAATAGATTAATAATAATTATTAAGAATTATTATTAATTTTTTCAAACTGGTTCTTCTTCAGCACTTCCTCCTCCACTCAAACTGCTTGTATCACTTGAAGTATCTTCTTCTGTCATTTCGGCAACTGGAACAATAATTTCTCCTTTGGCAATCTTCAACTGAATTTTGAGAGTATGAGTTTTACTTTTTTTTCTGTGATTGAGAAGAGAGTAATGTTTGAGTTCTTCCCCACATTCACAAGTAATCAATCTCTCTCTTCTTGCTTTGATTTGCTCCTTGTGTTTTGAATCATATTCCTTTTGATATTCTTTTCTTTTCACAGAATTAACTTTATCCTTATTTTTATCACGCCAATCCTTCTTTTGCTGAAGAAGTTTTGATTTGTTTTCCGCATAATATTCTTTCCAATAATTTGGATTATCCTTCTTGGAACGCTTTTTGGCACAATCAATACAAGGAACAACTTCTTCTTCTTCAACTTCAGTTTGCGTTTCAGCGTCGCACATTATTTTTGGAGGAGGGATTTCAACAACTGGCACTGGAATTGGGTCTGGAATAAGAACTGGTCTTGGTTTTTTTGAACCAACTGGTCGTCCTTTTTTCTTCATAATTGGTACTTTAATTTCTTCTTCCTCATTTGGAATGATAGGAGTATTTTTCTCGTCCATTTGTATATTATTAAATTCGGTTGTCTTTAAATCGTTGTTTGACATATTGGTTTTTGAGAGTAAGGATATTTACCTTGTGAAAAATCAAATCAATTTTTTTAATTAATTAAACCCTACTGCCAGTAAGAATATCAATTGAGACAGAAGTTTTGTAATTAACAAAAACATACAAATCCAATGTCTGGTTAGTCAAATTTTGCCCAACAATATTCACAGACTTTGGCACACCTTCTTCAATAGGCAACATTCTTGAAACATTGACAGCATAGTAGTTATACATAGTTTCAAAGTCAAGTTGGTTAATAAGACCGCTATTGACACCGTCTGTAAGACCGCCGTTTGTCGCATTAAGTCCATATAACTGCTGTGTAAATTGTTCGTAAGTATAGCGTTCTGTGTTATAAATGGCATTTTGTCCGCTTATGACAATATTAAAGTTTCCAAGAAGACAAAGAGGAGAAGTTGTACCACCGCCCTCTGTCGCAAAAGGCGATTGAAGAGGAGAAATACCACCATTGGAACTTGCGGAGTAAAAAGGCAACACCAATACTGTCTGTATTCCAGCAATACCATTTGTAATCAAGTTGTTAAATACTTGATTAGGTTGTACTCCAGTCACTTGATACTGATACAAATCATTATAAACAATTGTCTTAACAGAAGAAGAAAGATACGCTTGTTCGTAAATAGGATTGAAAACATACGAAGGAATATTCAACATAATAGATTTAAGCATAGGCGACGCTTGAATATTATTACCCCCAGCATTTAATTGAGAACTTGTAAGACAAACACCACCAACCGCAACTGAAGCAGTATAAATTCCGTCTGTCGCAGTAAGAGCAAGATTATTAGAACCATTATTCGCACTTGCTGAAGCAATCATAAGAGGATTCACACCGCCAAGAGGACAAACAACATTGGAAAGAGCGGTAATAGCAAGATTTGCCGTTGTTCCGTCTAATGCTTGTGTCGTAAAGGAAAATGAAGAATTGTTCAAATTCATAGTAATTTTCATAAATACGCCTTTTAACAACGGAACTTCTTGGAAAAAGTTGTGAAGGTGGCGTAATTTAACTTGACCCACAATTGCTTGTTGAAGAACACCACCAAGTGTAGCAGTTCCAGCAGTTTTATTAAAAATATAAGACTTATATGCTCCAGAAATACTTGAAGGTTGAATAAGACCATTATATGTAGGAGTAACAGTTCCAATAGTATTAAAATTTCCTTGACCTTGAGCGTATGTTGAGACTCCGTCAAATGCGAAATATTGCTGTCTTTTTAAAAACCCAATATTTCCAATTGTTTCTTGACCATAAATAGCAAGTGGAGGAGTAGGTATAACATAATTTTGATTATTAGAACTACCAACACCATTAGGAGTACAAACAAGAAGACCAGTTGAAACATTAAATGCCCAAGAAGTAGAAGTATCTGGGTAAAAACCAATTGACGCCCATTCCGTAAAATCATTGTAGTTAAAAGAAGTCATAAGACAAAAAGTATTCCAAAGACCAACATAAGGAGTTTGTTGAATTATAGTTGTGCCGTTGTAGTCAAGGGTGAAGGAATGAACGATTGTTCCCAACCAATTTTTAAGACCCAGCACATAATCATTTGGTTGGGTTGTAAAGTTGGATTGTGCCGCACCAACTGGTGCTGTAAGAGTTAGTAGCAAGGGAACTATTAAAGTTGCCTCGTAATAACTCATATACTTGTTGGAGTTGGCAAGTTGGGAAGTATCTATAATTGACTGGTTTCCAACATAGGACTGATTCATATTGTCCAATATAGACAACCAATCACGGCGTACAAAAATTTGCGGTGTCCCTTCCGTCGCTTGAGACATATCAAAAAGCAGAGTATCTCCTTGTTGAGCATTGCCAGACATTATATTTTATGCTAATAAAAAATAATATCCTAAACTACGCAAAGATAATGAATATTTCAAGCGTTAAATGTAATATTCTTCTTTTTCATTGAGGGTTTTGCTAAAAGATTTTGAAGTTTCTCATTCACTCCTTTTAAATGTTTATGAGCAATTGTATTCATTGGTACTTCACGGTGAAAACCAGTGCTTAAACCTCCGCCGATTGGTATAGGTCTTCCAGTTATTTCGTGATACTCATTTGGTGAGGAATAACTTGAACCTCCGCCACCGCCACCCCTATTTAGCAAAACAGAACCCATACCACAACCTATTGAACCTCCATAAGGTGTTTTTCTTCCAAGAATCATATTGTTTGTCATATTTTCTGGTCTAAATATTCTTCTCGGCATATATTAATAAAGAAGATAATATTATTAAAGGATATAAGATTTTACCTATCTGCTTTGGACTTTATATCTTTTTTAACATTCCTTAATTTCAACAAAGAAGTCATTAGATTATTTAAAAGAGATAATTGTTTTGTTATATCTCTTTCTTTATTTTTTTCCATTTCAGTAGAAGTATTCTTCATATCATTCAAAAGACGAGTATGTTCTCGCATAACATTATCATATACTCCATTCAAGTATTGTTCTGTCAATTCCTCATTCATATAGATAAGGAATATTATTTTGAACCACTAATTAACGCAGTTGTTATTTGCCCTATATCTTGTTGAGTATTTCTTATTTCTAAAGTAATTGTCATATTTGGGTCAAGAATTTGAATAGGTTGTAAATCACTTCCCAACCAACCAAGAACAAGTCGGTCATAAGTACCTTCAAGGACTTTATTGTATATGAGTTGGGGAGGCGTAAAAACTATCTGGTCACCAACATTGGCATTTGGCGTAATACTATAAATAATGGAAGAAGGAATAGTATAAGGATTGGATATACCGCTACAAGTAAGAAAAAGTGTGGGATTTGGTTGAACTTCTGGTGCTTGGGTAGAAATAGTTGATTGATTTGTTGTATTTGTTATTGTTAAAGGAAATGTTGTATTTGGTTGAAATCCTATAATACTATTAAAATTCGCTGGAATAATAAATTGAGGGGTAAAAGAAGTAGTTGGTAAAGTAAATGCGTAAGTCCAACCACTTGTTGCTGTAGTTGGAACAGCAAATGAATTCAACTGAACGCCGTATTCAACCGCATTTACTACCATTTCTAAATAATATACATAATTTCCAGAAGCGTCAATAGCGTAAGTATTGTTATTAATCATTTGACTTTGAAGAAATCCATTTATATCGCTAATATTCCAAGTTCCATTAGGAATAACTATATCATAAGTATTACTAACAGTTGTACCGTTTGTACTCCAAGTATATTGAAAAATATTATTATTCAAAGCAACAGATATGTTATACCAAGAATAATACATACTGATATTTGAAACAGCGAGAGCGTGGTTGCTTAATCTAACTGAACTTGGAAACTTGAATACCAACTGATTATTACCATTATTGAGATTAACAATATTTGATTGATTCAAAATGATAGTAGAAACTGACATATATTATTAATAAAGAAATAATAATATATTTTTTAACGCTCGTACAAAGGATTATTGCTAAATGCGTGTCTAACTTGTGCGGACATAATAGGAAGACTACTTTTCATTTGGTGAAGCGTTAATGGAACATTTCCTAAAGAAACTTTGGGATTAAAATTAGAAGTATGGGTTGTATGTGAATGTCTTGTAAAATGAAATTGTGGAACTGGTCTTGTTTGTTCTTCTTTCACGCAATGTTCTATTGGAGAAATATATTTATCATACTTCACTCTTGGCATATTATAGTTTGATATTTTTCTTTCAAGTCTTATAAACTTTAATAAATTATATAATTTTAGTATCAACTGGAATACTAATACTATCTGTATTACCACCAGTAATTTTATTTTCAACACTTATTGGTATTCTTTCTTTTGGGTTGGAAGAACGAAAGAAATGTTTAAGCATATATTCGTTCTTTTGAAAATCCATAGATTTATCTAAATCTTCAAACAAATCCAAGAAAATATTTGTATCATTATACAAATCTCCAGTTCTTTGAGGAAAAGAATTTATAAAATGCCCAAAACCTAAACAATAATACCCACAAATATCTCCAACTATACTTTGAATATTTTTCTTGTTGTAGGGAACTTCTTTTTCTTTTAAAAACTTTTGTACTTCCAAAGGTGCTGGACAACCCATTGAATCCATATAAATATTTTCTATTTTGCCATTTGGATACTTATTAGATTGAAAACAAGTCCAATGACTTCCAGAGTTGGGACGACCATTTTCGTCTAATTCGTCTTCTAAATTTATAACATAAAATTTATTATGTTGAAGTTTTTCATATTTAAGCAAGTCCTTAAAATCGCAGAAAGCAAGAGGAATATTCATTCGTTTTGCTAAATCTTCTATTTGTATGTTTGATAAAGAACCCATTATATAAATAAAAAAGATTTTCTAAATATAAAAATGACGCATAAGAAATACAAGAAAGCAAGGCGTAGAAAAAACTTACAACCATATAATGAGGAAGAGTTTAGGGATAATTCTCTATGTATATATAAAATGATTGAAACCGAATTCTCACCAGCATATCCCAAGTGGTGTTTTTACCACAACATAAAAAATTATACTGATATGCCCAATTGTGTAAGAGGTTCTTATAAAAAATTGTTGTATAACAGAAATAATATTGAATTTGATAAAAAGAACACAAAAATGTTGAGGTGGGAAGATAGATTACACGAAGTTATAGAAAATGAATTATATGATAGAAATGAAATGAAATCAGCAAATGATACTTTTTTATTTTTAAAACATTTGATTTTTATAGATACTGACACCAAAAGAGGATTGGATAAAAAAATAAGATATGAGATATATGAGAGGGAAGATATGAATAATGTAATAAGTGATAATGAAGATTTTGAAGTAGAAACGGACGAGGACGATTTGTAAATTTTATAAACTTTGAATTATGAAATTTACTTTATAATTTTTCTTTGTTTTCTTATAAACTTTAATAAACTTAATAACTTATATAGTTTAATAAGAAAACTTGAAGACAACAAATATATTAATTAACAATCAATACCTCTCGTTCTCATACATTTTTTAGTTGATAAATGGTTTTGTCTATTTGTATTTCTTTCTTCTTTTCCACAATATTCACAAGTAAAATATCCTTTTTTTCTTACCTCTATTTCTTTTCCAAAATTTTTACAAACATTCATAGTCATATGAGTTGCCATATTACCTCTTGATTTTAATTGTCCGCAATTGGGACAAGGAATCTGTTCTGTTTTTTTTAATCTTATTTTCAAAGCGTAATCTTTTAACTTTTGTATTTCTTTTTCTTTCTCCATAAGAAGTCTCATTCGTTCTTCTTCTTTTTCCATTCTTTCTTGTTCCATTCTCAAATTATATTCTTCTTGTATCTTTAATTGTTTTTTCAATTCTTTTTCAACTTGAATATCGTATTGGATTTTTCTTTTCACTTCTTCTTCTTCATTCTGTATTATTAAAACTTTATTGTGTTCTTCTAATTTATCAAGTATTTCTTTTATAAATTTCATATGACTTGAAAGAGGATTATCAAGTGTATCTTCTTTATTATAAGCGTACCTATCATTATAACAATTCATTAATTTTGAATGAAATCTTGTAAGAAACCCATTATGTTTAAATTCATAATAATGATTATTATTAGTTAAATTAACACAATCCAAAGGTATATCATATTTAGAAACTTCATTCGCTACTTTTTTAATAGCATTCATAATATTATTAATTTCTTGAAAAGTGATTTGATTGATTTCCTCCATTTGTCTTTTTGTATATTATTATAATTTCTTTTTTCTAAATCAATTTTATTTATTTATTATATTAAAATTATTAAAGTTTATAAGTCAAAGAAGAAAATATACAAAGTAAAAATTAATATTTGCGTTTATAAATTTCTCAAAAAATCTTGAGAATTATATGAGCGGAAGTTTTCAATTCACTTTAGACAATTTCAAACACTATTCACAACAACTTCAAGTAATCATTATGTCAAGACAAAATCACGACCCTATGACTTCTTTTAAAAGTTTAGAACCAAAACAACAAAGATTGTTTAATGAGGAGTTGAATAAATATATTAGAGCATTAACAGACGACTTTGACAAACAAATTACTGAAGATTTCAATTTTGTATGCCAAGAAGAAATATTTCCCTTCTTGAATACCAAATATAAAAATTTAGCAGTACGACCTTCTAATGTAGAGGAATTAGAAAAAGAAACTAAAACATACACTGAATTAATCTTCAAGGAAAGTATGTTAGACAACGAATTAACTGAATCACAATTAAATAAAATTCCTATTATGGATAATTAAATTATTTTTTAGGAAAAAAAAATAATTTAATAATTATATGAACCCAAAATTTACAAAATCTCAAGCAGATAGAAATGCGGTTAAGAATGAATATCTCAAGAACCTTCAACTTGAGACGAGTAATAATCTTATGAATTACAATGCCAATCAAATTTTTAAGCAAACTGGTGTTTTGCCTCCTTCTATTACTTCTTTGTTGGATACGAGGTCAATCACCGAAAAATACGCTGATAAACAAAAAGCAAGAGTAGCAGTATTGAGTGGATTACGAGAAATAACAGACGGAGCAAATGCGAATCAAATTATTGACCAAATACACGGAAATGACATTCTTGATTTATTGAATAATCTTCCTCAAATCATTAGTGAAATCAAACCAAAGTGGAGTTTAGGAATTACTGCTCCAGCATTTTTAAATTATTGGAATAAGTATAAACAAGCACTTTCTTTGAATGCTGGTGTATCTACTCTTGCTGTTTTACAATCTAATCAACTTCTTACAAATATTCAAGGATTATTACAAAATATACAAGCAACATTACCAACAAAACAAGATTTTGCTTTATTGAAAAATATATTTTCTTCACTTCCTCAAACAGAAGAAGTTAGAAGAGCAAGTCAAATGATAGGGGACGCAGAAGACGATACACAAACTGTATATAGTTTAGCAACTGAAATGTCTATACAAGGAACAAAAGACCCATTAGTATTTGAACAACAAATAAAAGACCTTCAAGCAGTAATGGAAAATATACCTCCAAGAAGTACAATTGTAGATTTAACACAACAAGCACAAATATCAAGTCAATTAGGTAATAGTCCTCAAGAAGCGAATTATTTAGCAACACAAGTTCAAGGTCAATTATCAATGATACAACCAAGTACTTTTAAAACATTACAAAAAGGAATAATTCCAAAAGAATTAATAACAGAAGAAGAAAGTGGAGAAGAAAGTGAAAGCGAAAGCGGAAGTCCAGCAACTCCTTCGTCAATGACAGCAAGTGTAGTGCCAAATAACCCACCAAAAAATATGAAAGAATTTAATCAATTAACCCAAACAGAAAAAAGGGCATTTTTAGTATTTCTTGATAGAAATGACCCCAGTTTTAAAAGAAGTAAAGATTTAAGTAATATGGCAGAACCAACAAAAGACCCTTCAAATTCTGGAAGTTTATATCATATTACTTGGTTATCTCCAGATAGTTTAAATTATGTTGATAGAACAAATGTTATGGAATTAGTAGAAGATTTTTTTAATAGTAAAGGAAAACTTACTATAACAACAGATAAAAAAACTGGCGAACCAAATACTTATGGTAATATTTTAGCAAATTATAAACGAGTAATTGAAAAAAATAAAGAGAAACAAAAATATAAAGAACCTCCTATGAAAATTAAAATTACTACAAAACCAAAACTTACTGGAGCAGAAGAAAGTAAATCAACTGGAACAGAACCACCATTAGAACCAACCCCAGAAGATATACAAAAGGCAACTGGTACTGGTGTAAGAAAAGTTGGCAGACCAAGAATTATGGGACGAGGTGTAGCAACGGCAGTTGCGGTTTATACAAAAAGACCAAAGGTGGATACTTCTCATAAGGTAGAACGAGTTCCTTCTTATATTGAATTTGGAAAACACTTACTTCACCAACATAATCTTCTTGGTGGTATATTACAGATTCGTCGTCGTAGTGGCAATATAATTAATGAACTACCAAGACAATCAATTGGTGGAAGATTGAAGAAGATATTGATTACCTTGACTGGCACTGGTTCTCCTTCATTTGAAGATATAAATGAATTATCAACACACGAAAAAGAATTATTGAATAAAGTGGTTAAGCATTGTAAAATTGACCAAAGATTACTTGTACCCACGCCAGATAAAACAAAAGAAGAACAAGATATGAATAGATTACAAATATTGAGTGGAGAAATAACTGCTGGAAATAACAATCCAACAATTGTCAAAGAACTCAAGACATTGTTATTGAGATTAAAAAATAGTGGAAGAATACCAAGACGAGAAGCACACGAAATTATGGAAGATTTACTCACGCTTGGGTATTAAATTAATACAGAATGAGTTTCCACTAATAAATTTACAAATAATCTTCGTTGAGTTTCATTAAGAGTTAATATATAATTTTGATATTTAGTACCACAATCACTTCTATTAAACCAATAAGTCATTCCATAACTGGTAAGTAATTCTTCATTGGGGTGAATATCTTTTAATGCTTTTACATAACAGAAATGTTTTGAAGGTATTAAATCTACATTACTATATTTCTTTGTATCTAATAAATATTTACTTACACTTTTTCCAAATTCATTTATATCACAAGTATCATATCTTGAATGAATATCTTTTAATTTTTCAATTGTATCACAAGAAACAGAATCATTAATCATATGTGCTGAAAACAAAGAACTATATTTATTTGGGTCAGCACATATTTTTTTATTGTCAAGTAAATTCATAGTATAATGAGCGTCAAAATTATCATTATTTGAGTTTAAAGAACACCAATTACCTTGTGTAGTTGATTTTAATTTTTCTTTAATAGAATTAGGAACAAATATATAATCCGCTGGATATAAACATATAATATCACCTTGTTTTATTTCTTGATTGGCAAATACTCCAAGTCCGTGCCTTGAAGAAGGACGAATGGATAATAAATTTGGTGGTATTAAAGGAAATGCTTCTTCAAGATTTCTAAATGAAATTGTTATTTGTAGTGGTAATAAATATTCTGGAATTTTTTTCGTAAGTGCCAATTTAGCAACAATATTAACTAATTCAACAAAACTATTTTCTTTTTCTTGGTTCATTTTTGCTTTTGTAAGAGTTTTCTTGTCTTAAATTTTTAAATCAATTTTTTTTATTTGGAAAAAAATATAATCTCGTAAAACTATACTCACAAATCTTATAATATGTTCGTCAAGATTTTTTAGAAATCTCATTCTATAAAATAGTTTATAAAATTCTTCTTGTATCTTATAAACATTAATAAAATTAATAGATTATTTCTTAATATAAACTTCCTTTACCATATGGGAACTTGTACCCATAGCAGTAGCGGTATTATCCATTTTCTTACTTTCTTCAATATGGTGTCCGTATAATTTAGTAAGATAAGAATGACGAAGTAGATTCGTACTTGCCTTCTTACCAAATATTTTTTCAAATCTTTGATTAAGTTTAACAGAAGTAAGAGGATTAGAATTATTATCAAATAATAAATAATCAGTATGAGGTGCTTGTTTAATCCACTTATTTAATATTCTTTTCAAATCACTTGGAAGAGGTAATTCTTGTTTTCCATAATATTTCGCTGTCTTGAAGATATTGAATATCATTTCATTTTTCTTCAAATCAATATAATTATCTTTATCTTTTATAATTTGTCCGCCCTTTTTCATATTCACATAATCTAAACTTCTTCTTACTGGAATATATTTTCCACCTAATAAACAAAGAATAATATAATCTTGAATAACTTGTAAATCTCCCATAGTAAGAGTAGGTTTTTTATACAAATAATCCGCTTCTTTTTTCAACCTATCATAAGTCGCATTTATTTCTTCTTCACTTAACCAATTTTCTTTTTGAGTTTCACTTTTTTCTTGGTGGGACATATCTTTGTTGTAATGAGAAATATCTTCTAACATTAACTCTCTATATTTCTTATTGTCTGTCAAAACAACCAAAGCAGATAGGATTGTTTTTCTTTTGTTTGGACTTATATCTTTTAAGAAATCAATAATCTTATCTGTTTCTTCAAAGTTCTTCAAATCTATTTCGCCTTCGCCAAATATTTTTTTATATAAATTGGTAAGAATAGAATTGTAAGTGGTAATAGAAGATTTGGAAAGGGAAGACCTTCGTTCAGCAAGTATTTCTTTGAGCGACATATATTAATCGTATAATTAATATATTCCTAAAGAACGAATCAATTTTAAAAAAAAATATATAAATATAACAATTTTCTCACAATACTTATTTCAAATCAATTAATGTTGGTTCAATCAAATTGATAATATATTCTTTCAATTCAGTTGAAGACATACTGTCAATATAAATAAAATTATAATCTTGTAAAAGAAACCACCTCAATTCGTCTTCTGTTTCATATTGTTTTCTTTCACCATAAGGAAGATAATCACGGATTAATTTTTCTTGTAAATCTTCAAATTCCGTTTTATCAGCAAATATTTCTTGATATTGTTCTTCTGTCATATATTCGTGAAATTCATTACAATCACAATTAATTTTTTCGTCTTTATAATTTTCTCCACTCCCCAAATATTCTTTCAAACAGTAAATAAAATATTCCAAATTTTCTCCTTCCAGTTCTTGTAATTTGAAATATAAATAATTATCATTTACACTCAACATATAAATAATAAATTCGTCAATCACTTTATTCAATTTCATTTCAGTTTGAGTTGTCATATTGCTTTGGAATAGTGATAATTTTTATTAGTTTAAAACACTATCAATTTTTTTAATTTAATGCGTAAATTTATAAAACTTAAATATTCTAAATTTTATTTTTATAAAGAAAGTAAAATTATTAAAGTTTATAAGTTTAACAAAAGTCTGAAGGATTTAAAATTTCTAAAAAAGATTTTCTAAATCTTTTATCTTTGTCTTCTTCTTTGTCAATAATCAAAGGTGAGAACTTTTCTTTTGTACTATATTCATATATTGCTAATAATTCTTCTTTGGATAAACCAAGACCACTTTCTTTCAATATCATAGAAACTTCTCTATCTCCACTTAATTTGAGCAAAATTAAATAACTACAATTGTTCCTTATAATTTTAGGAATTAAATAATATGACTGCGAGATAAATATTACACTTACAGATAATTTTCTTGCTCTTATGTAATAATTTTCTACTGGAGATAAATCTTTTGAAAGCACTAAATCGTCAAGAACAACTAAATGATTTTCTTTTTTATCAAATTTGTCTAACGGTGGAAGGTTGGAAAGTCCTTCCTTTATCTGTATCTGGTCGCTTTTAGTTGTAAGGTAGTTGTATAAAGGTTCGTCTTTATTCCGAGTTATGATTGTAATGTCGGCAAATGTTCCGTCGCACCCTTGACAACACAAATGAATAAAGTTTATCAACCAGTTTGTCTTTCCACTTCCAGAGGGGGCAACCACACAAGCACGAAAAGGCAGTTTAAATCTATGTAAATGATAATTAGGATTTTTTGGTTCTACAAGTAAATCTTTGGGCATAACTTTGTAAAAGTTAATCATACCGCTTTCAGTTATTGCGTCTTTGGGTATTTTCGTCTTTTTAGGAGGCATTCGCTTAATAAAAGAAAAGAAAATATTATGTAATATTATACTAATGAGTTCTGGAATAGCATATCCGCCACCAACATATATACCACCTTTACCAGTTTTTAATCCTATATTTTTTCCTCAAACTTTTGGAACTACTTCTTCAAGTGGAGGAGGTGGAGGATTTACAAATATTTTTCCAAATGGGTTGTCAAGTGGAAATGTAATTACGCTAAATGGAGGAACTGGAGGAGGAGGAGGTACTGGTGTAGAAAGAACAATTACTGGAATTTCATATTTAGATTTTGTAGATAGTGCCTCTACCAATCCAACAGCAATAACTGGATTTATTACCTTAAATGGAAATACTTTGGAAATAGGTTCAGCAAATAATTCAAGTGGTATAAATGTGAATCTTCAAGGTACAACTCTTTCAGCAAATGGTGTAGCAATCGCAAGTGGTGGTAATGTTTCTAACAATATAAATAATACTTTTCAAGCACCAGCAACAGCACAAACTTTTGATACTCAATCTGTTTTAATAGATAATTCAGCATTAAGTTTTCCAAATGGTGGTAGGATATTAATGGGTAATGGAACTTCTATTTTAGATTTTCCAAGTACATTACCAATAAGTGGTAGTGGTAGTAGTGGTTTAGCACTTGCTTGGAATCAAACTGCTGGTGGAGGTCAAGGAGAAACTGATTTTATTTCTTACGGACAAGGAGGAGGAGGTGGATTTTCTTTTTACTCTATGAATTCTACAACTACTCCTAGTTTAATAGCAAATATGTATTCAAGTGGAATATCATTTTTAAAAAATATACAAAGTAATAATACCTTTACTGGTGATAATTATTTTAATACTGGTTATATAAATCTTACTAATATAACTGGTAGTTTTCCTTCAACACCAGTTGGTTATAGTCAATTTGTTTCCTTTAATGGCAACCCTTGGTTTTCTCCAACTAACGGAGGTGGAGTTCAATTAGCAACTACAACAACATTATTAACTTATGCCCCTATAAATTCACCTTCATTTACTGGAACACCTACTGCTCCAACACCTACTGCTGGTGATAGTTCTACTCACTTGGCAACAACTTCTTTTGTTGCTTCAAGTTTTGCTCCTAAAAATTCTCCAGCATTAACTGGAATCCCAACTGCTCCTACTGCTACTGCTGGAAATAGTTCTACTCAATTAGCAACAACTGCTTTTGTCGCTACAAGTTTTGCTCCATTAGCAAGTCCAGCATTAACTGGAATTCCAACCGCTCCAACAGCATTATCAACGAATAATTCTACTCAAATAGCAACAACTGCTTTCGTTCAATCCGTAGTAGGAGGAGCAGTAGGTCCTATTCAAACGCTTACGAGTAGTTCTTCATTTCAAGACGCAACTGGCGGAATTCGGTGGGTGGTTATAGCACCAGCACAATCAGCAACTGCTCCTTATACTTCACCACCTTGGGGAACTACATTTACTTATAAAGTATATACAAATGTTCCAAGAAGCAGTATTTCAGTAAGTCCAGGGGGTGAAATAACTCTTAATACTAATTATGGAATAGCAACTGGGTCTGGTGCGTATCAATTAATTCAAAATGCTATTAATAGTTCTTATCATTATGCGTATGTTTTATCAAATACAATATCTAATGTTGGAACAAATTTAGATTATGTTTTAACAGCAACACAAGACGGTAGTAGTTTTTTTTATTATATGTCTTCTACTGTTGCTTATGCTACTCTTGCTGGTGTTGATATATCAATTGATATATACCCAAATCAATAAAAATAAAGATTCTATTTATAAAATCTTATTATATTATATGTCTATTTCTCCAATAAATACTTCCGCTCAAACTGGTCTTATACCTTCACGAGTTTTAGGATATACAACAAGTGGCGTTTCTGCTCTTGAAATAACACCTTCAAGTATTGTTTTAGGAGGGAATTTAACAACTACACCAGTTTATGTATCTATTAGTACTGCTGGTTTAACTACAACAAATGCTACTGGTTTAGATATTAATTGCGATTTTAATATGAATCAAAATGATATTACTAATGTTAATAATATAAGCAATAGTGGTAATGATTTGAATTTAACTGCTAATGGGATTCATAATATGAATTTGACTGCTGGTGGATATTTTAACTTAAATGCTACTGGTCCGTCGTATATTAATGGTAGTGTTGTTGAAGTTAATAGTTCAACTAATATTATTAATATTTGTCCTACTGGGGCATATTTTAGCACCAATTCTTTAACACCACTTACTGGGGACGGAATAGTATATGGGTCGGCGACGAAAGTCGGACTGACGAGCGACAACACCAGTGGAACTTATTATATTCCATTCAGTAAAACAACAACTGCTAATAATAATACTTTATTTATTGACGACACTACTGGACCATTATCATATAATCCAAGCACCGCTACTTTAACAGCAAGTATATTTTCTGGGTCTGCGACCACTATGGCAATAACGGCAGATAATACGAATGGTTCTTATAACATACCATTTTTCAAAACAAATCTCGCTAATGGAAATATTATATATATAGATACAGTCGGTCCTGGGTTCTTACAATATAATCCAGCGTTGGGACAATTATCAACAATATTGTTTAATGGTTCTTTATCTGCTCCTACTGGACAAAGTGCGACTACATATACTGCTGGAACTCAAACATTAGCATTAACGCTTACAAATAGTATTACTTATGTTAATTTTGCTTTTACAATGACTGGCGATATAAATAATTTTACTTTTACCTCATTACGACCAAATGGAGAATATTATCTTTTTCTTACCAATACAAGCGGAACAGCAAGAACTGTTAATAATGTATTAGGTGGAACTGCTAATATTAAAACTTCCTATGCTTCTCCTATAACTATACCAGCGACAACTGGTAAAGGTGTAGTTAGAATTTTATATGACGGAACTACTTATTATTTAGATTGTAATGCTTATAGTTAAAAAATAACTTATTAACATTATTAAAGTTTATAAGACAAATAGAAATATTTATAAAGTATATTATGGTTTCTATGAGTGAGGTATTCTATGTTGGACTATACACCGCATTGATAGGATTTACTCTTTCAATCGCAAGATATGCGTACAAATCAAAGTGTTCCAAAATAGATTTTTGTTGTATTAAAATAGAAAGAAACACAGAAGGAGAAATTAAAGAAGATATATTAGAAATAGAAAGACACCCAGAATCAAAAGAAGAAAATAAATCTAAAGTATAATATGATTATTACTGAAATAAAAGAAAGTCCAAAAGCAACCAAAAGATTTAGAGTAAAATTATCAAACGGACAAGAAATAGATTTTGGATTAAAAGGTGGTTCAACTTATATAGACAACAAAGACGAAATCAAACGAAGAAATTATTGGGCGAGACATTTCGCTTCAAGAAATGAACGACATTTGATTTATAATCTTATTCCTACACCTTCATTAATGAGTGCGTGGATACTTTGGGGTCATAGTACTAATATTACAGAAAACATAAAAGAACTTAACAAAATGCTTGAAGCAAAATATGGAGGTTTATAAACTTTTGAATTTTAGAATTTATCGCCTATGGCGATTTGATAAAATATCCCAATCAAGATTGGGATATTTTATTTACTTTATAATTTTTCTTCTTTGACTTATAAACTTTAATAATTTTAATAAGTTTATAGTATTAAGAAAAAAGACATTATCTAATTTTTTTATAGTTATAATATAATATGGAAGAAATACCAATATCTCATTTAACTGCTTCTCATAAAAGAAAAATGATAAAAGGCGAACCTTTTAGAATAAAGCACGGAGGAGCAGTAATGTTAGTTCATTCTCATAAAGTTCCAAAAATAATGAAAGCATTTAGAAGTGGAAAAGGACATACAATTAAAATGTCTGAAGAAGAATTACACGCAAATGGTGGTTCTATTTTTGGTGATAAATTTGATAAAATGTTAGACAAGCACGGTTTGAAAAAGGGAGCATATGCTATTGGCGACCAATTGAAACCAGTTGCCAAGACTGCCTTGACTGCTGGAATATTGGGAGGAGCGTCAGCATTAAGTGGTTTAGAAACATTTGCCACTGGCGGTGCTGGTGCTTCCCTTGTACCAGCGATAGGAGTTGGAGCGTTGGGATTAACTGCTCTCGCAAATGATTATCTTGATAATCCAAAAAAGTATCAAGGAAGTGAAGGACACAAACAAATGAATGATTTGAAAAATGCTGGTATGTCAAAAGTAGGAGCGTATGGAAATCAAGTTGGCGGACAATATGGAATGGGAGAATTAGGAACAAATCCTTATGCTTCTTTGAATGCTATGACTGGACAAAATTTAGGAGTGTTAGGACAAGCAAATGGACAAACCGCATTTGCTAATAGTATGAATCAACAATTATCAAACGCACAAGGTTTCGCAAGACAAAGTTTATATACTGCTCCAGTTATAAATGGCGGATTAAATGCTCCTTCCGTTTTAGAAAGTACTCAACTCGCAAATCCTCTACGAGTCAATCCTTTATATGGCACACCAACTGCTCCTTCTATTCAAGCACCAAATCAAAAAGTTGGAGTTTTTGGAAGTGGATTACACGATATAGTTAAAAAACATAGTGAAAGTCATTTGGTAAGAGGAAAAGGAGTAAAAGAAAGGCACGGCAAATTAGTAGAAATGGGTTCAGTTGGTATTCACGGAAATTTGACACGAACCCCTCAAGCATTAACTGCTTCTCCTTATGCGAGTAATTTTATGTGGTCTTCAACTCTACCTCCAGCATACAAAAGGTTTAGTAGTACTCCAGCAAGTCCTTCTCCTTTATTTTAATAAAGGATATTAAGATTATTAAAGTTTATAAGTCAAAGAAGAAAAAATATAAAGTAAATTCTAAAATTTATTATTCAACATTTGTAATATCTTCTCGGCAAAGAGGACAAGGAATTATCTCGTTCTCATTTTCTTTGATTTGTTCCCAACATATAAAACATAAGGAATGATTACAAGGAGTTTTATTTGTGGTAGTGATACGACAGACAGAACATTCTTCACAATTTAATTCTATATTTGGATTTTCAAATATAGAAGAAAGTAAAAGTATATGACTTGGTTTAAATGTCAATTCATTTTCAACATAACAATATTTCAAATTAGATAAAAGATATTTTGATTTGATAAATATAATTGTTAAATCAGTAAGAGTATATTCAGTTTGCGTATCTTCAAATAATTTTTTTTCATAATATCTTTTATTGGCATAGTTATAATGTTCTCCCAAACTTAATTTGGGACTTATCACTTTGAAAAATACTCTATAAAAAGGTTTATCTGTATCTATATCTGGTTGATATATTTTGTTAGGTAAATAATATTGAAATTGTAAAGAACATTCGCAAAGTAATCCATTAATAGTTTTGATTGGTAATTTTATGAAATAATGTTTATCGTCATACGATTCAATATTTAGAATAATATCAATATATTCCAAAGACATTTCTTCAATCATTTGAAGTTCAGTACCTTCACATACAATTTGAGTATTATTGAATTCAACAATCATTTGTTTAGGTTGTTCCATAGTTGCTTGTAATAGTGATAGATTTTACTTGTAAATTTTCAAATCAATTTTTTAAATTTAGTTTATACTCTAACTCAATCAAACTTAAGAACTTGAATAAAATGAATGACTTAAGTTGGTTAATAAAGACAACGAAGTAGTAAGTGTAAAGGGTAGAGATAGTGAATGGTAATAAATGGA
>Ga0208855_1000127_pt1 | contig 22407 bp, 26 predicted proteins | sample LakMenEpi17May12_FD_150708 | JGI IMG/M metagenome (GOLD analysis project Ga0208855, IMG submission 150708) | Freshwater microbial communities from Lake Mendota, WI - 17MAY2012 deep hole epilimnion (SPAdes) | ecosystem: Environmental > Aquatic > Freshwater > Lentic | place: Lake Mendota, Madison...
ACGTCGATGCTCCATTAGCTAGATCTTGTCTCATCCCTCTTGGAAAAGACTTTCTTAAGAGTGAATTACACGCTTGTAACTCGCTCATGTCAAGCCCGTAAACCGCAATTCACGCTCGCACTACTGCGGAATTGGAAGAATTTCGCCTTTTGTGACGAAAGTTGACCCTATTTTTGCTCCATCATCGATTACCGCCCCTGTGGCAACAAATGAGTTTTCAATGACAACATCACGGCCGATCACAGCGCCGGCTTCGATGATTGAACCGCTAATTCGCGTGCCCGCCCCCACCGTGCTTCCGCGGCCAATACAGCTGCCCCCGGTGATCACAGCGGTGGAATCGACAACGGCATCGGGCATCACTAAGCCTGGGCCGTTTCGAAGAACAATATCTGTTGAAGCTTTGAGCAACGCTTTCGGTGTTCCGATATCTAGCCAGTATGCATTTTCAAGATATCCATAAATTTTTGCACCACTGTCAACTAACTGCGGAAATGTTTCGCGCTCTACTGAAACTACCGTCGCTAAAGGAATGTGCGTGAGCACGCGTGGATTAAAAACATAACATCCAGCATTAATCTGATTAGTGACTGGGTTGTCCATCTTCTCAAGAAATGCCGTAACTCGCCCTTGGGTATCAGTTGGTACACAACCAAATGCACGTGCATCTTCTACTTGGGTTAAATGCAAAGTCACATCTGCATCATTGGCTTCATGTTGGCGAATTTGCTCTGCTAAATCATGAGAACTAAGTACATCACCATTTAAAATCACAATAGATTCTTGTGAATCAAGTAATTGTGCAGCATTTGCAATTGCACCGCCCGTTCCAAGCGGCTCCTTTTCAACCGCATATTTGATGCTCATCCCCCACTTGGAGCCATCGCCAAAATAAGGCGTGAAAACATCTGAAAGATAGGAAGTTGCTAAAACAATCTTTGTGATTCCTGCAGCTTTAGCCATCAGCAATTGATGCTCTGTTACTGGAATTCCGGCAACTGTAAGCATCGGCTTTGGAGTATTGCGCGTCAATGGCATTAAGCGAGTTCCAAAGCCTCCGACAAGCAGAATTGCAACTGCCACTTTTACGCCTTCAAACGTTGAACCGCGTCAGCAATCTGGGCATCTGAAGCGGTCATTGCAATACGAATATGGTTTTTCCCTTGCTCACCGTAAAAACTTCCGGGGGTAGCCAAAATTCCACGCTCTGCCAGCCAAGCAACACTGGCCCATGCATCCTCGTTGCGGGTGCACCACAAGTACAAACCTGAATCACTGAACTCGATGGTAAATCCTGCGCTGATTAGTGCCGGACGCATCGCATCCTTGCGCGCGTTATAGCGAGCGCGTTGTTCGGCAACATGACCATCATCTGCAAGTGCAACAGTCATTGCTTTTTGAACTGGCAGCGGAACCATCATTCCTCCGTGTTTTCTAATCTCTCGAATTCGAGCGATTAGTGCACTGTCTCCGACCATAAATGCTGCGCGATAGCCCGCCATCGAAGAACGCTTAGATAATGAATGCACTGCAAGAATATTTGTGTTGTCTCCGCCTGTCTGAGATAAAACTGAAACAGAGTGGGCCGTCTGATCAAATTCGAGATAACACTCGTCTGAAATCAAAACAGACTTGTTTGTGCGCGACCATTGGATACAAGCTTTAACCTCTTCAGCACTATGTACTCGCCCAGTTGGATTTGATGGAGAGTTCAACCACGCTAAATCTGCTTGTGGCCAAGTACTTGCATCAATTGCAACCGGCACCGAATCTGCGCCAGCAAGTACAGCTCCTACGTGATATGTCGGATATGCAATGTCAGGAATCAAGACTGTTTGTGATTCAAGATATGTTGGAAGCCAAGCAACTAACTCTTTGGATCCAATTATTGGCAACACATCGAAATCACCTGTCGCACCTAAACGATCAGTTGCCCACTTTTTAATCGCCGCGCGAAGTTCTGGAGTTCCAGCGGTGACTGGATAACTTGGAGAGTTTGAAGCAGCGCGAAATGCTTGTTGAATAAATTCAGGTGTGGGATCTACTGGAGTCCCTTGCGAAAGATCAATAATCCCTTGTGGGTGGGCTCGAGCTTTCTCACCATATGGCGCTAACGCATCCCACGGAAAATCTGGGAGCTGGGCACGCAATGGTTACTCGCTCTTTGGTGGGCGGGCTGCGATTGATGCGTGATCGGTGCCGGTTGGACCAACCTTGCTCGCACCACCTGGTGAACCGATTTCAATAAAGAACTCTGTGTTGACCTTGCCGAACTCTTTCCACACACCAGGCACATCATCTTCGTAATAAATGGCTTCTACCGGACAAACAGGCTCACATGCACCGCAATCCACGCACTCATCTGGCTGGATGTAGAGCATGCGATCGCCTTCGTAAATGCAATCAACCGGACATTCTTCGATGCAGGATTTATCTTTTACATCGACGCATGGGTCTGCGATCACATAGGTCACGAGCGGCCTCCAAATTGTGGGACAAGGTGTCTGGTGTGGAATTCTAACGCCAACTAACGCTGCTGCGCGATATTTACGGCTAGTCGTTATTTAACGGTGGGCTTATCGTTGTCTCATGCCATCAGAGCTCGAAACTCAGTTCACCGAACTCATCGGCACGCGGGTAAGTATCAGGCTTCATGAGCCCGAAGGGGGCTACCGTGACATCTTGGGCCATCTAGTTACCCCGTATTCATTGCGTAAAAAGAATGGCGAGATAATCGAATTCTCTCATAGTGAGATTTTTGTCTGGAAGCAGGTGATTGAGAAGGTATGAAGTTATATGACACTCAATCCCGTCAACTAAAAGATGTAGATGTAACGCAAGAACGCATCCGCATGTATTGCTGCGGACCAACTGTCTATCGCGATGCTCATGTTGGAAATCTTCGTACATTTTTGCTGTCAGATCTGATTGCTCGAGTTGTACGCCTTAACGGGGCTACCCCATACCTGATCCAAAACATCACAGATGTCGGACACATGTCAGAAGATTTTGTTAGTGATGACAAGATGTTAAGTCAGGCGAAGTTAGAAAAAATTGATCCTTTTGAGATTGCGCGAAAATACGAAGCGAGATTTCATACTGATTTAGCAGCGCTGAATATTCAACGAGCTGCCGCTTATCCACGCGCCAGTGAAAGCATCGACATGATGCTAGAACTCATCGGAAAATTGGTCGTTGCAGAGTTTGCCTACGTTGGTTCGGATTCTTCGGTTTACTTTAGCGCTGAAAAATTTGCTACATACGGCGCAATAAGTGGCAACAAACTCGATTCATTGAAGCCTGGACACAGGTATGAATACTCTGAAGATGGCGCAAAGCACTTTCATGCTGACTGGGCGTTATGGAAAGCAGCTGGTGATCGCACTGAAATGGTGTGGGATTCCCCGTGGGGAAAGGGATTTCCTGGTTGGCATATCGAATGTTCAGCGATGTCACTAGAACTGCTAGCTGGCCATGTTGATATCCACGTAGGTGGAATAGATCTACGTTTCCCCCATCATGAAAATGAACGAGCCCAATCAAACGCCTTGATTAATCAGGAAGCGGTAGATCTTTGGGTTCATGGTGAACACCTGCTTTTTGAAGGTAAAAAGATGTCGAAAAGCTCGGGCAATGTTGTTTTGCTCAAGGATGTAATCGAACGCGGTTTTGATCCCTTAGCTATTCGGCTTTGCTTCTTGGAAAACAAGTACCGATCACAAATGGATCTGACCTGGAATTCAATTGAAGCAGCCGACGAAACTTTGAAACGTTGGCGCAACAAGATGGCGCAATGGGGAAATGGCACCGAAATCAAAGTCGATCCTGAAATTGAGGCTGCGTTCAACACAGATCTTGATACATCTCGCGCCGTGATGCGCTTGCGTGAAATCGAGAAAAGTGAGTTGACAGACAAAGGTTCGGTCTTTAGGTATGCCGATCAAGTTCTTGGTTTAGATTTAGGCCGCCCAATCATTAAAAAGGTTTTAACTTCGCAGATGCAAAAGTTGCTGGATGATCGTGCACTTGCTCGAAGCGAAAAACGTTGGAGTGATAGCGATCAACTTCGCATCGAGCTAGAAAGTCTCGGGTTAGAAATTAAAGATACTCCCGAAGGGCAAAGCTGGAGTTAAAGTGGAGTAACTATTGCAATTACGATTGCAATAAATCCAAAGTTAATAAGTGAAACCCCAAGAGTGTCACCTTGTACTAAGTACTCTTCATTAAGGCCGGGAAAACCTGCACGAATCACTACTAATGCCCAAGCTATCGAGGCAATGAATTTATAGGAACGCTTTCCCCATAATCTGCCAGTTGCCCAAATGCCAATTCCAGTTGCAAAAAGTGAAACAATTAAGCCCACTGGTGGATAAAAGCTATATATGAAAATAGAACTTGCACCAAGTGCTGCACCAAATATAAGTGAGTAAATAAACTTCATTACAGAGTTATTCCGGATGTTAAGTCAGTCTCGCGTCCATGTGAATCAAAAGGTTCACTTTTTGCGCCCTTAACTAAGGTGTAGTACTCATCGCCCCAAATTTGTAGGCCCAAATTATCTGATAGCGCAAAGAATGGGCCGTCCAAAGATATCTGAGTTTCATGAGCTTTCATCGCGGCCATCTTGGCATCAACATAATCGACACCATTGATCAACGTTGTTACAAACTCATCATCTTTGGCAAACGGAAGGTCATCAACACTTTCTGCACCAAAGAAATCGGAACCAATCTCCTTCATCTTTGCGATACCTTCAGCTAAAACTGATTTAGGAATAGTGTTCCAATAAATCTTTTGGATCTGCCAGGTTGCTAACTCTGCGGCTCGCATTGCAACAAGATGAGCTTTTATATGATCTGGGTGTCCATAGCCACCAATCTCATCGTACGTAATCAAAATGTGTGGCTTTATTTCCTCGATCACTTCGACCAAAATCTTTGCAGCTGAATCAAGGTCTGCTTGCCAAAATACATCAGGGCGATTATTGGGTTCAGTCCCCATCATTCCGCTATCGCGAAACTTTGTTGTTGGTGCACCTAAGAAGCGATGATCAGAAATGCCAAGTGCTTTCATGGCATCAGCTAATTCAATTTCTCGATGTGCCCCAAGCAAATCTTGCTCACTGCTTGCTAAATGAGAAAGTGCGGGGACTAAGATTTCGCCTTCTTCACCGCGAGTGCAGGTTACAAGCGTGACTTGAGCCCCACGATCTGCATACAAAGCCATTGTTGCCCCGTTATTGATCGTCTCATCATCTGGATGTGCGTGCACCAAGAGGATGCGGAAGCCTTCATAGGAGCGGTTCATGTTTGGTAATTCTGCCGTACGATTAGACCAATGAGTAATTTAGACACATCCAATAAGGCTCGCTTGCCTCGAGATGAGCGCCGAGCATTATTGCTATCTGCTGCGCTTGAAGTCTTCACCGCTGCCGGTTACCACTCAGCTGCAATGGATGAGATTGCAGAACGTGCAAATGTCTCAAAACCAGTTTTGTACCAGCACTTTCCATCAAAGTTAGAACTGTATTTAGCGGTTTTGGATTTACACATTGATTCATTGGTTTTTGAGATTCAGAAAGCAATTGCCTCGACTCCCGATAACAAGGATCGAGTGTTAGCAACAGTTGATGCTTACTTTGCATTTATTGAAAAGGAAGGCGAAGCCTTCCGATTGCTTTTCGAGAGCGACATGAGCGTCGAACCCCAGGTTCGTGAACGCTTAAATCGAATGACATACGACTGTGCAGCTGCCGTTAGTGCGGTAATTGCAATAGATACTGGCCTATCAAAAGAGGCATCAATGCTTTTGGGTGTTGGAATGATTGGTTATGCGCAAGTAACTGCTCGTCACTGGCTCGAACGAGATAGCAAATTAAGTCGACAAGATGCAGTTGCATTGGTTTACAACCTAATGTGGCGTGGCATTTCAGGATTTCCGCGCAACTAAAATCGTTAGGATTAAATAGATATGGCAACAACATTTGCTGACCTGCCCCTGCGCAGTCAAACAATTGAAGCTTTACATGCCCACGGCTTCTTAGCCCCATTTGCTATTCAAGAAATGGTTCTTCCAATTGCATTGGCAGATGGAGACGTCATCGGCCAGGCAAAGACCGGAACTGGTAAGACTCTTGCATTTGGTATTCCGGTTATTGAGCGAGTGATCGCACCTCATGATGCCGAGTGGGCTGACTTTGAGAAGAAAGGCATGCCTCAGGTATTAATTGTTGTTCCTACCCGCGAACTGTGTACTCAGGTAACAAAAGACATCGAAGAACTTGCTTCCAACCGTGGAATTCGCACAGTAGCTGTTTATGGTGGCCGTGCATTTGAGCCACAAATCGAAGCTCTACAAGCTGGAGTTGAAATTGTTGTTGGAACACCGGGGCGACTGTTAGACCTTTCTCGACAAGGACAATTGAAGCTAAAAGAGGTTTCACGTTTAGTTTTGGATGAAGCTGATGAAATGTTAGATCTTGGCTTCTTGCCTGATGTAGAAAAGATTTTATCTAGTACTCCAAATCGAGCACAGACCATGTTGTTTTCAGCCACTATGCCGGGCGACATCATTGCCCTTGCTCGTCGCTTCATGAATCAACCAATTCATATTCGAACACAAGACAGTGAAGATGAAGGCGCAGTTGTTACTCGAATTAAGCAACATGTTTTACGTGCACACGCATTAGATAAAATTGAAATGCTGGCACGAATTCTGCAAGCTGAAGGACGTGGACCAACCATGGTCTTCTGTCGAACAAAGAGAACTGCGCAAAAAACTGCTGAAGATTTAATGGAGCGTGGATTCAAAGCAGCACCTATCCATGGTGATCTTGGCCAAAGCGCGCGTGAAAAAGCGCTCAGCGACTTCAAGGCTGGAAAATCAGATGTGCTTGTTGCAACCGATGTAGCAGCGCGAGGAATTGATATCGATGGAATCACTCACGTCATCAATTACCAATGCCCTGAAGATGAAAAAACTTATGTTCACCGCATTGGTCGCACCGCTCGTGCGGGTGCACACGGAATCGCAGTTACTTTTGTGGACTGGGATGAACTTGCACGCTGGAAAATGATTGACCAAACTCTTGAACTTGGTTTAGCAGAACCCGAAGAGACTTATTCTTCTTCGGAACATCTCTATGAAACCCTTAACATTCCGGCAGGTTCTACGGGTCGCTTAGTTAAAGCTAAACCAGCTGCAAAGGTTGAGAACAAAGATTCACGACCAGCTCGTGCACAACAAGAAGCTCCTAAAGCTCGTACTGAGCGAACTCGCACACGCACTAAGAAGTTTAAAGAGAGCTAAGCAGCAACAAAGACGCGAATCGCATCTACAAGCATTTGTACTGCGATAGCTGCAAGTAATAAACCAGCAATTCGGGCAACAAGCGTTACGCCTGATTCTTTAATGACCTTCAAAATAGTTGTTGATGCCATAAGCGCAACTGCGATAGCGATGTGAACAGCAACAACAGCTGCCGTCAGTCCAAGAGCCATAGCAGTTGTATCTACCTGCTGAACGAAGATCATGGTTGCAACAATTGCGCCAGGGCCAGCCAAAATCGGTGTTCCCAGAGGCACTAATGCAATATTTGAATCGCCATCTTCGGTGTGTTTTTTGGTATTTCCAGTCAGCAATTCAAGTGCAACGAGGAGCAACAAGAGTGCACCTGCGGCCTGTAGCGCCTCCATAGAAATATTGAGATAACTCAAAATTGCTCGACCGAAGAGGGCAAAGATTGAAATTACAAGTAGCGATACCGCTGCGGCTTGAATCGCCAACATTCTGCGAACTTTAGGGGTCTTGTCGGCGACTAATCCTAAGAAAATTGGTGTTGCACCGGGTGGGTCCATGATCACAAACAAAGTGACAAAAGATTGAACCGCAAACGTGACTGCGCTTATATCTTTCACGCTGAAACCACCCTTCGAGCATTGGATTGTGACTCTAACTTCTCCCATTGTTCCCTATGGGTATGGTTTTCTGCTAATGAATTAAGTTTCCCAGTACCGTGATAATCGCTACTTCCGGTGATCACAAGATCTAATTCATGTGCAATTGTTCGCAACATTGCTCTTTCGTCAGGGTTTTGGTCACGATGGTCAACTTCTATGCCATTTAAACCTGCAGCGACTAATTCAGAAAAATCTTCAGGTTTAAGAATTTGACCGCGATGTGAAGCAAATGGGTGGGCAATTACTGCAACTCCCCCAGCTCTGCGAATCAAAGCGATGGCTTCGACTGGAGTTGGTGCTGCATGCGAAACATAAAAGCGGGATTCGTTGTGCAATAGATCTACAAAAGCCTCATCGCGAGATTTCACAATTTTCTTGGCAACTAGCGCATCAGCTAAATGTGGCCTTCCCATCGTTGCTCCCGTTGGCATGGCCTGTTCCACATCTTCTATCGAAATATCCATACCCTCTGCGCGCATTTTTTCAATCATTTTGCGCATGCGAGGCAGACGACCATCGCGGGTTTCTTCAAGTACACGCTGCATTTCTTCATGTTCCGGGTCAAAGAGCAGACCCAGCATGTGCACGCTCACGCCATCATTTGTTAAACAAGAAATTTCAGAACCTAGTGCTAACTGAAGTGAACCACGCAATGTTTCGGTGGCCTCGGCCCACCCAGCAGTTGTGTCGTGGTCTGTTATTCCTAAGACTTCTAGACCCTGAACAATGGCTTTGTTAACAAGCTCTCGGGGTGAATCGGTTCCATCGCTGCACGTGGTGTGGGTGTGAATATCAATCACTCTTCGCACCACGCGTTCTGGTAACTACTAAGACGCATCCGACAAGGATCAGCACGATTCCCGGAATTACTCCTATCGGAGGCGTTTGGTCTAACCACCAAGCCGCAAGAACCGCACTTACTGGGACTTCAAAAAACACAATCAGTGAAACTATTGCAGGTGAAACGCGCTTGAGCGCAGAATTAAACATCGTGTGTCCCAATAACTGTGCCCCAAGAATAAGGCCCAATAAAATTAACCATTCCTTGGCTTCAAAGGAAAAGATTTCATTTCCTGCAATCAAAGCCATTGGCAACGCAGTCATTGCACAAACAAAATAGCAGACCGTTGTATACGTGCTTGTCTCTAAAGTGCGCTGTGCTTTTGAACCAGCAATCATGTAAGCCGCAGCTAATGCAGCAGAAATCAATGCAGCAATATCACCAAGAAATGATCTCAATGAAATTGTTAAGTCAACGCCGGAGACCAAAAGAACTCCTGCAAAACTTACAATCATTCCTAGCCAAGCTTTTGAAGGAATATGACCGCCACTAAACTTTACAAATAAAGCAGCAAAAATTGGTTGTAGTGCAACGAGCGCAGTGCCAGCAGCAACGGTTGTCATACGCATAGCTAAGAAGAATCCAACAAAGTGAAGTGCTAGAAGCACTCCGGCGATGACCGCCCACTTCATCCCGGCACGATCGCGTGCATGACGCAAAGCAAAAGGCAATGTGATGAGCGATCCACCTAAATTGCGCCAAAAAATTAATGTCAGGATTGGCATTGCACTCATCGCAATTAATGGACCAGATGTTCCGATTCCAATGATTCCTATACCCATTCGAATCAGGTCAGGTTTAGCAGGTATCGCCGTATGTTCATTTATACGTTCGCCTGCATTCATAAGAGAAAGGTACCCTTAACTCATGAGCAGCAATCTCTTAAACCGAGTATTTCTCGCCCGTCTTGCTGGCACCGCAGTCTTTGACCCAAATGGTGACCCAGTAGGAAAGGTGCGAGATGCTGTCGCGACCCTTCGAACTAACAATCAGCAGCCACGCATTCTTGGATTAGTAGTTGAAGTTCCTTTGCGTCGTCGAGTTTTTGTTCCTATCACCCGAGTTACATCAATCGAAAGTGGCGCAGTTGTTATTACTGGACTACTTAACATGCGCCGTTTTGATACCCGTCCTGGCGAAGTTTTAGTTCTTGGAGAAATGCTTGATCGATCCATCACATTGGTGGAAACTTCAGAAGAAGTTGTTGTGGAAGACATGGGCATGGAGCAAAACCGAAATGGTGATTGGTTAATCGCCAAAGTTCACATCATGCGCAAAGGCCGAGGCCTACGCCGCAAAGGTGCGACATCAACAGTTACATGGGAAGAAGTTATTGGCTTTGCTAACACTGAACAAAATCAAGGTGTCACTAATTTGCTATCAACTTTGGCAAACCTTCGTGCTGCAGACCTTGCCGCGGTTCTACAAGATTTAGCGCCAAAACGACGCATTGAAGTAGCTAGCGCACTTGAAGATGACCGCTTGGCAGATGTTTTGGAAGAAATGGATGAAGACAATCGTGTTGCCCTTCTTGCAGAGCTTGAAGGTGAACGCGCAGCTGATGTTCTGGGTGAGATGGATCCAGATGATGCTGCCGACTTGTTGCGCGAAGTTGGAGAAGAACGGGCAAACGCTCTTCTAGAACTCATGGAGCCAGAAGATGCTGAAGATGTTTTGCGTTTGATGACATACGAGGATTATTCAGCTGGCGGAATGATGACAACCGAACCAATTGTTCTAACCGCTGATTCCACCGTTGCAGATGCCCTTGCTGCTGTTCGTCAGAAAGAAATTTCTCCCGCACTTGCTTCACAGATTTATATCTGTCGCCAACCAGTAGAAACGCCTACTGGACGCTTTATTGGTGTTGTTCACTATCAGCGTTTACTACGCGAACCACCTTCAACCTTGCTCGGCTCGATCGTAGATACCGACACAAAGGGAACTAATCCTGATGCAACCTTGCACGAGGTTTCATCGCATTTAGCCAGCTATAACATGCTTTCTTTGCCTGTTGTCGATGCAAATGAACGCCTTTTGGGAGCCGTAACAGTTGACGATGTTTTGGACCACTTGTTACCTGAAAATTGGCGACATGATCACCGTGAAAATTCACCAGTGTCTTTTGAATCAGAGAGTATTTAAGGAGGGTTAAAGATGGCACGCAACAATGGCTTAGACACTCCACGCGAGACTCGTCGTTCGATTCGACCAAATTATGACCCTGAAGCTTTTGGTCGTTTGTCTGAACGCTTCGCGCGCTTCTTAGGTACGGCGCGTTTTCTGGTGTACATGACCGTCTTTATTGCTTTTTGGATTATCTGGAACTTTGTCGCACCTGCTGACTTAAGGTTTGATGATTATCCATTTATCTTTCTTACACTTATTTTGTCTATGCAAGCTTCTTATGCTGCGCCATTGATTCTTCTTGCGCAAAATCGTCAAGCAGATCGTGATCGAATTGCACTCAATGAAGACCGCGCGCAAAATGAACGTTCTATTGCAGATACCGAATACTTAACTCGCGAACTTGCAGCGCTACGTAACTCACTTGGTGAGGTTGCTACACGAGATTTTGTTCGAGCTGAACTTGCCGACCTTGTTGATGAATTAGCTAAAGAACTACGTCGAGACACCCAATCGGACTCCGAGTAACGACTTACTTCTTTTCATCAGTTTTTCAGCAACCTCTGAAATTGCAATCGCTGCAGGTGAGCTTGGATCAGCATCAACAATCGGTGCACCGTCATCTCCGCCAGTACGCAGCGCTGGACTAAAGGGAATCTTTCCTAGTAGAGGCACATCGATACCAACTAATTGTGACAATCGTCGGGATGTTTCATCTCCCCCGCCTTCACCGAACAAAGAAATGGTGTCGCTGCAGTTTGGACATGGGAACGCCGACATGTTTTCGATGACACCAATTACGTGTTGGTGAATCTGATGCGCAATACGTCCTGCGCGTTCGGCAACTTCTGCTGCAGCAATCTGTGGAGTTGTTACAACGACAATCTCGGAGGTTGGAATTAATTGACCCAATGAGATCGCTAAATCTCCGGTACCTGGTGGCAAATCAATTAGCAGAACATCTAAATCCCCCCAATAGGCATCAGATAAGAGCTGCTCAAGTACGCGGTGAAGTAAAGGACCTCGATATGCGACTGGATCTGAACGTTCTGGCTTAAACATTTCCATGGAAACTGTCTTTACGCCATAAGACTCGAGTGGAATAAACATTTGGTCGATTGCCGTTGGACGCTGTCCCATCAGACCCATTAAACGAGGGATTGAGTGACCGTAAACATCGGCATCCAAAATTCCAACAGTCAATCCATTCTTGGCCATCGCAACGGCAAGATTTGCTGTTACTGATGACTTTCCAACGCCACCTTTACCTGATGCAATACCAATAACACGCGTTAGTGAGTCAGGTTGTGCGAAGGGAATGAATTTTTCACGGCCTCCACGCACAACTTTTTTCACAAAGTTACGCTGATCTTCATTCATAACTCCGAAAACAAGATCCACGCTCTTTACACCCTCAACGCTAGTAACTGCGTTAGAGATATCCGTTCTTAATCTATCTTGCATTGGGCAAGCTGCGATGGTGAGCAAAACTTTCAAAGAAACCGAACCACTGACTTCGGAAAGATCTTCAATCATTCCAAGTTCTGTTATTGGGTGGCGAAGTTCTGGATCATTAACCTTTGAAAGCGCGTCTGTAACTTGTTCCAGAAGGGTCATAGCAAATCTGGATCAATCATTGCCGTAGGTTTTTTTACCTTTGGCTTAGCAGTTTCCTCATCCAACAAATCTGAAATTTGCTTTTTTACAAAGGTCTTTGGATTTAGATCCTTTGGCTGCAAGTCTTCAAACCCTGGTCCAAGGTTGTCTCGAAGCTCTGTGGTTGCTTTATTTGCTAAACCGCGAAGTTTCTTTACCCATTGCGCAGCATCTACTGCGATTTTTGGCAGACGATCGGGTCCTACAAGGAGCATCGCAAGGATTGCCAGGCCTAAAAGTTCACCTGCACCGAAATCAAACATTTCTGTAGCCTACGCCAATTACTTCTTAGCCGCGATCAGAGTCAAGGACACCGTTTTTTCAACACCGTTGCGTTTGTAGGTCACCTTTACAACATCACCAACATTTAGTGATCGAACACTGACAATGAGCTCTTCTGGTCCACTAATTGGCTTTCCATCCAGAGCAACAACAATGTCACCGCCGCGTAAGCCAGCCTTTTCTGCCGGACTACCAGGCAAAATTCCACGACCAGAAGTAGCAACTTGTGCACCTTCTCCTGGGTAATTCATATCCAGCGAAATTCCAATCACTGGATAAGTTGCAACTCCGTTTTTGATCAGTTGATCTGCAGTCTTACGCGCTTGATTAATTGGAATCGCAAAGCCAAGACCAATTGAACCTGTTCGAAGGTCTGATCCTAAAGATGCAATCGCTGAGTTAACGCCAATGACTGCGCCGGTGGAATCAACAAGTGGTCCACCTGAGTTTCCAGGATTGATAGCAGCATCGGTCTGTAACGCATTAATGAATGAGCTTTCATTAGAAGAATCTCCGGCGGTAACTGGACGGTTCTTAGCACTAATGATTCCGGTTGTAACCGTCCCAGATAATCCGAGAGGTGATCCAATTGCAATTACTGAGTCTCCCACTGCAACTTGATCGCTGTCTCCAAATTGCAGCGCCTTCAAACCTGATGCAGCAATCTTTAAAACTGCTAGATCATAGGAAGCATCACGCCCGACAACTTTTGCCGAGAAAACTCGACCATCGTTGAGCTTTACACGAATGCTTCCACCAGATTGTGCAGCAGAACTAATGACATGGTTATTAGTCAAAATGTAACCATCACTATCAATAAAAAATCCTGATCCTGTTCCTGCACCCGTTAGTGAACGAGTTTGAATGGAAACAACAGAAGGCAAAACTCTTTGCGCAGTACCTGCAACCGAATCTGGTGCACGTTCGATTGTGCTTGTAGAGGAAACAAGATTGACTCGATTAAAGAGCGATGCACCAGAAGCATTTACTCCCAAAATTCCGCCGACGCCTCCGGCCAAAACTGCAATCAACGCAATAGAACCCTTTGAATTTTTGGAGGAAGGTTTTGCCTGCCACCATGGAGCTGGCGCAGGGGCTATTTTTTTGCGAGGAAAGATCATGGCGCTATTTTGCTACAACTTCGTTGCGAGCAGTAATCCATCACCGACTGGGACCAAGGAACTCACCCAATGATCAGTGTCATTCTTGATGATTTTCCCAGTATCTCGAAGGGCAACGGTGCGTGGGTCGCGCTGGGCGGCATCACATACCTTTCCGCCTCCGTAATAGTTATCGATTACCAATGCCCCACCACTTCGCAGAATTCGCTGTGCCTCATTGATGACGTAACCTAAATCTTCAGGATTATGGCGAACTACAACTAAGTCATAAGCGCGATCGGTTAACTTAGAAATAACATCTAGTACAGAGTTAGTGATCAAGCGATAACGACTTGGAGCGATGTCAGCATCTGCGAAAGCCAGTTTGGCAATCTGTGAATGCTCCATTTCATCATCAATTGAAGTCAAAGTTCCGCTGGGGAGCATTCCATCAAATAACCACAAGCTTCCAACACCCGAACCTGTACCAACTTCGACAACTGATTGCGCTTTTAAAGTAGAGGCTAAAAATCTTAGAAAAGCTCCGGCACCAGGTGTTGTATCAACGGTTCCTAGTTCGACACCACGAGCGCGAGCTTGTGATTTAAAGTGGTCTTCAGCGATGAAGTTCTCAGCAAAGGTGTGAGGATCTACTCTCATGATAAAGAGGTTATCCACTCGGTAAGAAGACGAACTCCAAATCCTGTTCCGCCTTTTGAGTTTTCACCTGCATCTACTTCGCTGCGAGCAGTTCCGGCAATATCTAAGTGCGCCCAACGTCTAGTTGAAGTGAAGTTTTCTAGAAACAGTGCGGCGGTAACAGAGCCGGCAGAGAATTTACCTTTATCTGCAGTGTGATTGAGATCAGCAATGTCACTTCGTAAAGCTTCTTTGTAATCATCAACTAATGGCATATGCCAGACCCGATCACCAGTTGCTTCGCCTGCTTTTGATAGCGCAGCAGCTAAAGCATTGTCGCGTGTGTACATCGCGGCATATTGGCGGCCTAAACCAAGGGTTGCTGCTCCAGTTAATGTTGCGATGTCTACTAAATAATCTGGATCTAAATTGGCATCTGCATAAGCCAAACCATCTGCTAAAACTAAACGTCCTTCGGCATCGGTGTTAATGACCTCAACTGTTGTTCCGCCATAATGCTTGATTACATCACTTGGGCGTTGAGCGGTGCCAGAAATAGCGTTTTCAGCCATCATCATCAAGGCTGTGACTTGAACATTTGGTTGCAATTGTTCAAGTGCGGTGAGAGTTCCAAGAATTGCCGCAGATCCAGCCATATCGCTCTTCATCGCCATCATGGTGTCATAAGGGCGCTTCAGCGAGACTCCGCCTGTATCAAAAGTGATTCCCTTGCCTACCAAAACAACGTGCGGCAAAGCTCTGACTGACTTTTTCTTTGATTTTGGTTGATACGTAACTTGGATCATGCGCGGTCCTGGCTTTGGCGATGAACCACCAACAGCTCGAAGGCCACCAAATTCCTTTAATGCAGCTCCAGCAAATATCTTGACTGTTAATCCGGTTCCCTTTGCAAATTCTTCTGCTTGCTTACCCATCCAAGCTGGCGTCTTGATATTTGCTGGAGTATGAACCAAGTCGCGCGTTCTGCAGATCGCTTGTGCAATTGCGGCTGCATCTTTAATTTCCTGTGTATTTTTGCTGGCTACATAAATTGTTGGCTCTTCTTTTTTCTTATCTGTCTTTAGGTTCCAGACCCAAGCGCCTAGTGAGACAGAAATTGCAAAGGACTTAATTTCTGAAACAACACATGCAGCAAATATTGTTGTGTTCTTTCCACGTACTTTGCGACCAACGGCCGCTCCTGCTGCACGTGCCGCAGAACCGCTTTGATCACCAATCGAAACTAAAAATAGTCGATCTGTTTGGGAATCTTCAGCGCTAACAGGAATCTCAAAGAGTTCTCCAGCTTTGCCAGTTGGTGCGAAAAAAGTTAATTCATCAACAAGATTGAGGCCAAAAAACTTCTCGATCTGGGATGCAAGTGGAGAAACAAATTCAAAATTGCCATCTAGATTCTTGATGAATCCCAGTGCGATTGAGTGCGCACTAACCGCCTTTGAAATCTCAAGGGGTGAGTAAAGAGGTAGCGCTGACATGATTGGTAAGGCTAGTGCCTTTAAATCTAAATTACTTCTTAACGAGAGCTACAGCCGCGTGAAGTGCTGCGCTGAGGTTGTTTGCTTCTTCGGCGTTCATTTCGACAACCAAGCGGCCGCCACCTTCAAGAGGAATTCGCATCACTAGTGAGCGGGCTTCCTTTGTGACTTCCATTGGACCATCACCAGTGCGGGGTTTCATGGCTGCCATGGGAAGACTCCTCTAAATCGTTGGTACTGCTATGTGTAAAGCAAGGGGGTAAGTATCTCTCAGAATGAGCCTTAGTGCGAATTCGGGTGTGGGCTACATGCCCAAAATCGCGCTCAGCCGGGCTTTGCCTTGCCGAATTATTGCCTCTACAGACCTTTCTGGAACACCGAGAATTGCTGCGATATCGGCGGCGCTCATCGACTTCAGATAGTGCATGGTCAAGATGATGCGTTCTTCTTCGGGTAATGAGGCAAGGGCTTGCGCCAGTGATTGCGGTTGCTTGCCCATGGGGCAACTTTACTTGCTTCGATGCAACTGGCGGCGCAAGGCTGACAGTGAGATACGTACTCCTACGTACAAACCTGGTGCAATGAGAAGGAATAGCGCTCGCGGAGCAAGGACTTCTTCTGACCAATCAAAGCGTGTGGACTGTGGCGTGAGCGCAGTTAATTCAAAGCGCCCAGTTCCCTTAATAATTTTTCCTGTATGAACAACATCGCACACAGTTGGAGGATTCCATGCAGTCACCGTCATGTGATCCATAATTCCGAACTTTCCGATTCCGGTGAAAGCAGCTATCGATGTTCCAACTCCGCTGCGAATATCAGAAGTAACTTCAACAGTTGTTTGAAGCATCCATTCACTTTGTGATTCCCAATCAGCTAGGGCATCCCACACTTTTTGAATTGGAACATCAATGACAAGGCTCATTGCAATGTGATTACTTCTCATGCTTGGCAAGCTCGCAATGCTTCATCGACAGTAGTTGTCCATTGAACAATTTCACGCATTCCCGGCTTAATAAACTTCTCATCTTCCAAGTGAACGATCAATTCATGCAACGGTGCATAAACTCCAAATGGATCTAGAATTACAACGGGCTTTGAATGAAACTTTAGGTAGTGACCAACCCATATCTCAAAAAATTCTTCAAGGGTTCCGGCACCACCTGGCAAAGTCACAAATGCATCTGAAATATCGGTAATCATGTGCTTTCGTTGTCCCATAGTTTCGACAACGTGTAATTCGTCATTGTCATGATCAGCAAATTCAATGTCGACCAAAGCTTGTGGAATGACGCCGATTGTCTTGCCCGCAGCATCACGAGCTCCCCTAGAGACCGCACCCATCATCGAAATGTGGCCACCGCCGGTGACTAACTCATTAGAAGAGGTAGCAATTCCCTTACCCAAATCGTAAGCAAGGTCTACATACTTGTTATCGATCGTGGGTGAGGATGAACAAAAGACGGCAATACGCATGCGGCTAACAATAGAGGCTAGGCTTGGCACATGACGAACATCGCATCTGGCCACGGAATCGCAACCATCGCCAAGGGCGTAACCCTTGATGTTTGGTTTCCGTCCCCCGCCTTGTCGCAACTTTCAGCTGCAGTTCCCGCAGAGCTATCCGCACTTGTTGGCAAAGATGATGCGCGCGGAGTTTCTCGTGAAGTAGTAAGTATTGAAATTGATATTTCGAAAGCACCAGCCGATGCAGCCGATGCTTATTTGCGATTGCATCTTCTGTCTCACCGACTAGTGAAGCCACACGGGCTAGCACTTGACGGAATATTTGGAGTATTAAGCAATGTTGTGTGGACTTCGGTCGGCCCATGCGCGGTTGAAGATTTCGAAATCACTCGTGCACGATTGAAAGCCGCACATGGTCATGTCAGTGTTTACGGTGTCGATAAGTTCCCACGAATGGTTGATTATGTAGTTCCTTCTGGTGTTCGAATTGCTGATGCCGATCGTGTGCGACTAGGTGCACACCTAGCTTCAGGTACAACTGTGATGCATGAAGGTTTTGTTAACTTCAATGCCGGAACCCTTGGAACCTCAATGGTTGAAGGAAGAATCTCAGCTGGTGTAATCGTTGGAGATGGCACCGATGTTGGTGGCGGTGCATCAATTATGGGAACCCTTAGCGGTGGCGGTAAGGAAGTTATTTCAATTGGTGAAAAGTGTTTGCTAGGTGCAAATTCAGGTTTGGGTATTTCACTCGGTGACAACTGTGTGATTGAAGCTGGTACTTACATCACTGCTGCAGCAAAAGTTAAGTTGCCAGATGGTGAAATCGTAAAAGCTGGCACACTTTCAGGAGCAAGTAATTTGTTGTTCCGTAGAAACTCGCTAGATGGCGGACTTGAAGTTGTCTTAAGGACTGGGACTTGGGGTGGGCTCAACAGCATTCTGCACGCCAACTAAATCAAAGTAGGCAGATGGAATTCTTGTTCGGCTTCTAAAGGTTTCCCCACGTAAACTTTTTTGTATTCCGGTGCTAGATGTGGCTCTAATTGTTCCGACAGTTCCGCTTAAATTTTTCGAAACAACTTCAAGGGTTACAACATCTGGCAAAGCAAAGGCGAGCGCTACCGACGCTTGCGGAATAGACCGCTTCCAACTGAAGAAATTTGGATTTAGCTTTACATCTTGGCTGGCAGGATCAGGAATTATCTGGGTATAAGTTCGATCACTTCCCCACGCATTTAAGGCAGTTTCAGTGAGGCCTCCCGTAGAGCTTCCAAAGTAGGCCGCAATAGGAAGGTTGTTTTGGGTAAGGGTTAAACCTGCAGTATTAGTAACCGCAGCTACCCAAAACTTTCCCCAGTTTCTTTCTGTTTCTTTGGCGTAGCCCAGAAATTTCTGATCAGATATCTCTCCGTACAAGTCACAATCGCATCGTGCTCGATAGATACCGGCTTTATTCAAAGCATATGTGCGTGAAGCAATTGCCTGAGCCTCTAACGCGGCCACTGGCCATGAAGATGGAACTTCACTAATCCCCCACAAGTATTCATCTGCCAAACGAACCGAGTTTGTTATCTCTAATCGATAGCCAAGAGTTGAGGCCTTGACCGCTTTAAATTGCATCTGGCCATATCGATATCTAGTTGTAACTGATGAATGAGTAAGTGACACCACGCCTTCAACACCTGGCAAGTATCGAGTTCCGCTCCATCGAACTGTGAAAACTCTATTTCTTGGCAAACTTGTTGTTCTCTTTCCAACTACGACACTAGGGACAACTGTCGAACCTAGAATTGAAAAATTCAGTGAACTTTTGACTGGGACTATCGCAATAGGTGCTACATCTTGCGCATCTCCGATATCTCCACTAAAGATTTGAAGCGTTGCATCAGGAGTTCCTGTCGCAATTCGTGCAGTACTCAAGAGGTGACCGATGTTTACTCGCAAGATCTTTGAATCATCCATAGGTTGAATTACTACATCTTTGTAATAGTAATTAAGAATCGCAGTTGCTGTTTCACCGGCAAGGGCTTTTGAACGAGCGCCAATCTGACTAAGTCCTACGCCGTGACCGTAACCAGCCCCCGTTATCGCAAACTCGGTTGGGACATTGACTGCAGCGGCTTGCGGTGGAGCAATAGCGACTAAAGCCAAAAGTAAAACGAGAGGCTTAAACATCCTCATCAATTGCTGCACTCTTTCCAAGATGTAAGAACTCTTGATACGCATCGATTACTTGATTAGGTTCGCCGCGCTGAATCAACTTGCCTTTATGCAGCCACGCCACATCATTACAGGTATCTCGCAATGTTTGCATTGCATGGCTTACAAGGATCAATGCACGATCATCGCTGCGCAATTCTTTGACTCGATTAAGACTTTTTTCCTTAAACTTGGCATCTCCGGTACTGAGAGCTTCATCGATTATCAAAATGTCTGGTCGTACAGTTGCAGCTACTGAAAACGCTAAGCGTGCATACATTCCTGATGAATAAGTTCGCATTGGTGCATCAATTGCATCGCCGAGCTCTGAAAAGTCTGCAATCTCATCGAAATGTCCTTCTATTTCCTCACGAGACATTCCAGCAGCTAAGCCGCCTAAAAAGACATTGTCTCGGCCTGACATCGATGGATTAAATCCAACGCCGAGTGCCAACAAGGTGCTTACTGATCCATAAACCTCGATGCGACCTTGTGAAGGCGGCAAGATGCCAGCAACACAGCGCATAAGCGATGACTTTCCTGCACCGTTAGTTCCAATGACACCTAAAACTTGTCCATATTCAATATCAAGGTTCACATCATCAAGTGCGCGAACAATACGAGTTTGCTTTCCTCCACGACCGAGCGCCTTAACGCGCGCCTTAAGCGTCGGTCTGCGATCAATCGCTGTCGTGTAAGTAAGCCCGACATTTCTAATTGAAACTGCGAGCTCATTAGTTTTATGAAGTTTAGAGGCGGACAGCGAACTCACGCTCCCTCGATAAGAAGAAGTAGGTACCAATAAAGAAGATACCTGTCGCCCAGGCTAATCCCTGAAGCATGCTCGAAGTTTGAGGTACTTCACCTTGTACTAATGCGCGTGACCACGAATCCAAAATTGGAAACAGTGGGTTCACATATTCAAGTGCTTTCAGATTTGGATTTAACGCAGAAGCCTCGTACAAAATTGGAGACAAGTAAAGAAGCGTTCTGGTCAGATACGGCAAGAAGCTTGCAATATCTCTGAAGTAAACGTTTATGCATGAAATTGTGATTGCTAGACCTAATGCGAGAAAAAGAGTAATCAACAAAACAGGAATGGCCCACAACATTTCAATTGAAAACGGTGAACCCATAACCGCTTTAATAACAATGAAAACAATTAAGGTTGGAATAAATTTAAATATTGCTATGACAACTGCCGAGATTGGCAACATGATTCGCGGAAATGCGGTGTTCAAAATAAGTCGCTGCCCTGCAGTAATTGATTTAACTCCACCGGTCAATGAGTTAGCCACCAGGTAAAAGAGGAAAAGACTTGCAGTCAGGTGAACGTAGCGCGAGCTATCGGTTGTTCCACCGATAATCACAATCAAAATAAAGTAAACACCCGAAAGCAGCAATGGATTTAGGACAAGCCATAACTGCCCAAAAACTGAATCAAAATGCTGCTCGCGCAGTTCAGATTTTGAGTACTCAGAGATAAAGGTTCTGCGGGACCATAAGGATTTCCAATACTTGCCGAGCTTGGGCAGGCCGGCTCTAAATGGCTCATAAACCTGCAATGGGGTACTCACGGATGCAAGGTTACCGCAGGGGCTAGTGACTTCGGCGAAGTAAGAAATCCAAGCCCCCATGAAATATGCATTGTGAGCAAAATAGTTGGCAAACAAAGAATCTCACCCATGCTCTTACCAATAATTGTCGAAGCTCCCAGGATAAACACTGAATAAACAAGAGCAGGAATAAACAAAATTGGCGAAATCAGTGCCCCAAGAAGGATCGATAGTGAGGTTGCAACCACTGTAAATGGTGGAGCGAGATATCTGTAGTTAATGCTTCCTTTATGTCTTCTTGAAACAACGCGCCGCCAGCGACCGTATTCGAAGTACTGCTTGGCAAGTGCTTTAACTGTAGAGCGGGGACGATATGTAACTTTTAATCGTGGATCAAAGTAAACAATGCCGCCACTTTCGCGTAAACGAAAGTTGAGTTCCCAATCTTGAGCTCGAGTAAATCTCTCATCAAATCCACCAACAGCCAATAATGCTTCTTTTCTAAAGCATCCTAAATAAACAGTGTCGGATGCGCCGGCACCGCCGCCGGTATGAAAACGAGAAGCGCCAACTCCTAGTGGGCTGCGCATTGCACGAGCAACAGATCTTTCAAAAAGTGAAATGCCTTCGGCTGCCATGATTCCGCCTACATTTACCGCCCCAGTTTCATTAAGAATCTGAAAAGCGGTTTCACAATAATCAACTGGAATTTGTGAATGTCCATCAACTCGCACAATGATTGAATAACGAGTTTTGGCAATGGCAAGATTTAATCCTGCCGCAGTTTTACCCGTTGGATTTTCAACGACAACAACACGTGAGTCTTTAGCTTCGAGTGACTTTGCAATTTTCATCGTTTCATCCTGCGAAGGACCCACTGCAAGGACCACTTCTAATGCTCCGGTGAAATTCTGAGACAAGATCGAATTCACAGAATCCTCGAGATACTTCTCCTCGTTCAGGATAGGCAGGATGACCGAGATTTCTCGCTTCGGTGAGCCATATAACGTGTTCGCTGATGTCGACATAACGCGTACACGCTATCGCTCAAGTACTCTCTGACAGTGAAATCAACGCGGGCAATTC
>Ga0208855_1000130_pt1 | contig 22218 bp, 27 predicted proteins | sample LakMenEpi17May12_FD_150708 | JGI IMG/M metagenome (GOLD analysis project Ga0208855, IMG submission 150708) | Freshwater microbial communities from Lake Mendota, WI - 17MAY2012 deep hole epilimnion (SPAdes) | ecosystem: Environmental > Aquatic > Freshwater > Lentic | place: Lake Mendota, Madison...
ATGAGGACAGATATAATTCCCATATTCGTCTATTTCAAAAAAGCTAACTTCTCTACCATATTCAGCAGAACAGTTTGGGCAAATAATATCTACTTCAGATAAGACACCACCAGTAGAACATTTACTAATCCGCATTGTCTTAATATCCATGATATCTTGTGCTTTTGAAGCATGGATAGCAGCAATACAGTAAACACATTTATATCCTTTATCTTTAATAGAGGATAAGTTTTTATACATTTTATCTTGACTATATTCTGGCAAGGAGTCATTAGCCAAAAAAGCATCTAAAATAAAACCAGTAGAATTTTCTACATTATCCCAATCATGATTTTTAAGTAAACTTTTACCAATTAATTGCTGTGGCATTTGTTCTAAAACATTGTCATGCCATACTTTGTAATTGCGACTTACCAAATTATCAGATGCTCTTAAAGGAACAATAAACCATTCATCAGCTTCCCATTCTTGTTTTGTCAATGATTTGATTTTATCCAAATCTTCTGGAATAGGAGTTCCCATGTATAAAACACGTTTAGCGGACTTTGTAAGTTCCATAATTTGCAGCATGATTAATCCATCCTTGTCTTGAATTTAATAAATTTAAATCAGGTTTACTAACATTACTAGAATAATCTTTATGGCATCTACAACGCATTTTACATGCTGTTGCCACACCAATTGATGGGAAGTGTCCAATTAATTGCCAGCCGGATAATGAATAAGCTATGCAATCTGGACAAACATTGTTGTAAGCACCAATTATCCATTTCTCCCATCTAAATCCAGCTTCTTTATGAGATTCAGCACGTCCTCTTTCATAGAATTTATAGAAAGAATCTCCGTACTTGTTAGCTCTGTCTTTTATCTGAGAAGGTGATAAATTGCCATTTTTAATTTCTTGAGAGAAACGACGTAAGTAAGCATATTCCTCAGCTAAGGCTTTACCTACAATGCCTTTGTCTCTAGATTTAAAAATGTACTTGCCTCCTTTGCCTGCTAGATAAGATTGTGTGTCTCCTTTCTTGATAATCTCAGCCATAGTAGATTCCCAAGTACTTACACTGATTTTATTATTTAATAATAATTCAGTTACAGTTTTTATATCAGTTTTTAATCGTTTAATTCCATTTTCTATAATTTCTTGGACATCTGCTCTAGACACAAATTTACCAGCAAAAATACCAGAAGTATATCTAAATCTTTGAGTTTTTGGATCAAACGCAAAATCCATTATGTCTCCTCTGGTAAAATTTCAGCATTGAGTAATCCGGCATAATCTGGATTATTTTCGTCCCAATCTTCAATGTATTTGTCAACATCTTCAGGGAAGATTAAAGCACGTCTTAGCAATGTTTCTAACGGCTCTAAATTTGATTGTTCAGTTGGAATAAAATTAGTTTCCATATGACTCCGGAGATTCTGTAGTTGTTGGAATATCAGTAGGAGAAGCAAACTCACCCATGACTTGTGTGTATTCAGAGTTAGGAGTTAATACCCACTTAGGCCATTTGACATCAAAATGCCTGTTAGCAATGTAAAAATCGTATCCATATCTTAATACCATTTTTAGACAAATCGCCCATCTAACTTGCTCTCCAATCAAGGAACGGACTTCACCAATTAGACGACTATAAGTTAACGCTGGCTGTCCATGAATATCTCTAGAACCTGTGGATTCTGCTAATCCTGGAAATATCCATGCAGGCACTCTAGGAGGAATGCATTGATATCTTAGCTTTAGCCAATAATCAATTAAAGGAGCTAATGAATCACCACTTGTTCCAGCAGCTTTCTTGACATCAGAGCCAGACAGTAAATACAAATTGGTAATAATACCACTTGCTGACATAGATTCATGACGCTGCATGTAATCTATTCTGTCTTGTTCCGTCTTGTCTTCTGGTAAAATATGCAACCATGGAGTAATCCCCACATCTCGCGCTGCTGTCTCTAATGCCACAGAACACTCTTTGAATTTACGCCATGTTTCTATAGAAGGAAATCCAATAGAATTGCCATACAATCCTCTAGATTTGTATTTAAAATGCAGTATTTTAACAGGATTGAATTGAATATCATCCTCCGATGGCATGACTCTTGTACGTTGAATATAACTTACTGTTTGATTACTGCTAGTCTTTTCCACAAATACAGAGAAAGTAGGTAAATACTGACTAGAAACAATGTCCCAATCATTATTACCAATTCCTGTTTTACCAATGCCTAATTCAACGAAACTGTCGCCAAACGCTAACGCTTCTATCGCTGCTCTAATTAAGAAATCACCACCTAATACTAGTTCTTTACCATATCTGTACTCTGATAGCTCTTTGGCTATTTCCAGCACTTCCGGACTAACAACTGTGCCATCACTTAAAGTAGGATTGACATACCAACTGCTGACTTGTCCTTCCACTTCCTGGAAGCAATCAGATGCGATAGTATCAATGGAGTGCCTGTATTCATAACTCCAATAATACATCTCCAGAAGTTCGTAAGATATATTCAAATCACCGTGTACCGGACGTATAGGCGTTTCTGGTAAATCGAAATAATTTTTAGTTTGAGTGTGCGGATAAATAACAGATTGCCTAATGCCTTCTAGATTATTAGAGCCTCTAAAAAATTGCCAAAGTTTGCTAAATATTTTTCCGTAATTAACCATACAAAAATGTTATTAAATAATATAATTTTAATTATATGTTACATATACGCAAAACTGTAATATAGAAAATTTTTGGTACAATAATTTTATCCCTCTCTATGCCCTTCTCTTCAACAGGGCTTTCCTTATCTAAATCTGCTTTTACGTCCCGCGATAGTTCCTAGATCTCCTTCTAGGGCAGTACCTTTGCGTCTTAAAGCAACATCTAATTTAGCAAAAGCAATAGCAAGGCACATAACACAGTCGTCATGTCCGTACATAGCTTTTCTGCTTTGCAAAGAGAACGCGCCAAATTCTGTTAATCCATCCCAATTGTAGGGGAATATAACTTCTTGTTTTTCTAAAGCTAACGCTAATCTATCTGTATTTTGCACTTTAGATACGTTGGTAGTAGCTACAGTTTCAATTGATAAATTACGCCTCAATTTGGAGATTTCAGCTGCAATAATAGCACCACCTGAATTATGTTCTATCACTGTTAAAACTGGATTATAGGCATCAGATAACTCCAGCGTTTTGTCTATACAATACAAAGATTGTCTAGAGTTTTCTCTATATTCTGCAACTACTTGATAAGGAGTTTCTGTAATGTCAATAATCAAATATTCCCAATAGTCTGTACCACCAAAATTTGGATCTAAAGCAGCCATATAATATCTATCTTTGTTTGGTAATTGCCAACTACCGACTGCGCATTTAGAGACATATTCATAACTGAATAATGCACCACCTGAGTCAGGAATGCCTAAATTATATTCTCTGTTCAAAGCATCATCTGTTAGCTTGTGTTTCTTCTTAGTTTTCTCTAAGAAGTCAGGTACAGAAGAATATATAGGGTGTGCTTTCCAGTGGATAATAACTTTCGCCCAACCATTGTCATCTATCCACCAATAACATGGCTCTTCTTTCCCCAACTTTATCCGTTGAATTATAGATTCTGCATCCACAGGATTAGCGCTATTGAACATTTGCCAAAATGTCGATAACTTACCTAGTTGTGACATTGTAGTAGCCATTATAGTTCTAGCATTCTCCCCTACCGCTTCTTGAGATGGTGTTGATGAGGCATAAATCTCACTAAAATTTGGAGGAAAAGCAGCTTCATCATAAAAAATATCACTAACAGATTCCAAAGAACGCGTAGCATTATCTGTAGCTGGACGAAACCATATTTTACCAGCATTCTGGAAGTGAATTTCAGTTTTAGATTTAGTTAAAAATTTAAGATCTTTTACGTTAGCAGGCATTGATTGAATACGTACAGCAATGTTAGACGACTCTTTTTGTCCCAACGATAAAACAGCAGAAGCATACGCTGGATTTAATAATGCTTTGTGTAAGAATTTAGCAGAAATACATTCTGTTAATCCTAATTGTCTTGTTTTAAAAATCATTATCCCACGGTAGTCATCAATCAAGTCACTAACAACTTTTTGATAATCAAATGGCATAAATGGAATAAATTTATTACCAGAACGTATACGACAACATTCTTCTAAAAAATCTCCATACTTCCTAGGGACTTGGTAAAAATTATCCAGTGAATTAGATCTCCCATCTTGTGTCAAGATATCAATAGTTTTTTGTTTAATTTTTGTTTTATTTTTAGGATTTAACTTGACATTTATCATATAATTAAATGACACCTTTAGTTTTTAACACAAAATGAAATTTCACGTTAACCAAAAAATGCTGGCTAATGCTTTAGGAATAGTTTCTAAAGCCGTCCCAAGTCGTCCCACCCATCCAATACTAGGCACGGTATTGTTAACAGCTAAAGACGACTTGCTTACTATCACTGGATTCGATTTAAGTTTTGGGATAACAGCTAGAATCAATTGTAGCACAGATACAAATGGTTCAATTTGCTTACCAGCAAGTTTGTTGTTAGATACAGTAAATCGTATTCAATTATGCGATTTATCCGTTACTTTGGATGATAGTACAGTAATTATCAAACACAAAACTGGAAAGGTGAAAATCAACGCACTAAGTGCGTCAGAATATCCAGAAATACCAATGGTTCAAGATGAAGATGACAAACTTAAATTACCAGCAGAGTCTTTTTTACAGGGCTTAAAAGCCGTACTGTTCTCCGCATCAACAGATGAGACAAAGCAAATTCTACAAGGAGTAAATATTACTGTCTCTGATTTATTTATCACACTAGCTAGTACAGATGGGCATAGATTATCTGTACATAAATTTGCTCATGACAAAGAATTAGAAACAATGGAAGTAACGATTCCAGCTAAAGTCTTAACAGAAATTTCCAGAATTGTTAAGGCTTATGATGAGCTAAGTTTTACTATCAAAGATTACATTGCTTACTTCCAAACAGCGGAAATAACAATAGTAACTAAAATTCTAGAAGGCACATTCCCAAGCTACTCAAGACTAATCCCAAAAGAATTTACAACTTTTGTTATCGCTCCCAAAAAAGACTTTATCGGCGCATTAGAGAGAGTTAGTGTTATGGCTGATAGTCGCAACAATATAGCTAAAGTTGTGTTTGATGCTGGTAATCAAAGATTAGAAATTAGTAGTGAAGAACCACAACTTGGCTCTGCTGTTGATGCTATTGAGTCAGTTCAAATATCTGGCGACTCTGTAACAACTGCATTCAATTTAAAATACCTCCTGGATGGATTAAAATCATTAGATGGGGAGGAAGTATTAATTAAGCTAAATCAGCCGTTAAGTCCAGTAATTTTAACCAATGTAGACGATTTAGACAAGAATATCAGATTGACAATGCCTATTCAATTAAGAAACTAAAAAAATACCCGCTCTTAAACAAGAGCGGGTAAAAATTAATCTATATCCACTTGCTTATATCTTCCGTGTTTTTCTCTTCAGAAGATTCTAATGCATCTGGTATAGCATCCAGCTTGGTAAGCAATGCCTGAAAATGCTTCTGCGGAATATCAGCTCTTGCAAATATACCTCCACAGACTTCTTTAATGACAGAAGACGCAGCTGCTCTCTGAGCATCGTCTGCTTGGAACTTATCGTTCACCATTCCTTTTTTGTAAAGCAGCTTATTCAACGTCAAAAGCTGCTCTGACGATATTTTCTCAAATGTTTTTTGCTGCTGCTGTGGTAAAGCCCGATGCGGAACTCTGTGAGCCTGCATTTCAGCGGGGTTGAATACACCGTCTTCATCTTCCTCCAAAGAAAGATTCAACATACTTGTCAACAGCAGTCTTTTAGCTGATGTATTAGCAGCAGCCAAAGCTTGAGCGTACGTTTGAATTTCCCTGCCATCTTTGTTCTTCATAATAGACGGCGTAAGTCTCATAGAACTCTCTAATTTCTCCCCTGACTTGTGAGTTAACACAAGCGTCAGTGTAGGATTTTCGTCATCCGCTTCTTGACTATTGATAAACATGACATTTAAGCCATGCTTGCGTAAAGCAGGTTTAATAGCCTGATTGATTGCTTCCATAGAAGCATAAGAAAAATTCTGCGCTTTATTGCGACAATCCTTAATGATTGTCTCAAATTCCTCTTCCGCTGCAATTAATGCTGTTATTAATTCATTCATACTACACCTACACTAATCGTTTCATCTACTATAGTATTTTTTCTAGTAATTGTCAATAGATTATCTGACTTTTTTCTCTTTCTGCAAAGACGTTGCTTGTCTCGCAAATACTCTTTGCCTTCGTCAGTTTTGTACCAACAGCCCCAGCAAATAGGAGCGTGCTTAGAATCAATTTTAAGTCTAGCTCCACACTTACTGCATCTAGATGGCTTATATCCACGCTTGGAACGCTCATAGTAACGTTTTTGAGCTTCCCGCCTTCTTAAGTCTCTTTCTTCTTCTGTCATGAGATACCTGCATTTGTCATTATTTTTTAATTATATTGACAGTAATGCAGGTTTAACAACAGGAGCTACACTGTTGCATCCCAGAAAGATGAAGTACCTAAATCACATCGTAAATATGCAGTCTCTCCCATCCTTCCCCATCTGTTTTTTAATACTAATGCTTCAAAGCTATTGTCTCCTGGATCTTTGCTATAATAAGCAGAACGAAATAATCCAATAATAACAGCTGCCTTTTCCGCTATTTCTCCACTACCACGGATACTAAACAAATCAGGACGTTTGTCCTGTGTAGTAGCGTTACTACGATTAATCTGACAACCAACAAATAGCGGTACTTGATATTTCTTAGAAATATTATCAAGTAGTTGCATCCGTCGTCCTAGCTCAGATGCAGAATCACCATCCTTAGAAACGGGTGGCAATTGCTGTAAATAATCCACAAATACAGCCATCTTCTCACCACGCTGAGCTATCACTTTCCTAATATCTGACTCAATAATTGCCATGCTAGGTGAGCTATTATCGTTCACATACAATGGTAAATCTCCTAACTGTGCAATGCCTTGAACAATTGCATCCCACTTATGATGTTGCTCATTTCTCCCAATCTGCAACAAATCACTAGAATTTATCCCAGTAATGTTTGACAACATTCTCGTTGCAAACTGCTCCTGTGTCATCTCAGGAGTAAAGTACAATGCAGGCAATCCATGCAGCTTCATCAATTGCATTGCCATAGCTAACATAAAAGACGTTTTCCCCATGCCTGTACCGCCAGCTACAAGGTACACGCACGGACGAATGCCTTCTAGTATATTATCAAGTGAATACCAGCCTAAATTAGGCAATTTTTGATGCTCTGAAGTCAAGTAATCAAACACGCTTACAGCAAGTTTATTAGCAGAGTACAGCTGATATCTGTCCCCATGAACTTGCCTTTCTATTTTTAGTAGTTCCTCTTGCATAGATGCCAACAAATCCTGTGGCTCAACAAGTAAGTTGTTAGACTCTTTCTTTGCAAATTCAGCAGCTGACATAATCCGCCTCCTGAGCGATTTGTCCTTAACTATAGACGCTGCTGACTCTGGATTGTAATACGCACTATCCAGAACAGATGCTATTAATGCTTTCGGCTCCGCCACTAACTTAACAGAATTTGTAGTCAAGAAATTGCTGACTTCCATTAAGTCAATGCGCTTGCCTTGATTATTTAAAGTCTTAAATACTTTAAATAGCTTTTTGTAATCCAACACAGAAAAATCTTCTTCCTGTATCTCATACTTCTCAACTATGTCCAAGCCATGCACTAACACATAACTTAGAAGTTCTCTCTCCGACTCCGGAGAAGTTATTATTGTAACGTCCATGCTAACACCACGGTAAACACCACCAGCAATCTAACACAATAAAAACACACTGTCAATGGAATTAGAAACCCCACTCATTGAATTTAGCTTTTAAGTCCTTTTCAGCTTTTTTATTTTTGTAAAGAACGTACTCTTGAGTAGTCATGCCAAGAGATTCAGCTTCTTGTTCTATCTCCCATTGCGCTTGCTTTTCTTTGGCTTCAGCCAATGCCTTCTCTTTCAACTTCTCTTGTTGTAGTTGTTCTAGCTTGGCTTGTTCTTCTTGGTATTTAAGATACTGTTTCCACCAAATAGCAGCGCCGTCGGCATTGTTTTTAATCTCAGCAACAATATCAACCAAATTAGTATTAGAATTGCTTTTTCGCCGCTCATTATACACCCATTCAGCAAACGAAGCTTTAACATTTTGCTTGCTTCCAGCCATCCAAGCATCTGTTGCAATGCTCATAGATGTCTTTTTTATATGATGTGTTGGACGCGTATAATAATTATTGCTTAATCCAAGACTATCCTTGCCTTGACAAGACGCGGGCGCGGGCGGCGCTTGTTTATCCTGATCAACGGATAATCTTTCAACATTCTTATCTTCTTGAGTTTTTACCAAAGGAAGACTTTTTACTTCTTGGACTTCCGACTTTTCCTCAGACTTATTCTGAGTCTTGTCCACAACATCTTTCTTATATTTATTTTTTTTCTTTGCATTGATCTCTGTATATGAATCGAGATCAACTTTCTTGCTTTCGGGAAAGCGAGATTGTGATTGTGGCAAATCCCGCCTAATACCAAGTACGGGTGTGAGCGCTCTTGTCTCTTTCTTGTCTTGTAGTTCATTAGACAAGAATGGGCGCTCTTTAAGAGTGCTTCTATCCACAAAGAACGTGTCTATCCAAAATCTTTCCACCTTGGCATCATTGCGCTCATACCAGGTGATATGCGTTAATTTATTCGTGTAAGAACAATAAAGATATTCTTTACCGTCTTTAATGAACTTATTCTCTGCATCTTCATACTCTTTTTGGGAGGCATACTTTATCCCTACTTTGCTAAAAGCAGTCTTGAACTCTGCTTTAGACATCGCTAGTTCTTCTGTCCAAGAGTCGCCTTCTCTATAGTTCTCAGAATTGTTTGGTTCTAAGAACTTCCAAAATGTCTTATACTTGCTAAACCAAAATTCTAACTGTCCTACTAGGATGGCAGCGGTGACAGATCCTAATTTTTTTGATACTTCTGGAGAATATGCAATTACTCTCCCCGGAAAAACAAAACTCATTTATAATATATCCATTAACAAAGAATAAATTTATCATAACAGAACCAGCAATGAAAGGACACTGGTTTTGTTTTTTTTTCAAAAAATTTTTATACCAAATAAAAAAGCACTTAGCTGATGAGTCTAAGTGCATTGAAGTCGTGTTAGTTGTATTTATTGTTCCGTTTCTGACAATAAATTATCCCATGTTTTGTCGTTGGCTATAACAAAGTAACTAAGTTCCGCATCGTGCATGCAGATTTTGTCTTTTTGTTTGTAGAGAATGTCTTGTCTGATAGACACTGTTGGCAGTACACGAAAGAAACCATATTCTGTCTGTAAATCAGGATTACTGCCATCACCAATCAAATCTAACAACGTTTTAATTGCTAGCTGATTTAATTGGAGAGCGCCATTGACTAACTCTCCACTTGTTTTGATTTCAACGTATTGCTGCATTAAGGTATCCAGGTGCCATTGAAGTTTTCCGAAAATCTGTCTAATCTACGCTGTGCTTTTTTCCAAGACTCTTTAGGTGCTTTGATTAAATAAGCATCTTTGTCTTTCTTGAAAGACGCGTTTGGCAATTTACCTGCTTTTGCCAAATTTAAAGCGATGATAGCTAAGTCTCTGGTAATGCCAGGACTAGCTTCTTTGAGTTGTTTGTTTTCAATTATTGCGTACATGTCGTCCATACCAAAGTGTTTGCGTTGTCTAAGTAAGTATATTTAGACAAGTCAATATCTAGCTTGTCTGAAGCGAGTTTGAGGAAAAACTGTTTTAGTTTTTCCTTTTCCTCTTTGAAAGATTGCTCTTTCGTCTTGTTGTCGTTGATTTCAGAAAGCTGCTCAAACCACGTTTGAGTCTCCCAGCCTTTGTAGTAATTTACATCAACAAACATGCTAGCTGGAGTTTCCAGTAATCTAAAGTAATGGTAGTCATACGTTCCTTTAACGTATGGTAAATCCCATCTAAACTCATTTGGATTGTACTCTAAGTAGAGTTTCATTTTGCTTTGTAGTTGACTGTAAACATGCCTAAGGCAATCCTCTTTGTACTCCAAAAAGAGTACAAAGCTTCTTTCTTTCTTATCCATTGAATAGGCAAAACAAGACTTTGCTATGTTGGATGGATCTGGCACATTCCATCCAAATTCATAAAATATTTTTGCCCAGATATAATCTTCTAATGGAGAAAGATTTAATATTGCCATTTGATTCTTGTCCATTAGAAGATCAACGACTAATTCAGTGCCAAAACAATCTACTTTAATCATCCCATCTCCTTTTACAAAAATCTAAGAAACAATCAGATAAGAACCACCCATCAGATGTTTTGATTCTTGGTTCAAATCTGACAAATGTTGCCATTGAATAATCGCTATTTTCCGACATTTCTTCTGTAAAGAAAATAGCTTTATCAAAAGTTGTGTGAGAATATTCTGGATATTCTTTAATGAACTGTTCCCACACGTCAGGATTAGCATTTAGCCAATCCTGAATTTTTTTATCGTCAGCAATAAATTGCATAATCTCCTAACACTTGCCTAACTTTATTTTCTCCCACCACTTGTGCGAGTTTTTCAACTCCATAGAGTTCTATGTAAGTGATGTATTCCTGCTTTTGTTGCTCTTTGGAAGCAGGATTTGCTGCTTTCTCTATAAGCATTAAGCAATGAGAGTGAAAACGATTTTCTATTTGTTCAATATCTAGAAAACCAAATTCTTTTTCTTTTAGGGGAGGATGAAGCTGGACTCCATAGATAAAATCTCCCCACTGAGATTTAGTTTCATAAAAAACACACGCATCAAATCTGTCTTTGAGCGCTAAAAACTTTCCATTTTTGTGTTTCTTGATGAATTGTTCCCACACATCAGGATTAGCATTTAGCCAATCTTTAAGGTGTAAATCATCATAATTAACAACGTACTTCATATTTTCCTCCATTTATCCCATTCTTCTTGAGGGGCTTCGACATGGTACTTAATGGTGTCAGCATCAAGTACTTCTCTAAATACAACAGCGTCAGGAATAGCTCCAACTAATCCTAGACTTAACACTGCTAACGCAGCATCTTGGCTGATGTTGTAATTAGAGTCAACTAAATGACTCTTACCTTTGGTTTTTTCTACATTTGCGAAGTAATACATACTTTATCAGTGAACTTTTAATATTTACTATAACTTATTGACAACACTACGTCAAGGGATATATAAAAAAATAAAACACTACGTTAATAGTAGTGCTTTACAAAATATTAAACAAGCTGCATAATTGCGTCAATAATACTTGGATTTTCTACAGCTTCTTTTGAGTAGATAAGATGTTCAACCAACAATTGCTTAATAACACTTTCTGGGTTGTCACTTTCCTTTCCTTCCAGCACAAGTGTTATACAATCTTTGTCTAATAGCACTGCTTCACAAGCAAGCATTTCTGATAATAATTCAGAGAATGTTTCCACTTGTTCTAATTCCTCATTGATTCCTAGGAGGAATCTAAACTGTTTAAGAATGTCGATGTATTTATTCATCTTTGAGATTTGGTGCATCGGGATGATTGGTTAGCCATTCTTCAAAAGCAACCCACATTACATTAGACGGCTCAACATTTGCTTTCTGAGCGATATATCTAATTCTGTCAATCAAAGCTTTAGGTAAAGACACCGATAACTTGCCTTTATCAGCAGCACTTACTTTATGCTTTTTGATTGGGTAAACACGAGAATTGTATTCAATCATTTATGTCTGTGCCTATTATTTTAACTTGAAAAGGTAAATCAACAATCTCTTTTTCTTTGATGTGTTTTGCCCATGTTTTAGTATTGGCATTCCACCTAAAACCAGCTTGTTTAGTCAATGTTGCTGGATATGGTTCTAGACTTTTAACCAAAACTCTAGGTTCTGCTGCTAATAAGATTTCTTGTTCTAAATTAGCAACTGTATCTAACAACTTACTCAGCAATCTGCAGTCATCCAACGCTCTGTGCGTATCTATAACTGGCACATTGTGCGCTATAGCTAAATTGTGTAAGCCGTTAGTCTTGCAGTACTGACTATTTGGAAAGTTTATGTACTGACTATCCACCCACTTTTGGTGAATATTTAAACCAGGAATTTTAGCACAAGCTTGTTTATCAAACTGTGCATTGTGTGCTAATACATAATCACATTCATTTGCCATGTCATTTAAGACAGTGATTATCTGATTATTTGTACCAACATCAATCAACTCCTGTTGAATTTTGTTGATTTGAACAGCAAAGTTAGGTATAACACTAGATACGATAGTGCTAACTTGACTTATGATTCCTTGCCCTACTAAATAGAAGATGCCTGCCACTTCAATGGGAGCGTCTTCCTCAGATAATCCTGTTGTCTCTGTGTCAATTATTAAAAGCTTCATGTTACCTCCTGTCAATATGTTTCTTATTGTATATCAATTGCCAAAAAAATACAGCAAAGATCCAACTAAGTCTTTGCTGTAAAAATTTAATTAGTACCTGCTAATATTCTGTACCTTTTCAGTGCATTTGGATAGCCAATATGAGCAGCTTGGTAGTAATCAAATTTGGCTTTTTCTTTGTCAATCCCCTCCATCAATATTGCTCTTTCGTAATATGCTCTGGCATACCACTTGTTGATTTGTAAACAATTATTGATGCAACTCATGCCATCATTAATACTTCCTAATTTGACTAGTATTAGTCCTTTTAGTAGCAAAGCAATTGGGCATTTAGGATTAATTTCCAAGGCATCATTACAGTCTTCCAATCCAGCATTATAGTCAGCTTTTTTGATATAAAGTTCAGCTCTCTCACAATAAAGAGCTGAATTATCTAGCTGAATATTGATAGCTGTAGTGTAGTCTTTGATAGCACTATCCAGCTTCTTTAAAGCAGCATAGGATTTAGCTCTTTCACGTAATAAATCAACACTTTTTTCAGTAGCAAGGGCATCTGAATAGTGTTTGATAGCAGTTTTATGATCTCCATCATGAACCGCTAAAACTCCTAATTGTTTGCTGTTATTTTTCACTTTAACTCTGGTAAAAGACACTTGTCTGAATCACATGGGGCAGGGCCTGATTGTTCATCAAACCCATTATCATACTTATGCAAAGCATCTAAGAAAGAATCATTAGTTCTTCTTTGATTTACTTCTTCTACCAACTGCAAGTATTTGTCCTTGCTAATAGGCTCAAAAGGCAATCTAGGATAAGACTGGAAATCATCAAAGCGACTAAGGATAGCAGCAGAAATATACCCGTCATTGTTCTTGATTGAGTCATATATAGCTCTACTTAAAGCACCAATTTCGTTCTGGCGTAGTTCAAGTGTGGCTGAAGTATTATGAGTTGTGTAATACTTCTGCACTTGCATATAAAAATCAAACTGTGCCAACACCGAGAATTTAGAAATATCAACATCAACTCCTGGTAGATTTGCCCAAGATACTGCTACTGGTATTTCTACTAACCATTCTGTGCAACGTTCATCAAAAGGATTGTCTAATAAGTTACCATTTTCATCTTTATCTGATTGTGATGGAACTACGTTATATCCAAAGTCTATGCATGCCAATGCTACTGGATCGTTCTTACGGAAAGTAATCCGACGGATAAATTGTTGTGCTTTGGGAGGATGCCAACCAGGGGAAGCGCCAGTTAACAAAGACTTTGTGTTATGTGATTTAATCGCTCCTTGCCAATACCATGAATCATTGTCGTCCTCTCCTTGCACTGCAAAGTCGTAGCTGTAATCAGGAGTTTCTTCCCACACCACAGATTCAATGAGATATGGATCAAATTTATAACTTCTCTTGAGTGAAGGAATAGGACGAATCTCAGCTTTTTGACTATTTTCGTTTAGATAATCTAAAGCATCAGGTTTAGATAACATGCGGCTTAAACATAAACCCCACATATTTTTCTGTGCTTGGTTGTTCTCCCCTTCAGTGTTATGGAATACGGAGAAACACAATCCTACAGCTTCACCTATTTGTTGAAGGTTTCTAATGAACTCTTCACTAGCGCTGTCAATGGACATTGAGCCATTAACTCTAATGCATCCATCAGTGTCAATCAATCCACAGAAGAACGATAGAATACTTTGCTTGGAGGAACAACGAATAGCTAATGGTATTCTGTCAAGATTTAGACTTTTCTCTGTTTTAGCTATTCCATTCAATTGCAACCAATCATAAAGCTGAACACTAGAAATGCTTAATTCATAAGCTTCTCTGCCAGAGTATTTGTTGATTCTCCCATTTAAAACAAACAGATTTTGTGCTATTTGTTGTAGTCTTTCTAGCAATTTATAACTATTACTAGAAAACCTAATACGATGTCCAGTTGCACTTAAACATCCATTTCCAAATAATGCTCCGATAAAATAAGCTAAGTCAGGAGACATTATCTTGGGCGTTTTAATGATAGTTGCTGTGATGCCACCACGATTATGCCCAGACTCTAATTGTTTTGCTTCTCTTGTATAGCTAAATTGATCTATATCAAGTAGTGAAGTCTCTTGGCTGTTTTGATATTCCCCAAGACTAAAATCAATCTTCATTCCAGGAGTCATGTCAGACGCATAAATCCAGTTTCCATCAATAGAAAGACGATGGTTTGGAGTCATACGTAAAACACGTCCATTGTTTAATGTAACTTTAATCAATTGCAATGGTTGATTAGCAATTCCAGTGGTGACAGACACTCCTTCACGAACACTTAGTTTCAAATTAGTAGCTTCACCACTGCCAGGTGCTATCAATTCATCCGCATAAAGTAAGCCTTGATCAAAAATTCTTAATGCAGTGCGATCTAGACACCCACTGGGTTGGACGGTAGTACAACGATTAGGACGTTTGAGATTGTGTTTATCACAATATTCCCAAACAGTTTGATGTACTATGTCTTTCCATCTAGATAAATACTCCTGTTCTTTTTGTTTAAATATCCTGCCTTGCTCATTGTCTTCTCTCTCTTGTTGCCACCAGTGAAGCCATTCTGCTCCAAAAGCATGAACAAAAAAGTCAAATAATCCGGTGAAGGAAACACCAACAATAGGATCTAACTCTCTAGATTCTTGATAAATAGGCTCGGTGAATCTATGGTGAAGCAATGCAGCTACTGAGAGTGAAGCTGCTCTAAAAGCATCTTCTTGTTCTTTGTAGTCAGTAGGATTGAGCTGATTTAAGTGTATTTCTGACAAATTGCAATTTCCAGTCAACGTGTTTCCAAATACACCTTCATGATATTGTGGTTCATTAAAACAGTAAGTGTCATGCAATCCCGGTAATTGCTCCACACTCCTGATAACTTGCCATTTGCCTTTACATTTAGGTACTCTACCTTGGCTTACGTCTAATCGCTGACAAGGGATTTTACCACAATCAGTTACTTGTACAGAGTACAAATCTTTACTTCTAACACCATAATTTGTAACTGCTCCTTTGTAAGCGCAAAGATTGACAGAAGAACGAATACCACACTTAATTAGCAACAATTGTATTCTATACGCTCTGTCATAATCAGAGATGTAGATTCTAATACCATTGCCACTACTATTTGTTCCATCTGTATCTGCTAAACCAGCAATAAAATGCAAAATTGCTTCACGATTCCAACTTGCTATGATGTTTAATGCTTCTGGTTTGGTTTTGAGACTCTTTAGAAATTCCCCAGAAAAGCTTAAATTTGTAACATCAGTGAAGTTTGTAACGTATTCATATTCCCTGATGGGAGACTTATCGCCTGCTACGGACAAAGCAATTTTTTTGCCATACAATCTTATTTTTGCGTTGTTGTCTTTGTCTGTGGTGCCATCTCCTACGGCTACTCCCAAGCTATAAGCATAATTAGTATCAATATCCAATCCATCATCATACTGAATAGTAAATGGCTTGGTGTGAATACGATACTTACTTGCATCCATTAAGTCTTTTGTCTGTACTTCTTTGTATTCTTTGCCAAACCTATCCTTAACAAAGAATCTATGATATTCGGTAGCATCTAAATACGTACCATCTGCAAATCGTACACGATAAAGAACACGAGAACTGCCAGTTTTGAATGGCTGTACTTGACTCCAATTCCTACCATTCCAAATTTCAACATCGCATCCTACAACATCTTTGATTGCGTGTAATCCATCTTTGGTAATTAGCAGCGTGTCACCACTAACACAGTGGAAATTACTACCAATAATTTCACCACAATTATGGGCGACAATTCCATTACCATCAAATCGAGAAACTCCCGGAACAGTACAATCAAAAACTGCTTCTACTCCATCGGGTATAATCTCTTTGATTTTAACTACAAATCGCTCACGATTTAATTTTGACTCACATTTGGTAATTAATTCATTCAAGCGATTAGCTTTGTCAAATTTTTGGAATCCAATAATGTCTTGGAAGACGCAGACATTATCATTGCTGATAACAAGTTCATGTTGTGCTTTTTGATAAATTGTTGAGATAATACCTAATCTTGCCAGCATTCTTTGGACTATTTTCAAAGTCTCTAGATTGCTTTGTGACAATCTGACGCTAATGCCTTTTTGTTGATTTCCTTGCACGCTCCCATCAGCATCAAATAAGCCACGTAAAAAACCACGGTAAAACTCATAACTTGCTTCTTCAATTTTACCTGTTGGCATTTTGTTATCTAACGTAACGTCATAACTAGCAGCTAATCTAGCTAATCCTGTTGATTGGACTACTCGATAATTCTGCTGTTCATAGTAATGTCCAGATTCTGTAGTTCCGGCATAATCAACAGTTTTTTTAAGTAGAGCAACAGCATGTCTTCCCATTTCCTCTTGAGAATCTTCCCAGTATCGTAAAAGTGCTGTTTTCCCCCATTGCGTTGATGAGATGCTGCCATTACCAATTAAATTGCCAATTAACCAGCCTTCGTCAAAAGTTCCAAAACTGTCCCAATGCTGTGCTTCACGATGGTTATGGACTGAAATATAATGTCCTGGACTTAAATCTTTAGCTTCAGTCCACTCAGAATATTGTTTACGTTGAGTCTGAGCAGTAACTTTGAGTAGCTGATGATTGTCAGTTAAACGCAACTCATATCCTTCTTGAGTAATTACTTTTAGCACAGGCTTGATTCCTGTTAGCCAAAAACCTTCGGGTGTGGTGCTAAATAATTCTCCATCAACGTAAACACTGGTTTGTTTGCCTATCAAGTCTTTAACTTGCCTCGCTCCTTTTTCTGTGTGAATCCATGTATCAGCAGTAACACACGGATTTAATCCATATGTACTTACTCTATGTTCTATCTCCGCATGTGGCATGCCTGGATAATTTTTTCTTATCCATTCCTTGACTCCACCATTCTCGTAAGCATTCAAAAACTTTGCTTTTAGCTTTTGGGTAATCAATAAATCTGCATTTGCTCTGGCGACAGCTTCACCCGCCCACTGTATTGCTCCTTCACCACTCCAATATTGACTCGTTACTGAATCAAACACCTCCTCATAAGTAGGCTTTTGGTGAAAAACTCTGGTGTGATTTGCCATGCGCAAAGCATCTTTCTCTGGATCTATTCTCCACTCTCCAGTTGGTGTTTGCTCCCATAGATTTGCTTTAGCGTTAGCAGCTACGTTATCACTAGAAGTGAACTGGCGCATGCCGGCGCTATTTGAAACTAATATGCCTTCGCACACAAATTCATGCACGGTGGCAACTTCTATGTCGTAAGTGGGAGCAGTTCGTACATCAAATTCAATGTCCACAAACTTGACTGGTATTAATTCTGTGGCTTCTAGAACACGTATCAATCTATCACCTTGCTTCAAGTCTTTGGCTTTAACCATTTTGTAGTTGCCATAGACATCTGTTAACACAGCAATCTTGTGTTCTGCTGTACACTCAAAACTACCGTCTTGAGTTTTGATTCTGCAAAGAGATTGCTCACCTTGATCAAAGAAGTTAGTTACAGGGTAAAATCCTTTGCTGGTGAGAACACGATCTCCTATTCTTATCTTAGCAATAGGTACTAAGCCTGACTCTGTATGCACTAACGCATCACCAGGCAAGCACCGTCTAATGTTCCCAGCCACTATAGTGCTTGCTGCTTCATCAATCAGCAAGCAGCATTCCAGTGACGTTAGTTTTCTACCATGTGCTTTGTTTAAGATGTTTGCACATCTATAAAACAAATTCTCTAATTTCACTGGATTGGCAACACCACCAAATTGTTTTAATTTCTCCCCAGCGGGGCGTACATTGGCTAATGACACTTTGACTACCACAACTCCATCAAAGGTGTCATCAGAAGCTACTTGGAGTAATTGCTTGTATGCTTCCACCCATCCTTGTCTGCTGTCTCCGACTTTTATCGTAAAACTGTCTTGACAGAAGACAGTTACTGTCTCGTCCAGCCTTTTAGATGGTGAGGTTTCGCCTATTTTGTCAATAATCTCAATGTCTATTCTATTTTTGATGGTAGGTAATTGCTGATAATATTTAGGCTCAATTACAGCACCTGTGCCACATCCCATCATGGCTAAATCCATCATGAATGCAAAAGCATTCCAGTTGTTTAAATTCGTGGATGTACAATTGTATGCTCCACTGTAATTCTGTGGCTTATCCAGCCACTCTGTGCCGCCTACCCATAGCCATCTTCCAGATGGCAATGCTTTTATGCTTTTCTGCATTCTGGCGACTAGTTCTATTTCTTCTGGGGTAAATTTCCCCAGCTTTGCTAATCCGTCAACGGAACGTTTGCACATCTCCTCCCATGACTCTCTCCCGTGTCCTGTTAATCTGCTGTATGTTCTAAAGAACACTGGATTGCCAGTCAACGCACCAAAATCTTCTGACATTTTGATTTTTTTATGCAACAACTATTTTACTGTAAACCAAGTAATGCCTCTATTGGTAGATTGTAAAATAAAATTTATTTTATATAACATATTGACACAAAACAAGTGTTTAATTTATTGTAGAAATTAAAATTACATTGATTGAATTGATTGACATGCAGTACTTAAATAAACAGTTGCACACTATAGAATCGTTGGTGCAACAAATTGACAAAGGCGTTCTTGTTATGCCTAATTGTGTGGAATGGGACGTGGTTAAACAATCACGTGCTATAGAAAATATATTGTTTGGATTTCCAGTGCCATCAATATTTTTATTAGAAAATACTAGGGAAGTATTGCCCATTAATTCTAGTATTCAATTTGTTAAAACAATAGTCAATTTTGTTGATGACAAATTTGTCCTGACAAACACAACCGATGGTTTGTTAAATCTTAAATTCAATAATTTGCCACTAAAAAAGAAAAGGCAATTTAATAAAACCATAATTGAATGTGTCGTTATGTTAGATACTACGATATCTATTGACACTTTAGATAAAATGTGTTTTAATTAAAGTACAATATCAATAAAGTTATGATTAACACAGTTACATTGGTAGGACGTGTTGGACAAGATCCAACTGTAAAATATTTTGAAGGCGGTAGTGTAAAAGTCACTACTAGCTTAGCTGTTACTCGCAATAAAGAAGTAACAGATTGGTTCAACGTTGAAGCATGGGGAAAGACAGGAGACATAATCACAAATTATGTCAGGAAAGGCAGTCAAATCGCTGTCAAAGGAGCATTTAAAACAGAATCCTGGCTTGACACTAAGTCAGGAGAAGAAAGGACTAAAGTGGTGATTCTAGTAGATCAGGTTGAACTACTAGGTGGTAAAAAACAAGAAGAGGAAGTTGTTTTTTAACACATTTTATTAATTCAAATAACTCATCAAAGCACTACCAATTTCTGTTGCTGATGAGTTATTTTTTTTAATCCCAATAATATCAAATAACAAGTCTTTTTCCTCTGGACTAACAGTTATTTTGATAGTGGTGTAATCACCACTGGGTTCTTCTTTGCTGGACTCTTCCTCCCACTCAGGGAAGTCATCAAAGTTCAAGTCATCTAAACTAAATCCAGTTAGTTCAATGTTGAACTCCACTGAATCCAAAAATTCTAGTTCCTTCCGAAGCACTTCCGGATTAAATCCGGAATTCATTGTCAACTTATTATGCGCGAGTCTATATGCACTTTTTTGTGCTTTAGACAAGCCAGTTATGACAATAACAGGAACTGTTTTAATCTTTAGTCTAGTCGCTGCTGCAAGTCTACCATGCCCTTCTAGGATGACGTTAGATTCATCCACAGCTATTGGATCTAAAAATCCAAACTCAGCTATTGATGCTGCTATCTGCTCTAGCTGCTCATCTGGATGTAATTTTGCGTTTGCTTCATAGGGAATAATACGACTAAGTTCCCATTGTTCTATCTGTGATACTTTAATCATTGTTCAAGTTTATTTAACATTTATTAGGAGTGTAACATAATGTTGCCTTACAAACATTTAGCTGAAGTATCTTTCCTTGGAGTAGAGGAAATTTATGAATTTTTGGTTAGTCTGAATAAACAAACTAACTTGTTTACGCAACTTGAAATTAGCGATGATAAATCTCAAATACTTATCTACAATTGCAAAGCTAATCTAAGAACTCACGTCCCCATGTATGTAGATTCATCCACTAAAGCTATAATGTTGGCACAATCAATATTTGGAATTCATTGGACTGTTGCTTTGCCTGGCTATACAAAATATGTAGAGCAACTTTGGAAAATTCACAAAAAAAATAAATAACTAATAACCCCTGAGTAATCTCAGGGGTTGCGTCATTTAGCCAACTATTAATCCTGAACAACCAACAGGGCGCGTATCTTTCTCTGTTTGATAAACAGCACCATTAATTGTTGCTAATTTACTCGTATCTCCATGTAATTCTTTGTAAGCACTTCTGTATAAGTTGCTCACAATATACAAGTCATAGCCAGAAGGTAATAGATCCACTCCATCAAACACAATTGCACCCACAATTGGGATTTTTGTATTTAATAGAGGTGATTCCAAATTTCTTTTGGAACAGTTTAAATTTGTCCCAGCTTCAATCGTAATAATAGGAACTGCACCTTCTTTTAATAGTAATTTACGTCCATCCTTGCCGGGGGAAGTGTCTTCAGTTGAGAAGATAGTAATCTCATGAGCAGTTCCATTGTAAATTCTTAATTCTTCCATTTTTATTTGACTACCTGTGCATTTTTAAACATCAATTCAGGTTTTTTTGTCTCCTGGTTAATCAATATTCTTCCCTCTAAAATGACATTGTCATCAATGTCAATTCCTAGTATCTCCATGCCTTTAGCGCGTAATAAATACGGCTTTTCCTCCTTTCTAAGAGAAGGAACAGATACAACAAACTCTATGGCTGGTTTGTTGTTAATTAACATGCTTTTTGGTGTGTCCATTACCACACCTTGAATTACAGCTGAGTTCATAGTATTAATACCAATGTTACTTATTTAGTATATCACAAACATATTGACAATAGTTGGTATTTTGTTCACAATACTAGCAGTAGTTTATCTTGTTAAAACAATGAACAGAATAACAAACTATGTCGATTTAGAGACATCGACATATGTCATAAAAGGGAGAACTCTTAATATAGAAGAGTTTCCTTCTTTATTTAACGAGCTTGCACGAAAAGCAAGTTCATTCCTAGTGTTGGGCAAAGATTTTAAGTACAGGATGCGTTTATTACGCTCCGGCACAGCAGCTCAGGCACGGTGGACAGCCGAGAAGAAAATCAACAACAAAGCAAGGAAGTTGTATGTCTCCACTAAAGTACCGTACATCACGGTAGGAGACTTAAAAACGTTTTACTATAGATATAAAACTATGGTAGAGCAAGAGAAAATAGCTAAGCAGATAAATTAGCACAAAAAAACAACACTAGTCAGTCTAGTGTTGTTTAAGTTATGTTTCGTTGTTACCAGCTATCCCATCCACTGTTAGCTGGTGGATTTTCCATTAAATCTGGTTGAAGTTCTGGAAGATTTCCCAGAATCTGTCCAGCGATTTCAACCTGAATTGTGTCCTTTGTCCAGTGTGCCGCCTCTTGAAGTGCAGCTAACTCCTGTCCTGAACAGGAGTATTCTACTGGCATTAATACTTCTTCGCCGTCATTGGCATTGAAGTATTCCACAATATCTTGTGGAAACA
>Ga0208855_1000135_pt1 | contig 21781 bp, 21 predicted proteins | sample LakMenEpi17May12_FD_150708 | JGI IMG/M metagenome (GOLD analysis project Ga0208855, IMG submission 150708) | Freshwater microbial communities from Lake Mendota, WI - 17MAY2012 deep hole epilimnion (SPAdes) | ecosystem: Environmental > Aquatic > Freshwater > Lentic | place: Lake Mendota, Madison...
CTTCCGTAAACCTTAACCAATCGATAATTTGTTAACTTTGTATTGTGAGAAAACAAAAAGAGGAAGATCTTCCAATTCTAAACATCGAGCGTAATATTTTAATTATCGCACTTCATATACTTTTAACTGCCGCTATTGCATTTTTATTTAAATTAAATGTTGTTAAAGCAGATGTAACCCAAGTGAATCCTGTTTCTTTTTTTCTTGCAGTGCCTTTATTGTTTTTTGGATTTCAGGCTTTGTGGATTATTTTAACGCCTTTTGCTCTTTTTTATAAAGACCGAATTGAGTTTAAAAATAACATATTCACCAACAAAGTATTTTATTTGATAGATATTAAAGAGGTAGTTTTTGCTAAAAACGGAAGTTTAAAAATTACTTATCATGACGGAGATATAGAACTGATTGGGATGATGGGAATTCGCTCAACTCATAAATCTATATTACTTAATCAGCTTCAAAAGGAAATTGAAACAAACAGAAACTAGTTCGTTCAAATTAATTACGTAATTTTAGTATTTATTCCATTCTTATGACGAATGATTCTCAAAAAATAATTATTGGTATCTCTCAAGGCGATGTAAATGGTATTGGTTTAGAAGTTATATTAAAAACCCTTGCCGATCATTCATTAATCGAAATTTGCACACCGGTTGTTTTTTCTTCACAAAAAACCATTGGGTATTACAAAAAGCAATTGGCTTTAGACGATTTAAACTATCATTTACTTAAAGATTTTAATCAGTTAAATCATAAAAAAGTTAATCTGGTTAGTTGTTATGAAGAAGAAATATCAATTGAACCGGGTAAGCAAACAGAGGTTGGGGGCAAATACGCATTTCTTTCGCTTAAGGCTGCAGCCGAGGCATTGTCTGAAAATAAAATTCATGCTTTAGTTACTGCACCAATTAATAAAAAAAATATTCAAAGTGCTGAGTTTAATTTTGTTGGACATACTGAATATCTGGGATCAAAATTTGGCGGTACTCCATTAATGTTGATGTGCTCTGACAGAGGTTTAAGAGTTGCTTTGGCAACGGATCATTTACCTCTGAAAGACGTTAGTGCCAAATTAACAAAAGAACTATTGATTGAAAAGTTAACTAAGTTAATTAAGTCTTTACAAGTTGATTTTGGAATTCGGAAACCAAAGTTAGCAGTGCTTGGTATTAATCCGCATGCCGGTGATAATGGTGCTATCGGAATTGAAGATGCTCTTATCGGCGAAGCCATAAAATCCATCCATGCAGATGCGCTTGTGTTTGGTCCTTATCCTGCAGATGGTTTTTTTGGCAGTAGTCAATATACACAATTTGATGGCGTGCTGGCCATGTATCATGATCAGGGATTAATTCCGTTTAAAACAATAGCATTTAATTCTGGCGTAAATTTTACTGCCGGTCTATCTGTTATAAGAACAAGCCCGGATCATGGCACAGCTTATGATATTGCAGGAAAAGGTATCGCCTCTGAAGAATCATTTAAACAAGCAATCTATACTGCAATAGATGTTTTTAGAGCAAGGAAATTAAATGCAGAAATAACCAGCAATCCTTTGCAATTTTCAACAATTAAAAAAGAAAGATAATGGAATACAGACGTTTGGGTAAATCAGGATTACAAGTAAGTGCCTTAAGTTTTGGAAGTTGGATCACGTTTGGTAAACAAATAGATGATAAAGCAGCGGATTCTTTGTTAAGCATGGCTTATGATGCGGGCGTTAATTTTTTTGATAATGCCGAAATTTATGCCAGAGGAAAATCGGAATTAGTAATGGGTTCAATTTTAAAATCAAAAAATTGGGCGCGTTCATCATATTGTGTGAGCAGTAAAGTTTTTTTTGGCTATGAAGAGGGTAAACCAAATCAAACAGGCCTTTCGCGCAAACACATTGTTGAAGGCTGTCACGCTGCGTTGAAACGTTTGCAGGTTGATTACATTGATTTGTTTTTCTGTCACCGTCCTGATAAAAATACCCCTATTGAGGAAACGGTTTGGGCTATGAATACGTTGATTCAACAAGGTAAAATTTTATATTGGGGGACAAGTGAGTGGAGCGCAGATGAAATTATGCAGGCTTATGTTTTTGCTGAAAGAAACAGCTTAATTGGCCCGACAATGGAACAACCTCAATATAATATGTTCGAAAGAACTAAATTAGAGAAGGATTATCTGCTCCTGTTCAGAGATTTTGGCTTAGGAACTACAATATGGAGTCCATTGGCGAGTGGCTTATTAACCGGAAAGTATAATAACGGTATTCCAACAGATAACCGTTTACACATAGAAGGAATGGATTGGTTAAAAGAGCGAACATTGGGCGATGAATCTCGTTTTACAAAAGTGAAAGCTCTGGCAGTTTTGGCTGCCGATTTAAATATTACACTTCCTCAATTGGCCATTGCCTGGTGTTTAAAAAACCCAAATGTTAGCACTGCCATTCTCGGCGCCAGTAAGCCGGAACAACTCAAAGAAACATTAACATCTGTAGAGGTTTTACCAAAGCTTAATGTGGAGGTAATGACAAAGATAGATTCAATATTAAGCAATCAGCCTATTCAACCACAATATTGATGCAGCGGATCATCAGAAATATTCCAAATGCAATTACCTGTGGCAATTTATGCTGTGGTTGTCTTGCAATCATTCAAATATTTCAAGGTGATTTAAATTGGGCAGCTTATTTGGTTGGTATTGCTGTTGTATTAGATTTTTTTGATGGTTTTGCGGCACGACTTTTAAAAGTGGCTTCACCAATTGGAAAAGATTTGGATAGTTTGGCAGACTGTGTCACTTTTGGTGTTGTGCCCGGACTAATGATGTTTAAATTAATTAATAATTTAAATATACATTTGGATTTATCAACCTTGTTTTCTGCAATCACCAATACAACCGGAACAAGCAAAATTTTACCCCTGAGTTATGTTGCATTAATTATCCCGGTTTTTTCTGCAATCAGACTGGCTAAGTTTAATAATGATTCGCGTCAAACTGATTCGTTTATTGGATTACCAACACCGGCTAATGCCATTTTTTTTGCCTCTATACCTTTAATAATTGGAAGTGACATCAACGGTTTTCAAAAGTTTGCAGCTGACTATTTGGGAGTAGATGGTTTAAATAGTTTAATGGTGGCAGAATCTTATTCAGCTATTGGAAGAATGGTTTTAGTTGGTTTAACAGTATTTTTTAGTTTACTCTTGGTTTCTGAATTACCCTTAATTGCTTTGAAATTTAAAAGCTTTGGTTTTAAGGGAAACGAATTCAGATATTTATTGATTATTTTAAGCGTGTTGTTATTTATATTCTTTCAAGTACTTTCCATTCCTTTTATAATATTACTTTACATTTTAATTTCGCTAATCAATAATCTATTCAAAAGGGCAAAATGATTAATCGCAGAGATTTTTTTGGTAACCTTGGAACTGCTGCTTTAGCTTTAATGATCAATCCGCTGAAGAAACTAAATCAAACTTTACTTAATTCAAATTCAATGACCCCAGCAATTCTAAAAACCGAGCCACTTGGTTTTCAATGGCCAACACTCGACCCATTTTTATTTTGTGTTCATCATGAAGATTATTTTCCTGCCGGGAATGAAAACATGGGGCCAAATGAAAATTATTTGAAAGGCCGCCATATAGGTGATGATTTTATTATCAAAGATGGTTTTAGAATGTATCATGGTAAAACAGTGCCGGGCTTCCCTGGTCATCCCCATCGTGGTTTTGAAACGATTACAATCGTTCGGAAAGGGGTTGTTGATCATGCTGATTCACTCGGTGCGTCCGGTAGATATGGTAATGGTGATGTGCAGTGGATGACGGCAGGTAAAGGCGTGCAGCATTCTGAGATGTTTCCGCTCATTCATAAGGATAAAGATAATACCATGGAGCTTTTTCAGATTTGGCTTAATTTACCAAAGAAAAATAAAATGGTAGAGCCGCATTTTAAAATGCTTTGGCGAGAAAAAATTCCTCAACTTAAATTTAAAGATGCTGCCAATAACGAAACGTTGGTTGAATTAATTTTTGGGAAATTAAACTCAAATACATTTTATGAGGCACCACCTGATTCGTGGGCTTCAGATCCTGCTAACGAATTAATGATCCTTAACATTAAAATGAACGAAGGTGCAGAATGGCAATTGGAAGGCGCGAGCAAAGACGTGAATCGCATGCTTTATTTTTATGAAGGAGAGAGTTTAACGATTCTTGAAGATAAGATTAATAGTTATTGCAGTATTCAGTTAAACCCTACACAAAAAGTAAACCTAAAAGCAGGTAAAGGTGGCGCAAGTATTCTAGTGCTGCAAGGCAAACCAATAAATGAACAAGTCATGCAATACGGACCTTTTGTGATGAATACAAAAGAAGAAATTAATCAGGCTTTTGAAGATTACCATAAAACACAATTTGGCGGCTGGCCTTGGAGTCGTTACGACCAGGTTCACGACCGAACAAAAAACAGATTTGCAAAACATGCCGATGGAACAATTGAGGAAAAACAATCCTAATTTAACCTCCGGCTTTTTTAACTTTGTAATTGTCTTTTTGCAATAAATCAAGCAATCGATCCCGATGGTCGCCTTGAATTAAGATACTATTGTTTTTGATGCTTCCGCCAACACCACATTTTTGTTTTAGCTTTTTGCCTAGTGCTTCTAAGTCGTCTGATGTGCCAATAAAACCTTCAATTCTGCTAACTAATTTACCTCCACCCATTCGATCTAAGTATATCTTTAGTTGCTGTTGGTTATTTGGCGGTGTTTCTTCACTACCGGCATCTTCGCTTTCATACTTGTAATCCGGATTAGTGCTGTAAACTACATTAATTCTGTTTTTATCCTTTTTGTTCATCTTTTATTTTTTAAAACAAACATAAATAAACTTATGCCTAATAATATTAAAATCCCCCAGAACCAATATATTCCTGTATCGGAGTTTTTTGGCGACGAATCATGCTTAGGGTCTTCAATGAATTCTATAAAATCATTTTCTAATTTAGCCTCTTTATTTGCAAGCAATATACTGTCGTTTAATTTGTGAAGTAGATTTAAACTGTTGTAAGCATTTTTATAGTCATTTAATTCGTTAAAGTATTGATGTTCTATTTGTAAATAGTTAAGTTTGGCTGCCAGATAACCAAAACGATTGATAATTGAGTCACTAATCTGAAGAAATGTTTGAGTTTGCTTTAAATCATTTAAAAACAAGTAGCACAATGCTATGTTTAAATAACTGTCTGCTTTTTCAACTTCATTCTCACTGAGTTCTTTTGCTTTAATAGAGTTATGACTCAGCGCAATCGATTCTTCAAATTTTTGAGTATTCATTTTTATTACTGCTAAATTATTGAACGACATCGCTTGCAATTCATAATTGTTGTTTTTTTTGGCTGAATTCAAAACAGTTGTGAAGTATTCTGATGCTACCTCGTCTTTTCTTTGTTGTGAAGCCAAAATGCCTAAATTAATTAAACAGTTATTGATTTGCTCTTCATTATTGAGCTCAGAATTAATTTGTAAAGATTTCAAATAATACGATTCTGCTAATGAATAATTATGCAAATCGGTATATACGTTACCTAAATTGAGATTGCTCAGTGCCATGCCTTTTTTATCATTTATTGCAGTTCTAATATTCAAAGCATTCATGTGATAGGTAATTGCTTTTTTGAGCTCACCTTTTCTATAATATAAAATACCTAATAAATTGTTTACTTTGGCTGAGTAGTAAGGTAAACTTACTTTTTGGGCATAGGATTCTGCTTTTTTAGCGCATTCATAACTGTATTGCGGGTTACTTGTTCGTTTATCAAAACCCTGTTTATAAAGTAAATTTATTCTGTCCGTATCGTGCTTAAGTGTTTTAGCAACAAGTAAAATGGAATCAACGCTTTGTGCTTTAATGTTTGAAAAAAAAAGAATAATTAATAAATAGAAAAGATGCCGCATATTAACGTAAATATATACATTTATTAAATTAAATTTTTACAATGATTCATTATTTATTCTATCAAAAAAACCCTGCGTCGCATTATGTGTATATCGATTTAACAGTTTCTGCGTTAAACCAAGATGCGGTGGAGCTTGTATTGCCGTCATGGCGACCAGGGAGGTACGAGTTTGGTAATTTCAGTAAAAACATCAAACGTGTTGATGTGTTTGATGACACCAATCAACCTATTAATTACATTAAAACTGATAAAGAAACTTGGCTAATTCAAACAAAAGGGTTAAAGTATTTGAAGATTACCTATAGTTATTATAGCAATGAATTAAATGCTGGCGCGTGCTTTGCTGATGTTAATCAAATTTACATTAATCCGGTTCATTGTTGCATGCGTGTAAAGGGTTTTGAAAAAATGCAGCATCAAATTGAATTAAATATTCCGGATCACTATAAAATAGTAACATCCTTACCTGTTAATGCTAAAACCCTTTCCGCGACTAATTATGATGAATTGGTTGACTCGCCTTTTGTTGCGTCGCCATATGTTCAGTCTGGCAGTTATACAAGTAGAAATTGTGTTTTTCACCTTCATTTTATAGGTACCTGTAAGCCTAATTGGGAGTTATACAAAAAGGACTTCATTGCTTTTACAGATAAAATGATTGATTTTTGGGGTGATTGTCCGGTTAACGAATATCATTTTATTTTTCAAATTCTGAATTATAAATTCTACCATGGTGTAGAACATCAAAAAAATACTGTTATTGCTATTGGCCCGGGATATGCCATTAATCAGGGCGAGACCTATGAAGATGTTTTAGGAGTTAGTTGCCATGAGTTATTTCACACATGGAATATTAAGTATATCAGGCCTGTAGAAATGTTGCCGTATCAATACAATACTGAAAATTATGCACGTACAGGATATGTTTATGAAGGTTTTACAACCTATTATGGAGATAAGTTACTTTTAAGTTCCGGTGTATTTAATAATCAGGATTATTTTAAAACGCTGGAGGAAAGAATGCAGAAGCACTTTCACAACTTCGGTCGATATAATTTAAGTGTTGCCGCAAGCAGTTGGGAAACCTGGTTGGATGGCTATGTGCCCGGTGCTCCATATCGCAAAACAAACATATATGACGAAGGAAATTTAATTGCTTTGATGCTTGATGTTAAGTTAATGAAGGCAACTAATAATTCTAAATCACTCAGAGATTTGTGTGTGTTGCTTTACGAACGTTTTGGCAAACAAAACAAAGGCTATGCCGAACAAGATATTATTTTACTCGCCAATGAACTATCCGGAGAAGATTTAAGTTCTTTTTTTAGTTTTTATGTTTACGGGACCAATGATTTTGAAACAGGGCTTCAAGAAGCTTTTAGTTATTTAAATATTCAACTGGATAAAAAGGCAAATACAAATTGTAGTGAGCATTTGTTTGGTTTTAAAACAATTGATTCCGGAACTAATGCAAAGGTAAGTATGGTGGCACCTTATAGTCCTTCTTGGAAGTCGGGGTTATTTCAAGGTGATGAAATAATTGCCGTTAATTCAATTATTTTGAGGTCTAATTTAAACCATTGGTTAAATTACTTTAGTGATGAAGATGAAATTATTTTAACGCTTAATAGCGCAGATGCAATTAAAACAATAAAAATAACTAGGGATAAAAAGGGGACAACTTATTTTCCAAATTACAAACTTTCTATAAATGAAGAATCAGCCAATTATAAACTTTGGAAGTCTAACTTAATGAGTTAATTGTTGGTGTTTTTTGTTAAAAAGTTTAAGTACAAATTTCCTGCATTTTAGTCTAAATTTAAGCATGATCAATTCGGAAAAAAAAATTATTAATGCTGTTGCATTAATTTTGAATCTTAATTTAAATGATGTAACAGCCACAGTTCAGTTATTAGATGAAGGCGCCACTGTACCGTTTATTGCGCGTTACCGTAAAGAAGCCACCGGAAATTTGGATGAAGTTGCCATTATTAATATCAAGAATGAAATTGAGCGTATCCGACAGCTGGAGCAACGTCGGGAAAGTATTTTAAAATCCATTGAAGGTCAGGGTAAATTAACACCTGAATTAGCTAATTTATTATACGATGCTGACACCTTAAGTAAGTTAGAGGATTTGTATTTGCCATATAAACCAAAGCGCAGAACAAAGGCAACTGTTGCGAGGGAAAAAGGTTTAGCTCCGCTTGCAGAGTTTATATTGGAGCAAAAGAGTGATTTGGTTTTTGAAGAAGCTGAAAAATTTATTAGTGAGGAAAAGGAAGTGAAATCTGTTTTAGAGGCACTACAAGGAGCTAGGGACATTGTGGCTGAAATCATTTCCGAAGACGCAATTGTGCGTGAAACTATTCGTGAGCAATTTAAAAAAACAGCAATTGTTAAGAGCAGAGTTATTAAAGGTAAAGAAGAGGTAGGTGAAAAGTTTGAAGATTACTTTGAATGGGAGGAGAAATTAAATACATGTCCAAGCCACCGGATGTTAGCAATGCGCAGAGGAGATAAAGAGGATGTATTAATTTTAGACATTTGTATTGATGAACAAGAAGCGCTATTGTTAATCGAACGAAAGATTATTAAGTCTCGAGGAGAATGCGCCACGCAGCTTAAGTTGGCCATAGAAGATGGTTACAAACGACTATTGCAACCAAGCATAGAAGCCGAAATGCGTTTGTTTACCAAACAACTGGCAGATGAAAAAGCAATAACCGTTTTTGCAGATAATTTGCGCGAATTATTATTGGCTTCTCCACTTGGACAAAAAGCAATATTGGCTATTGACCCCGGATTTAGAACCGGTTGCAAGGTAGTAGCTTTAAACCGCGAAGGTAAATTATTGGAAGAAGCAGTCATTTATCCGCATGAGCCTCAACGAAAAACAATAGAGGCTGAAATGATTGTGTTGGCTTTTCTTCAAAAACATAATTTAGAAGCTATTGCAATTGGAAATGGTACGGCGAGTAGAGAGACAGAACAATTTGTAAGAGCCATTGATGTTTTGCCAAAATCTATTCCTGTAATTGTGGTGAGTGAAGCTGGCGCTTCAGTTTACTCGGCGAGTGATGTGGCACGTGAAGAATTTCCTGATAAGGATGTTACTGTAAGGGGAGCAGTGAGCATTGGCCGTCGATTAGCTGATCCATTGGCTGAACTAGTTAAAATCGATCCAAAGTCTATTGGTGTAGGGCAGTATCAACACGACGTAGATCAAAATTTATTGAAAAGTAAGTTGGATGAAGTAGTTAGTAGTTGTGTAAATGCTGTTGGAGTGGAGTTAAATACAGCCTCTAAAGAATTATTGAGTTATGTCTCTGGCATTGGACCTTCATTAGCACTTAATATCGTTAATTTCCGAAACCAAAACGGTGCTTTTCAAACAAGACAAGATTTATTAAATGTTCCAAGAATGGGAGAGAAGGTGTTTGAGCAGTGTGCAGGATTTCTTAGATTACGAAAAAGTATAAATCCATTGGATGCAAGCGCTGTTCATCCTGAAAGTTATCACATTGTTCAAAAAATGGCTTCTGATTTAAACTGTGGAGTTGAAGATTTGATGACTGAAAAAGAGTTAAGAAAAAAAATAGTCCTTACGAATTACGTTACAGAAACAGTTGGTTTGCCAACCTTGAAAGATATTTTAAATGAATTGGAAAAACCGGGAAGGGATCCTCGTAAAAGTTTTGAAGTGTTTTCATTTGATGAAAATGTTCATGAAATTAGCGACTTACGCGAAGGTATGCGTTTACCCGGCATTGTTACCAATGTTACTAATTTTGGTGCTTTTGTAGATGTTGGTGTTCATCAGGATGGCTTAGTGCATATTTCTCAATTAAGCGATACATTTATTGATGATCCTAACAAAATAGTGAAAGTTGGACAAAAAGTTTGGGTGAATGTCACAGAAGTGGATGTTAAACGCAAACGCATCGGATTAAGCATGAAAGGGGAGGGGCAGGCTAAGCAGCAAAATAGTTTAGGTGAAAATATTAAATTTACATCGAAGGAAAAGAAGGCAGGTCATTCAGATATGCAAAGTGCCCTAGCTGCTTTAAAAGGAAAGTTTGGTAAATAGATGGCCGTAACTAAAAAAATAGAATGTCCGAGTTGTGGCGCTTCAAGTGTATTTAAACTCAACGAGAGGGAGTATAAGTGTAATTATTGCCAAACAACATTTGTTATAAAGGAACCTGTTTCACCCAAACAACCATTGGTGGAGGTTTGGACAACAGCTGAGGCCAATGAGTCAAAACACAAGAATTCTTATAACGCCTTAATTTTGGCACTTGTTTTTTTTATTTTGATTGGAATTTCCGGGGTCATGTTTTTTCTGGTAAAACCTCAGCGTAAATACATCATACATGGTGGAGTTGAATTAAGTGCTAAGTGGCAAAAACCTTCTATTCAAGATGCATTTATTGCGGTAACAAAAACATCGGAGTCCATCATCGTTATTTCAAAGCTTCAAACTAACACATTGGATAGTGCCAGAATTAGTGCCAGTGTATATAATCCATCCACCAAAAAAATAGTAATTGAAAAAGATTTGTTTTACGATAATTGGCAAGCCTTAACTTTTGGTGATGTTCCAAACTTTAATTATTTAAATGGCTTAATTTATTGCATTTCTAAAGATAGCGGCTTAATTGCATTTGACCCGTTAAGTTTAAAACAAAAAGTAGGTTCTAACTTTTTACCTCTAAAATTTAAGGAATTAGAGTCTGGCATTTCCAGTATTAGTAAAGAGTATAATGAACCGGTGTATAGATTAAAAAACAACCTTGGCGTAGAATATTTTTATAATGTGCAAACAGATAAGCTTTATAACTATGATGCTTATTGGAATCAAAAAGCTGCAACAATTGAGCAAACGAAAGTTTTTTTTACTGAACACGAACACCCATTTTTGGTTTTAGCTACTAAAAATTGTGATACCTTGAAGCCGGAGTTTAAAATAGGGATTGATGACACTAGTTACATTGATAAATTAAATCGACCACAGAACAGGGTGTATGGAATTAAAAAGGCTAGATTAGTTAGTAATAAAGTGTATTGTGCTCCAAAGTTTTTGAGTAGGTTTCAAAATGGAATTGTTTTAGCATTTAAGGATGATCTTTCAAAAAAAACCGAAGTTAAGGTCGCATACATTAATTCAAACGGAAAAACAGATTGGGAAACAACTGAATTATCCGAATTCTTTAAATCAGCTGATGGAACAGCGAATTGTTTTACTTTTAAGAATGAGGATAAACTGTATGTGAGCATACAATCATATCCTAAAAAATTCTTTTGTTTAGATCCTGCCTCAGGTAAGGTCTTGTGGAAGTTAGATTTAACAGCATTAAGTAATGGTAATGACTAGAAAGTTTGGTTTAATTGGTGAAAAATTATCTCATTCGTTTTCAAAAGGATATTTTGATGCTAAATTTCTTAAATTGTCATTATCTAATTATGTCTACAGTAATTATGAGTTTAGTGATTTGAGTCGGGTAAATAATCTATTAAACGATCCGGAGGTAGTTGGACTTAATGTTACCAACCCTTATAAAACACAAATCATACCTTATCTTTCGGAATTAAGTAATGAAGCAAAAGAGATTAATGCAGTTAATTGCATTAAAATAGCAAATGGAAAAAGTATTGGGTTTAATACGGATTGTTATGGTTTTTCGCAAAGCATTAAACCCTTTCTGGAACCAATACACAATAAGGCTTTAATTATTGGTACCGGCGGATCCTCGAAGGCGGTTGCTTACGCTTTACAAAAAATTGGCGTTGATGTTTTTTATTTATCAAGAACCCAACAAGCAAATCCTAAGGTAATTACTTATGACTCCTTAAATGCAAATGTTATTAATGCGTGTAAATTGATTGTAAATTGTACACCTATTGGATTATTCCCTGATTTAAATGAGTCCCCTCAGATTCCATATGAATTTATTACGCCTGAGCACTTATGTTATGATTTAATTTATAACCCACCGGAAACCCAATTCTTATTAAAGTGTAATGCACAGGGAGCTTTGATTGTGAATGGTTTGAGTATGCTCCATCAGCAAGCAGAAAAAGCTTGGGAAATATGGCAAGAATAAGCTATACCATTTATAATTGTTAAATATTCTATTGTCAGACTGAGCGGAGTCGAAGTCTGATATTGAAGCACCCTTCGACTACGCTCAGGGTGACTTAAATGATTTAGATATTTTTAATTTATAAATGGTATTATATACTTAAAGTTTTATCTTCACTCTATATTTTATCCCAATTTATGCAATAGGAGGCTAAGAATTAGCCTTACTACTTGTATTAATCGGGGTTATCCTGCCTACAGCAGGTAAACCCGATTTAGAAAATCACCATTTGGGTTACATATTTTCATGAACAAATGGTTAATTTTCTTACATCGTTTATTCATTTGGATTTCCAAATGAATAAAATGGGTTTATGGAATTTAGAATCCTATTCGTCATATATGTAGAATGAAGGTGATTAGGATAATACTTTTTGTAGTTCTGAATTCAGTTTTATTTGCCCAGCAACAGCGCATTACCGGGAGAGTTATTTCTGAAACTAATCAAAAGGCAATCGCTGGAGCAATCATCCAATTAAATTCGGATGGTAAAAAATACATTACAGATAAGAATGGCAATTTTGAGATTCCTGCCAGCTTCAATCAAAAAGTACAATTATTAGTTGTTCACAGTGATTTTCAGGTTCAATACAAGCAAATACAGGCAAGTGCAACTGACACAATAAAAGTACTTATAAAACTTAAACAACGCATTACTGATTTGCAGGCAATTGATGTTTATGCTAAGCAGAAACCGGAAACGCTTTGCAGCAGCCCTAAATTCAGTATTTATGATTTTGATTTTTTTGAAGACAAGTATATTTTATTGACTTCAACTAACGAGTTAAAAACGGCGGAGCTAAAATTAGTGTCTTCAAGCGGTAGTCTAATTAGTAATTATTTTATTCCAAAAGAGGCCGGTGAGCCAAAGTACTTTTACAAAGATTTTGAAGGTTATACGGATTTGGTCTGTAAAGATACTGTGTTGCGAATTGATGTATTAAATAATCAACTTTGGCCATTGACGATACCTAAAAATGAATTCGATAATTTTTACGCTAACGTTAATGATAGCATCAATCAATTTTTGTTACATCATAACTGGTGGTCTGATTATCCTGTCTTTTCTTATTTCTCGCTCAAAAATAACGATACGCTTTCAAATAGTTTTCATACTGTTTGCGATGCCGATTTACTTAAGCTGTATAATATTGAATACAGATATTTACCAACTTATGCTAAGCTCGAATGTAGGCGAATTGCCGATAAATTAAAGATTGATAAATACATTGTAGCAGCATTAATGAGTGGTTTTACTAAAAGTTATTATTATGAGCCTTTGTATGCGCCATTGTTTGTTTTAAAGGACACCATTCATATTTTTAATCACTATGTTAATTATTTATATCACTATTCCAAGGATTTGGTATTGCTGGATAGTGTTAAGATTAATTACCATCATCCAAAAAACTGGAAGGAATGGAAGAAACAATTATTAGTTGATAAGCAGCAAAATAAAGTTTACGCTTTTTTTAGCCGCAATGGGCATCATTATATTAAAGGAATTAATTCTGCAACAGGGCAAGAGTTAGGAAGCTATCAGTTACAAAATCACAGTGCACAAAAAATAAAATTGAAAGATGGTTGTTTATATTATGTTTACCGGCCTTTTGATAGCACACAAGAGAAATTTCTTTATCGAGAACAAATTAGGTTGGAGTAAATAGTAATGTTTTATATTCCTCCGACATTTAAGTCGAAAATCAATAATTTTTATACCTCTTCGGTTTTATACTTGGCCATAAATTCTAGAGCCTTATCTACCATTTGCGAACTACCAATGAAAAGTGGCGTACGCTGATGTAATTCATTAATGTCTAATTCCATGATTCTTTTAGCTCCATTGCTGGCTTTTCCGCCCGCCTGCTCTAATATATACGCCAAAGGGTTGCACTCATACAATAAACGGAGCTTTCCCTTTGGAGATTTGGTGGTAGTAGGATAAATATAAACGCCACCTGTGATTAAATTTCTGTGAATGTCTGCAACGCCACTGCCGATGTATCGGCTACTGAATGGACGGTTTGTTGCTTTGTCTTCCTCTTGGCAATATTTAATGTATTTTTTTACGCCATCAGGGAAATGCAGATAGTTGCCTTCATTAATAGAATAGACATTGCCATTTTGAGGTGTACGCATATTAGGGTGGGATAAACAGAATTCACCAATACTCGGATCAAGTGTAAAACCGTTTACGCCCTTACCTGTGGTATAAACCAACATGCAACTACTACCATAAATTATATAACCGGCAGCTACTTGTTCGGTACCTCTTTGCATAAAATCCAAAATTGTACCTGGGCCACTTAAACTCGTTCTTCTATAGATAGAAAAAATGGTACCAACAGAAACATTAACATCAATGTTGCTCGAACCATCCAATGGATCCATGGCAACGACATATTTGGCATTTTTGCTTATTTCGGTATCAATTGGTATAATGTCATCGTTTTCTTCACTTGCAATGGCGCATACTTCACCACCTGCTTTGAAAGCGGCTATGAATTGTTCATTGGCAAAAACATCTAATTTTTTAACCTTTTCACCTTGTACATTTGTTTCACCTGTTTCGCCTAAAATTTCAACTAACCCCGCTTTACTCACTTCTCGGTTAACTATTTTGGCAGCAATACCAATGTCTCTCAATAGTCTTGATAATTCGCCTTTAGCATATGGGAAATCCGATTGTTTCTCAATGATGAATTGGCCTAGTGTTTTTACTTTCATAAATATGATAACGTTGTGTTGGTAATCGCAGTTAAATCCGCAATTATTGTACGAATATAACTATTTTAATGAAAAATAAAGGTAGTTTACTCGAGTGGATTAATTAAAATCATCACTCAAAAATTCTCTCCAATCACTTAAATTGGCAATAACCTGTAATTGACGGTAATGGTGATGAAATTTTTCCTCATCTGTTTGAGCGTTCAGAATGCTTAAACGGTATTTATCATAGTTAGAAAGGGCATATTTTTCTTCTGAACTTAGCTTAATGCCACTAAATTCTTTATCCCTTAAATCGTTTATACTAACTACTAAACCATGTTGTTTTTTAGTAAGCAAGTTGTTTAATATAGCCAGTTTTCCTTCCACACCGCTAAATTAATTGTATTTGCAGGTGCTTTTTGGTATTTTCGCCTATTATACTAACATTTGGGTGTTAATTGGCTTTTTTTCAGGACGATTTTAATATGCGACGTATCTTAATTAATTTATTTTGTGTGTTTTTTATAATTCAACTAAATGCCATTAGTTTACCTGAGTTAAAATGGGCTATTTTTCATCCTATTGCCGCCATCAAAGTAAAAAAAATAAAGCGTAGTTGTGATAAATTTTATCAGGATTCATCCCTAGTATTTCAACTGGATAGATACGAAAATGGAGGAAAATTAGACGCATTTCGGCATGTTTTTTACATGTCGGCATTTTCTCAAAGGGTAAAAATTAAAAAATTAAGAAAACTGGGTATAGCGCATGAGAAAGGAAATTATAAACAGTTTTTAAAAGGCAGATTAGAACATGGTGAATTGCCGGATAGCCTCGGAAGCGTGATGGATTTGAAGAATAATGAAATTGCTTTTCAGTTAATCAACCAAACTCAGAACTTAAATTTACAAGAATTAAAAGAAGTAATTATTCGTTTGATTCAGAATAATGGGGTTAACTATATTTTAAGGGACGAGCAAGGTAATTACCTGAATTGTTCTAAACTTAAAATTACAATTACCCAAAGTTGGCAAAATCAAAAATGTTTGATAGCACCGGTCAATTCACAAAATTAACAGAAACAACCGAGTCTTTGAATTTATTTAATTTGATTAATTCTGAAGCTATAAAATTTTCCCATTCAAGTTGTTTAATAGAGTTCATACTTCCTTCTGTTTCATCATCGTATTGATCCTGAATTTTATCCATTTCTTTTTCGAGTCTATAATAAATTTCATCTGTTTTTAGTTTTAATTCAGCGTAATTTTTCACCAACAGCTTACTTAGTTCTGCTCTCATTTTTCGCGCGTATAATTCTGCTAGGTCAAAATGTTTTTGTTCATGTTTTAAAATAACATCGCTTATCCATTCTTTCCTTTTCCAAGAATCTTTACAATAAAATACGGCATAGGTATTGATGGTGTATTGGTTGTTATTTTCATGGTAAGTAAGCATTTCAATATTGTAAACAGTAGAAGCGACAGCAAACCTTCGTTCAGGCTTTCCTTTAAAATCGCTCCAATTGAGTAATCTATCTTGTTTCCATATTATCGTTTGAGAATTACTAACTTTAACTCCAAGTAACAGAAAAAGAAGTATCCAAAGATTACTTTTTAATTTTTGATGAATATTTTTAAATTGTTGGTCGATACCTTATGCTTTAAACAAATTTAAATAATTAATGTTTGGTAATTATGCAATACCCAAGTTTTTATGATCTCAAAGCAAAAACTATTAAGGGAGGAGAATTTCTATTTTCTGAATTAATTGGTAAAAAAGTTTTGATTGTGAATACTGCCAGTCAATGTGGTTTAACGCCACAGCTTGGGGGACTTCAAAAATTACATGAAGAATATGAAGATCAGTTAACCATTATAGGATTTCCTTGTAACGACTTTAAGCAACAAGATAGCGCTAGTAACGAAGAAATAAATTCATTTTGTTTAATAAATTTTAGTGTAGATTTTTTAATGATGGAAAAGATTTCAATTAAAGAAAACACTCATCCCGTTTATCAATGGTTAACTAAAAAGGAATTAAACGGTAAAAGTAACTCCAAAGTTTGGTGGAATTTCCAAAAATACCTCATTAATGAAGATGGAACATTTCATGATTATTTATTTCCATGGCGTCAGCCTGATTCCCCTAAAATCATCAATTGGCTGAAATTAAAGTAGGCTTTTCGGGTACTTTTTTTAAGTCTTTAGTTTGGAATTGTTCATTAATTCAGTTACCTTCAACTCCTAAATAAACTATACCATGGCTACTATTTCTATTAAAAATAATCTTAACACACAATCAAATGTTTTAGTTTTAACTGAAAAGTTTAAAAACGAATTTGGGCTACCCGAAAAAGTTGAAAGTTACATTTTAGAACAATTGAAAAAGGAAGATGTAAAATCACTCCAATACAATTACATTGGCAAACTTATCAATATCTTAATTATTGACACAAAAACCGGGGAACATGCGTTGAACGAAAAAATCAGGAAACATGCAGCCGGTTTTTGCGACGCATTAAATGCTTCCAAAAAATCAGATGTTTACATATACAATCAAACAAAGATAGATGATTTAAGTCTGGCTGCAGCGGAAGGTCTTTGTCTAAGTAATTATCAATTCATTCATCATAAAACCAAAGATAAAAAAGGGTTGAATAGTTTAAAATCTGTTTACATTGCTAATTCTAAAATCAATAATGCAAAAGTTGATCAGTTAAATTATGTCTGTCAAGCCACATTTAAGGCACGAAATCTTGTTAATGAGCCTGTAAATGTTTTAAATGCAATAGGATTAGCCAATGCTTTTAAACAAATGGGTAAGGAGGCAGGTTTTAAAGTTGAAGTTTTTAATAAGGCTAAAATAAAGCAACTCAAAATGGGCGGCTTACTGGCTGTAAATGCCGGAAGTGTAGATGAACCAACTTTTTCTATATTGGAGTATAAACCCGCTAAACCAAAAAATAAACAACCTTATGTTTTGGTGGGCAAGGGTGTTGTATACGATACCGGGGGGTTAAGTTTAAAGCCAACTCCAAACAGTATGGACTCAATGAAATGTGATATGGCAGGGGCAGCCGCTGTTGGCTGTGCAATGTATGCCATCGCAAAAGCCAAGTTAAATGTTCATGTTATTGCTTTGGTGCCAGCCACAGATAACCGCCCCGGATTTAATGCGTTTGCTCCCGGAGACATTATTACTATGATGGATGGAAGCACGGTTGAAATGCTTAATTCAGATGCAGAGGGCAGAATGATTTTAGCAGATGCTTTGCACTATGCTAAAAAATACAAGCCGGCTTTAGTAATGGATTTGGCTACCTTAACAGGTGCAGCTGTTGCAGCAATTGGTACTTTTGCCATGGTTGGAATGGGTACAGCGGATGAATCAATTAAGAAAAAAATTCATACTGCTGCTGAAACTGTTAATGAGCGTATTGCTGAATTTCCTTTTTGGGATGATTACAATGATTTATTAAAAAGCGATATTGCCGATCAAAAAAATATTGGCGGACCATATGCCGGCAGTATTACTGCCGGAAAATTTCTTCAAAAGTTTACAGACTATCCTTATTTCCATTTAGACATTGCCGGCCCGGCATTTTTATCTGCAAAAGATAGTTACAGAGGTAAAGGAGCTACAGGTTGGGGCGTGAGATTTTTATTTGACTTCTTTAAAAATTTATAATGACAAGAAATATTTTAAGTTTGTTTTTTTGTTTGTGTGCAACACTTTTTACTGCTCAAGAAGTGAAGCAGGGATTGATTGTTGTGCATGTTGATCCGGGTGGAAAAGGAGATTTTAAACAGAAAATTTATAACTATCATATTTTAAACGGGCATTATGTTGGTAGAGATGAAATTTTGACAATTAATGGAAAGAAAGAAGGAAAGGACTATTTAAGAACAGATTTAGGTACAAATCAAATTTATAATAACAGATATCTGGTAACCGGAATTGGAAACATTATAGATTTAAAAGAAAAGAAGGTATTATTCGACGGACGCGCAAATTTGGTCAGGTTAGCAAATGACAGTGCGGTTTATTACACCAACGATGCTTTTAAGGGTAAATTTTACTCCGTGTATAATTTCAAAACTAATAGCTATAGCGAAGTAAAAAGCTTAACATTTAAAGCAAAAGCAGGACAAGATGTGGAGTTTGACAAAACAACAGCGCCCTATAAACTGTTTTTGTATCCAATGAATAAGCCAAAGGTACAATTGGTTGCCGATGCAGGTTTTGGGCAAACAGCAGATGGGTCGAAGCCTGATCCTCTTTTATGGTGGTTAGATAACTTTAATTTTGTTTATACCTATTTTAATAAAGAAAATACGGAGATGAGTTTTTTTAAAGTTAATGTAGACACAAAGGCGCAAACCCTAATAGGAAAGGTTGCTGTAATTTCTGATAAACAAGTAGCGCGTTTATCTAAACTCTCAGCTTCTGAATATTTAATTTTCATTGGCCAAAAACAGGTATTGATTGATATCGCAAAAAATCAAGTAAGTGATTTACAATTTAGCAAGGAAGAAAACGGATTCAGTTATGAATGCAAGTTAGCCGGGAGTGGAAGAATAGTTAAGTATAAAAACACAGAATCCGGAAAGTATCATTTTCAACCGAAAAATTTTAAAACCTCCACTAATATTGCTGCCATGGTAAAAGAAATTGTAATGGGTACTGATAGTTATCAGCAAGGCCTTGGCGTATGGAATTTCAATAAACAAAAGTGGGAGAGTGTTGATTGCGAAGATGTACTAACACTGATTGGATTTATAAATGAATAATTAAACATGAGCTACACGGTTACAAATCAAAACGGAACGAGTTTTAAAGCGGATTTAAAAACGAATGGAACTATTTTTGAAGGAATGTTAAATGATAAAGAAGTAAATGGCAACTTTATCAAGATTAATGATCATCAGTTTCATTTTATCTACAACAATAATTCGTATAATGTTGAGGTAATTAAAATTAACCAAGACGATAAGACCATGGTCTTGAAAATTAACGCTGTGCGATACACGCTAAGTTTAAAAGATAAATTTGATGAATTATTAAAAAATCTTGGCTTAGATAATTTAACTGCAAAAAAAGTTTCTGATGTTAAAGCACCAATGCCCGGGATGGTTTTATCTATTTTAGTAAAGGAAGGTGATGAGGTGAAAAAAGGAGATACATTACTAATACTTGAGGCAATGAAAATGGAAAATAGTTTAAAAGCCTCAGCTGATGGACAGGTAAAAAAAGTGGTGGCTGTTAAAGGCACTGCGGTTGAAAAAAATCAAGTTTTAATACAATTTTAAGATGTCGGACAGAAGAGATTTTTTAAAAAAATCGGGTTTGCTTGGTTTAGCTAGTATTGCAACTAATTTAATTGGGCAAGAGAAAATTGAAAAAGCCGAACAAGCGCTTAGCGCACTTGGTGAAAATGCATTTACCCTTCCAAAATTAAATTATCGTTTTGATGAGTTAGAACCACACATTGATGCCAAAACAATGGAAATTCATTACACCAAGCATCATCAAGGTTATATAGATAAATTGAATGCCATTAAAAGTACAAACATTGATTACCTTAGTTCAGATGAAGTTAAATGCACACATATTGATAGATTTACGCAGGCTGCCATTCGAAATAATTTAGGCGGGCATTATAATCACACACTATTTTGGAGTTTATTAAAACCAAATCCGAAAAGTGAAATTAATATACCTAAAGCAAAATTAACTGAAGCTATAATAAAAGAATTTAAATCGGTTGATGAATTTAAAAACCAATTTTCAGAAACTGCACTTAAAATATTTGGGAGCGGCTGGTGTTGGTTGGTGCTTCAAAATTCCAAGTTAAAAATTGTAACAACAGCTAATCAGGACAATCCCTTGATGAAAATAGATGAAGCAACTCAGTTTGAGGCAGTAGCAAAACCAATTCTTGCTTTGGATGTATGGGAACATGCTTATTACCTTAAACATCAAAACAAGAGAAAAGATTATATTAATGCTTGGTGGAATGTTGTGAATTGGGATGAGGCAGAGAAAAGGTTTATTTAAATCGTTCCGCTTTTAACTTTACCGTCCAATTCAAAACTATATCTTCGGCATTCCGCCACCCATCATGCCTTTAGGCATATTACGCATTAATTTTGACATTGCATTTTTGTCGTTCATCATGCGCATCATTTTACGGGTGTCTTCAAATTGTTTTAATAGTTTATTAACTTCCTGTATGCCCTGTCCACTACCTTTGGCAATGCGTTGTCTTCTGCTGCCGTTAATTAAATCCGGATTTCCTCTTTCACTTGGTGTCATGCTAAAAATAATTGCTTCAATGCCTTTAAACGCATCGTCATTAATATCAACATCCTTTATAGCTTTGCCTACACCCGGAATCATACCCATCAAATCTTTTACGTTACCCATTTTTTTAATTTGATTTAATTGAGCTAAAAAGTCATTAAAATCAAATTTATTGGTAGCAATTTTTTTATTGAGTTTACGCGCTTCTTCTTCGTTAAATTGTTCTTGTGCTCTTTCAACTAAGGTTACAACGTCACCCATCCCCAAGATCCGGTCAGCCATCCTTTCAGGATAAAACACATCCAGAGCTTCCATTTTTTCGCCTGTACCAATAAATTTAATTGGTTTATTAACTACACTTTTAATTGAAAGTGCCGCACCACCACGTGTATCACCATCTAATTTGGTTAAAATAACACCATCAAAATCAAGACGATCGTTAAATGCTTTTGCTGTATTAACGGCATCCTGTCCGGTCATGCTATCTACAACAAATAAAATTTCATTCGGCTTAATTACTTTTTTAAGATCCGAAATTTCATTCATCATTTGTTCATCAACAGCTAAACGACCCGCAGTATCTATTAAAACTACAGAGTTACCATTTTCTTTAGCTTGTTTAATGGCGGCTTCTGCAATTTTGATAGGATTTTTTTCTTCTTTATT
>Ga0208855_1000141_pt1 | contig 21346 bp, 26 predicted proteins | sample LakMenEpi17May12_FD_150708 | JGI IMG/M metagenome (GOLD analysis project Ga0208855, IMG submission 150708) | Freshwater microbial communities from Lake Mendota, WI - 17MAY2012 deep hole epilimnion (SPAdes) | ecosystem: Environmental > Aquatic > Freshwater > Lentic | place: Lake Mendota, Madison...
GAAGTTCAAGGCTAAGCTTGATGAGTTTGGAGAGCCTCTTACGGAGCTTCGCCAAGTTCACATAGATATGAGCGATGATGACGCAATTGCTTACTTGATTTCCGAAAAAGACAATGCTGGTCGTGCTCCTATAAGTAGCAATATGAATGAAATTGGCTCTTCCGTTAAAGATGCGAAGATCGGACGTTCTAGTAGCGAATCAAAGCAGTCTCCTTACGAAAAAAGTTTGCGTCAGATGGATGTGGAGAGGCAGCTTCAAAAGAAGTTTATTACTGAGGCTGGTCTATTGATCGGCTTGCGTATTGGTGTGGATAAGAGCGCTGACGATGCTCAAGATTTTTTGAATAGGCTTTTAGCTTTGGATAGTGATTCATCTAGTTATAATGATGTCCTTCGGGATGGACTGTCTGGTTTGTTTGGTATTGATCCATCTAATGTTGGCGAACTGATTGGAAAATTCAAAGATTTCCAACAAGGGATTTTTGAAATTAAAAGCGCACCTATTACTTCAAGGACTGAAGAGTTTGTAACTCAGAAAAAATTAGACTTATTTTCTCCATCAGGAACAATTGCAGAAAATAGAATTGATCCCTTCTCTTTTTTAATGGAGATGATTGAGTTCAAGTCTCGGTTTGAGCGTGATCTTATTGATGCTGCACGGGTTGGTTCTGTTGACTTAGAGACAGGTGAACTTATAAGTGGTGGAAGGGGAGACTTCCGGCTTACTGAAGCGCTTAGAACGCTTTCTAACCACGCTACAGCAGGAGGACAGAATCCTCAACTTCGTGATGATTTGGCCGCAATGAATGAATCAATGATTAGGAAGGGTCGTAAGACTCTTTTCTCTGAGGTGGGTTTAGCCCAGACTAATCAGGAAGAAGCCGCTGTGATCGCTAAAATGCTTCATGATGAAAGCTTAGGAAAGGGTGAGGTTTACCTGTATGACGCGAACACGTTTGCTAAGATGGGTGACCAAGGAATTATTTCAACTAACGAAACAATCAACCTTATTCTCCAAAACATCCCAGACGCAATCCTCTACAAACCAACCAAGCAAACAAAAGCCAAAAACGAAGCCTACTTTGGGACGCGGTTTTTTGTTCCTATGGATGGTTCTCCTCCGGTGATCTACGTGGGAGACACGAGCAATCAGGAGGACAACAGGGTTCTCATCGAGCAAGCGCTTGGTTATCTCACCCGCCAGAAGACCGCAGAGGCCGATTTGATCGCTCAGAGGCTTATTCAGACGGCTTCCAGCATCCGGCTGGCACTAAGTCCCATAACGCACCTAGAGGAGCTAATACGCGGCCTAGGAAACAAAGCTGATTCCATCGACAATTTTATCCGTCAATACACAGATGAGCTCGCCCTAGCTAATCCAGCCTCAATGGATGGTTTAGACGAGGCTAAAAAGGCTGAGTTAAGTGGAATGATCAGAGCCTACTTCATGAAGATGCAGGACATCGGATTGATCAACACCGCCCAAAAAGCGGAACTAAACAAGATCACCGCGCTTCTGAACGAGACATCCCCTGAAGACAGCCGGAATTCTTATTCCACAGAGCGCTCACTTCTCAGTGATTCTGACCAACGTGCAGTTGAAAGAGAAAGGGACTATATAAGGCTTATGGCGGCAGACCCAATCAATGATTCAATTTCTTTGATTGCTGAAGTTTGGAGCAATCCAGAAGCTAAACGACTGTTGGATCGTGTGATGATTGGGGATAACATCGTCAACACGCTCGACTCTCTTTCCGATCAAACCCTTGCCCGTGGCATTCAAGCCGTGAAGCAAATGGGTGAATCCAATCCAGAGGATCAGACAATCGCTGATCATTTTGATTCCGTTAATTCCCAAGAAGTGGCTCAGGACAACCTCAATGAAGAGGGTTCTGAGGACATCGACAACAGGGACGTTGACACATGGGCTGATGAGTATGACAAAGCCCTAGAGCAAGCTAGGAAAGAGGCTGGTGAGCAATCCGATCTTGAGAAACCACAGGAGCTTTCTACTGAAGACAAGGAAAAGTTTCTTGCTCTTGTTCCATCGGCAAACAACATCCGTCGATTCTTCCGTGCTCGCTTGTTCGACAAGGCCGAGTTTGGCCCAATGGACGACAAGTTAGCTGCTATTGTTGAGGATTACTCCCAGAATGGGGGGTTGAGCCCAGCAGATGCGTTGCTCTTCAATACCTTGATGGATGTGGTGAGCGTTCAAAAGACGCTACAAGCTCCCGTTATTGTGGATAACAACAGCGATGTCACTCCGGGTCGTGAAATTCTTGGTGATCTTGGCACTCGTGATGGCGCAAATCCTATAGTTGGAAACAACGAGGGATCAAAATGGAGGGGTCGCCGTGGTGAGCGAGCTCCGTTTGTTGGGGCATGGCACACGTTAATGACTGGAAGACAGAACGGAAGAACCGCTCCTACTCTTGTTTTTGAACGGAAACGCTATCAAAAGTTTGCTGGTGGATTTCTTGATCGTGTTCCTTTTATTAATGAGATAATTCAGACTCAAGCTGAAAAATCAATTAATGAAGCTGTCGATAATTACAATGAAGCTAAGCATAAGAATTTGCCTAATTTTATTTCTTATCCACGTGCATACGTTGACATCCCGCTAACTCAGGAGGTTTACGAGCAGATTGGTTCTTACCTGCCTACTGGCAAGCTTGCTGCGGCTGAGGCCGAAGTAAGGGAGAATATCCAGAAGATGTTTAAGTTGCGCGAGAACGCAGAGAGACAGCGGGATAAGGCCAAGGCTGTAATCGAGGAGTTTGAGAATCGGGCTCTGGAGAATCCATTGTTTGAGCGTATTCAGCAATGGCAATTCCAAGGAAACGTCCGTAGCATGATTGAGGCTCAAATCTTGGATGAGGCCTACAATACAGCTTTGGAGGTTAAGTCTGCTGCTGGTGGGGATACAAGGCTTGAGAAACTGCTGAACACCTACGCTACAAAATCACGTTTTCAGAGTGATCGTTACAAAGAAGTTTTCAACGACATTCAACAGGATGCTATTCGCCTTCGTCAGTTGATTGCTAATGCTGATGCGCTGATTGAGGCAGAGCAAGAGGCTACTGGTGAGATTGTGAAAGATCGTGGGGTCGTTTACTACGCTGATCCAAAAATTTTTCTTCAGCAGAAATTATTGAATAGCAATATCCAGAAGCTCAATCAGATCGTTAACAAGGACATGGAATCCGTATGGCGGCTTGTTATCGAGGATGACAATAACGCTAAGTCGGTATTCTCTGAGAACTCCAAGAAGTTCATCAAGATTAATGAAGTGGAAGACCTTTTCAAATTTAGGTTTGGAATGCTTGAAGATGATTTAACGAGGATGTTTTCTCGTGATGGTTTGCGTAATGTGTTTCTTCGTCCGTTGGTTGAACAAGCGGTTGGCGGGTTTGGTCGGGAAACTTCTTCTCTTGCTTCCCGCGAGATGCAGATGCCGACGAAGACCACGGCTAAGAAAAAATCGAAAGAGATTGAAGCAGTAAGGCTGCAAGCGAAGCGTCAACGCAGAAAGATGATTTCTCGCCTTGTCAATATGATTAAGCAGGGCAGCACACGTAATGAGATTAAAATGTATCTGACTCGTCAGCTTGAAGGTCGTTTTAACGCGCTAGAAAGTAATGCGAATAGTCCATTCAATGATTCTTTTCGCGCTATGCTGGATGAGATTTCAATGCCTAGTGATGCGCTTGTTGAAATCCTTCGCTATGACGAAGGAGTTAAGAGTACGGAAGAAGCAGCAAGGCTTACAAAAGCAGAGAACGTCTTATTAAAAAGTGAGCGCTTACTGGCTCAGATGAACGACCCAAACGTCACAGTTAAATCTGGTGGATATTTTTCTCGTCTGGCTTTTAATAATACAAGCGATGCTCTCGCTGGTATCCACACTCACATCGGTAGCGATCAATCTTTAAATCCGCTTGGTGGTCGCCACAAAGTCCCTATCACCATGACGTTTGTCCCTGAGGACGCGTTAAGTCCAATGGTCACTGAGATGACCCGCAAGGATGAGCTTGCGGCCTACCGCTCTAAGTGGAACAAGGAGTTTAAGGATGCAGCTAATCCGTATGAGTTTTACATTAGGCAACAAGCTATCTCTCGCGCATTGAGCGACTACGCTGAAAAAGCTGACGTTCTGCACCGTGCAATTAAGCAACAAGAAACCTATATCAACAACTACAACCCAGCAGCCATCATCCAACAAGTTACGGATACGATGGCTATTCAGGACAGGCTCTCACAAGAGCGGATTAACCGTATCAAAGCTGATTCTGAAGGAGTGAGCCATCATGCTGTTGCACCGGACGTAGTAGCCCTCTTAGCCGTCCCTGAAGAGCAGAGCTTCTACTCTGTGAGTAACGTGAAGGAACTCAACAAGCTCGCTGATAAGGCGAAGCAGAAAGGCCTTGAGTTATCGAAGGCTATTGATGAAGTGAAGGGTTACGAGACGCGGATTGCACAAGCAAAGAACAAAGGCCAATTCATGCAAGCCGACAAGCTTGGAGTTCTTTTAGTTAAGGCTAAAGCAAATAGGGATGGCATTGCCGACGATCTTAAGACCATTGGGAAACGTCGTGTGGCTCTTCGGGCTGCACGTAGGGTTTCTAGGCACACGATTCCAGAGAACATGAAAGAGCGCCGCGAGTTGGTTGCTCACCTTGTTAATGATGGCGAATGGTTGCTTCTTGGTTCCATCACCGCAGCGCAGGACTTGAAGAACCGATTCGTAGTTCAGAGCGGGAAAGCCCAAAGTGGAGAGTCAATGATGCGTGACATCGTATTGAGTTCCGTTCCTGAAGAAGATGAATCAGAAGACGGGACAGTTCACCTCCAGAACAGGATGGGCTTTACTTCCGTATACAGGAATGAAGCATGGACTCACACTGATTTCACATCTCCCGCTTGGAGTCTCGCTGCAAATTCAACCAGAGAAAGCGCATCAAAACAATTTGCTGCTCGCTATTCATCGAACGTAGTTGAACGAGCCAATAGAAGGCTGGCAGAAAGAAGGAATGATCCACTTGCTCGCGCTGGAGACGAAGACAGGAAGATTGACACGAACAACACTTTCGTTAAAAAACAACTGGAGATGTTTGAGTTCTACGTTGAATCCATTGCTCTTGCCTATGACCGAAACACTTTGAGTGGGGAAACAAGGAAAAGGGTTTTTGATTTCCTGAAAACGCTAGCGGATGGAAAGATTGCCCAATCGAATGATGCTGCTGAGTCTGTCGATCTCATTGATCTTTATGCCTCGGTTGTTTCTGAGATTGAAGGACCGGAGGCTATGAAGCTGCTGATTGCTGGTATCGTGCCGCTGTCGGGACCTGCTCGCTTCTCAATGAAGGCTTTGCACCACCATGAGTCTAAGCTAAGAATGACGTTTATGAAGACCCATATTGCTCAGATGGAGGCCCGTAGGCTTCATGGATACCTTGAGCACGGCTTCGACCTGAAATCAGGACGCAACACCCACACAAACGAATTCAACAAAGCAAAGGCAAAACTAGAAGAAAAGGCAAAGCTCTTAGGATTGGATTCTTTGCAGCAGTCAATTCCTTATGTGATTGCTAGTCTAAAGGGTTTGACTAAAACTAGATCGGCTTCTCTTGCTGGCAATCTTTCGATGTGGGCTAGTGATTTCCAAACAGGATCGCGTGATCTTAAGCAGTTGTTTGATTCTCAAAATGAATTAGCAGCGGGACAAAAGTTTGGGAAGATACGCAAGTATTTCACAGCGGAGCATGTGGATGTCATTCGTGACTACGCAATGGTCAAAGAAGTGTATGAAACCATTCGCCCTATTTTGCGTGATGTTGGAACGAGCCCGTCTGGAACTGATAAGAACGCTCATGCTTTGGAATTGATCAATAAAGCTATCGCTGCGCTAGAGGAAAAGATTCCAGCGAACTTGCAACAAGCATCCAAAGACTACTCTGACACTTTAGGAACAACTTTCAAAGGCTTATCGGATGCTTCTGAGTTGACATTGATTATGATGAGTCATCCTGATGCCACTCCAGATGAAGGACAGGCTTACCAGAAGTGGTTGCATGGAGGATTAAGAGGTGACGCTACGTTCGTGACTACAGTTCCTCTTCGCTACGGACACGCGGCCAATCCTAAGTCTATTGGTAAAAGTTTTGAACCCCGCCAATACAAGGAAGACCCATTAGAAGAGGTTGGCATGATGAGTCTTTCGCTTTTGGGTGGTCCGGGAAAACAAGCTAGAACTCGTAAAGATAACGAAGATGCTCAAACTTACCGCCCAATCAATCTCAATGGGCTGTCTGGGACTATCGCTCTTTTGGATGATACTCTTTACCGCCTTAACGTAACTCCTACCTACTCTATTCTCAGGAAGATTGTAGGAAAGGAGGAAGTGAATCAGCGGAATCAGGGTGAGGTTGTTGGATCAAAGGTGATGGCTAAGCTTGGTGATTCTCCCGAAGGTGAAATAGCTAGGAAGTGGCGTGTGGCGCTTGGTGCAATCTCGGAAGAAATGGACATCAAGGTTGCTAACGACATGAAGTTTGGAGTGGCGAACACTGCTTTCTCTGAAACCCTCAATTACCTTTCATCGTTGATGATGGTTAGGTCGTTGTTTTCTTTCCAGCAGTTCTGGAACCAATCTGGTCCATCAGTATTGGGATACATTGTGAAAAAGTCTGTGACGGGGAATTACAAGGATGCTATTCAGATGGTTCGCCTACTATCTAAGATTATCGCTTCAAAAGCTGGAGGTGATTCTCAATTTAACGACGAAGCTAAGCAGTTTGTAGCGAATGTTGCTACTTGGGTAAACTTCCGTGGTGCTGATGGCATTGATAAGCTTGACCAACTTCGCAGGAAGCAAGTCAGGCATGGCGCTGGGCTTGGTAAAAAATGGTCAGGATATGCTCTTAATCAGATTACCAACCTTGGAGAAAAGTCTCTTGACTTTAGTATAGCTAAAGTTGAGCGGGCTTTATCTCGCTCTATTTTCATTACTGAATTGTTAGCTGAACTTCGATGGATGGAAAAGAACGGACAAATTGAAAAGGCTCCAAAGGACGAAATGGAATTGATTGGCAGGAAGGATTTTAAAAACATTCCCATGGAAGCTGTTCAATACGCTGAGGCGAAAGTGAGCGATCACATGGGGGTTGCTGACCAAGCCAAGAAAGCAATGCCTTTCCAAAATCTCACTAGGTCTCCTTCGTGGAATGCCTTGATCCGCACCATATCTAGGTTCTCTAATCACCAAGCCTCCACTTCAAGCGGTATGGCTGCTATGCTGCCGATGATCTGGAAGGCTGAGACAGGAGAGGATGGTAAGCTCACAATTGGTGGTCAGAGAGCGAGACAAGAAGCCATCGAGAACATTACGGGAACGGTAATCCAAAACAGCTTGTTCCACATTATGAAGCTCAAGGTGCTTGTTCCAATTGTTTTGTCGGTGATTTACGGAATGGGTGACGACGATGACGAGGAAGCTCAAGTTAGGGCTCAGGAGATGGCCGACAAATTAATGGCCCCGGACGAAGAGGGTAATCCAATAGTCAATGCGGCCAAAGCGGTGATTTTTGGAAAGCAGTCCCAATTTTTCAGGGACGAAAAAACACCCGAGGCTGCGGCGGCTTCGGCATATGCTTCGCTAGGATCGAGCATTGTGTCTGAAATAATCCCTATGGCTCACCCGCTAACTGCGGCATTTGGGTTTTATCCTGCGCATTTTGCGTTTAAGGCAGCGATTACGAACCAGTTGATTCAAGATGCTACAGCAAAAATGACTGGATTAGATTCAGCACAAAGCAGATGGGAAGATGATGCGGTTTACATTTACGAGCGAGAAGAAGGTGGGGTGCAGACTGCTATGGGCATGACTGCTCCTAGTTCTGTTGTTTACGACTTGGGTGCTGCGGCCGCATTATCAACAGAAGCTGCTTTCGCAGAAGAATCTAATGTCTTAGACATTATTGCTTACATGATAAGCGAAGTCGTTCCGGTTACTCGTGAACTTCGCGGAAGGTTGAAGCAGAAGGTTGAAGAGTCTGTCTGGGAACAGCGTTCAGAAGATAATCGTTAGCCTAGACTAAATCACCAAGTTGAAACATCTGGAATTGGAACGGAGAAAACCGAACCTTCTCCACCCACTACTAAGTCAATAACCTCGATGTTACTGCATAGTCCGTGGTCAATGTAGGTGTATTTCCACCTGCTCATGGAGTTGACGCAATTGTCGTAATCGTGATCAGGGCGTGTAGCCATCCATTGTTTGACTAAGTGAACGTCTTCTTTGTGGATTAGGCGAGGCAGGGTTATTGGGATGCTGGTTGCTTTCATAATTACCGATGGAACGAGGAACTTAAGTGCCAGCTTTTGCAAGTGTCGCAAAAATACTGCCTAAGCTTTCCTACATTGGCTGAGTTGCGAAGTCTGTGCTTGGCTCCAGCTTTTGCGTTAGACTCACTAGAGTAGCACACTTTATTGCATTCGTTGTCGAGACGGACTCCTGATCGCGTTTCAATCTCAACTCCTTCCATTTCAGCCAACATCCTAGCTTCTTCTATGCTGGTAGGTGGAGCCCCAGCGTCTTCTCCTAGTAATTCTAGGAGGCGCTTTTTGGATTCGGCTTTTTTTTTGCCGGGGCTTATTTTCATTGCAGGGCTTTTATGAGCTCTTCCAGACGTGTAATCCTGAGATTTAAGATCGCACAGGTTTTAAGAGGCAGGTTTCTAGCTTTCTGAGATAGCCATTTAATAGCATCTACGGCCTGTTCTAGGCGCTCTACGGAGTCTTTGGGTAGATTGTAGCTGAATTGAATTGAACTGGCTTTAGGGGCATCCTCAGCTTCAGCAACAGACTCCTCTAGGGACATTGCTGCTTTATCTGTTTCGACAACCTTAATATCATCAATCGAATGCCAGTATCCGGGTTTAATTGCAGTTTCTTGGGTCTCTCCTTGCGCTAGAGGCACGTTGTTTGCTTTTGGAGCATAGGGCTCCCACTCATCTGCGTCTAGGTTGCTATTTGTTGGTGGAGGCAAATGGATTCCATCGTCATCATGACTTTGAAAATCTGCTGCTTTTATGGTTTCGTTTACTGGTTGTGTTTCAAGAACCTCTTTAAACATTGCTGCTTCCTTTTTAGCTTTTTTATTGGCTAGGTAACGTTTGTTTGATTCGGCCTTGGTCATTGCTTTTTTTCTTGCTGGCATTGTTTTATTTTATTTGAATTATTGTTTGATTCCTTTGTGTTCGTCTCCTTCAAGTGTTGCCTTAAAGCCTATGTTTCCTGCTACATGAAATAGAATGATTCCTTCTGGTTTCATAAAGCCCGGTGCTGCTACACTTCCATTAGTTCTTAGTAGCTCTAGGCATTGTTCTGCTTTATATGTATCAAACAGTCCTTGATAGATAACTGGGACTAGATGGCAGCACTCTGGAAGGACTTCTTGCATTTTCACAATGCGTGGATCAGCAGTTGGTATTTGTTTAGGTTCTGTTCCATGGAGCACCCAACGCTGCGTATTAAATAGGCTGAAACGCTTTTCTTTCATCCCATATTTTCTTTGGATGCCTTGTCCCCACCATTCGCCAAAATGTTGACCAACTCCAAGATTGATAAGCTCATCTCTGTTTTGATTTACCCATGCGGCAAATTCAAAGTTGTCATCACTTGGCGTGATCCATCTATTTCGGCTTCCGGCGCGAATAGTTAAATCGCCAACAATAGCAATGATACCTTGGGAATCCCAAGATTCGGAACCTTTTTCATCAACAGTTGTTTTAGTAATCATAATGGAAGCATTTGTTCCATCAATTTTTTCACTTATGATTACTTCCCTTAAAAGGCGCGGCATTTTGGGAAACCCTTTGAATTCTAATTTCATATATATTTGTATGTGTTGAGATTTTGGTATTTAACTGAAATGTTTTTTAACTTGTTACCTTAGACTACTGGCAGGATTCGCACACTTCACCATCAGTGCAAGTGCGTTCTGGAAGCGGATCATTAAAGTCGTCGTCAGGTAAGTCTTTAACAAATGCGCCATCTACAATCTTGCCAGTGCGTTCTTTGATTTCATTGTATGCGCTGAGAAGGCAGTCTTCAAACTTTACTCCAGCCAATTCAGAAAGTAGAATTAGAACAACTGTGCAGTCACCGACCGCATCTACAAGTTCATCATGGTTAGGAATGGCAATCGCGACATTGAGTTCTTCGACTTCTTCGAGCAGCTTAACAAATTGAGTTTGTGTAGTTGCTTTTGCATTTGTTCCGATAATGTTGCGTTCTTCACCCCATGTGCGGATGGCTTCGATTAGTTCTTGTGTTGTCATTTTTGTTTATTGTTTAGAGTTGGATTTCGTCAGAAAAAATATTGAGGTCTTCTGCGTTGCGTTGGATTTCAGATGCAATTCCGAGAAGGCGTTCTACAAATTGTGAATTAGTTAATTGGTTTTTATCTTTATCAGTGGCAGGATAAGCAGGAGACGTGATTCGGATTTTATCTGTTTTTATTCCAATTCGAGTAACTGCTTCGGCAAGAATAGTTAATAAGTGGTCGATTTCACGAAACGCTTTTTCTGCTGGTGATTGGGATTCTGTTACACATTCTCCTTTGTATTGTTGTGTGTTCATTTTTGTTTTTGTTGTTGTTTGGTTAATTTGGTTGAATTTAAAACTTGTGTGTGATGGCGCTAGCTGGTCAGGCCAATTGTCTGAGTTGAACATCTCCCTTGCTGCCCATGAGTAAACTGATTCGATTCCGTTCCATTCTTTCATAATTGCTGGTTGGTTTCTATTCTGTTTTTGAGATAAGCGCGTGATCCTATAATCGGCCTTAGCATAGCTCGGCAGTTGCGGATTTCCTGTGCGGTAAGTTCCCCCATTCGGAGACGTAACTCGCTGTCTGACATGTGCAGCCACTCCCAGCAACGGGAATGCACCGCTTCCATCTCATCCACTTCCACGGAGGAGAGCTTGAGCTTGATGTATTTCTTCCCGATTTTGCCGTAGAGGGGTCCTTCGTATTTCATGGCTTGATTTTATTTATGAACCGAAGGGCTCGTTCTCCAGCTTGATGAGCTTTGTTCCAAGTTCTGAACTTCTTTTTGAAGCGGCGATCCCCAAAGTCTCCTTTGCTGGCGAAGTAGCGGAACGAAACGGTAAACCCGTCATTTTGACCTACGTAATCAGCACCGGGGGAAACAAAGGGGCAAACTGTATTGTCCCACTCAAGATACCCGCCATAAGGCAATATCCATGTCCATTTATGTCTCAGGATTCTCATTAGTCAGGGCTAAATTGTTTCAGGATTATAAGAGGATAGAAGCATGGGAAAGGCCACCTAGCTACCAACCCCACTGCGTCTGCATAGGTGAAGACTTTACTGTTACGTCCTTTCCAGAGGAGGCCTTGTTCTTGAGCCCACAGGGGGTTTTCATGGACTTTGCGGTGACATTGGCTATGGAGCAACACGGTGAAGCAGAACGCTGTTTTACGTCGTCCGGCCGGATGGTGTCTTTCCATTGTGGAGGACTGGGCTTTAACCCCGCAGACGGCACAAATGGCTTCAGTTGGTAGCAACGCACCACTTGCCCTGTAATCGGATTCAAGTTTGGCTCTCCTACAAGCGGCATCACTCTTGTTCTTTGTAGGTGTCGAAGCGGGCTTGTTCGGTTTCTTCTTCACTTGGGCTGAAGAGTTTAGCAAATCCCCCAATGCCTTGTTCCACGAGGGCTTTTTGTGCTGCTTGCTCTGCTTCAATGTTGAGAAATTCTTCGAGAGCTTTTTGGGAGTATTCATGTATGATAGAAAGTTCTAAGAATTCTTTTCCACGGTTTGGTGTTGCCATCGCTATACGAGCTATTACTAGCCCCATTGCTTGTTGGATAGTTTTATAATCAGGCTCTTCATGAAACAAAGGCCCTAAAGCGTATGTCATGGATTCGACTAGGTTGTGTGTTTTACTTAACATATTTTTGATTAAATTCGTTTTCTAGTTTTTTTGCAGTTGTTAAAGCGCATACATAATTGTCTGAGTCTTTTATTCCTACAAGCTTTTTAAGCTCAAGAGATAAACAACTTAAACAAATATTGCTACCGCGAGCGTTATTGCCACATTTCTTTTCACAATAACCCCATGTTGAAATTCCTTCGTATGCTTGATAATGAATTTCACTAATTAAAGCTTTTAACTTTTGATGCTTTTCTTTTTTAGTCATTGTTATTTTTGCTTTCTGGGGGGCATTGGTATCCACATTTTTTACACCAGTTCATTTCTGTGTGATACGGAGCAAGATGATCCATCTTATGATACCATTTACCACAAAGGCAAATAGCAATTTCTGAACCAGTCCATTTTTCATTTACTTCTAACCATGCTTTTGTATCAGCGGGAATCCTTCCTACAGGTCGCTTAATATTATTCTTTGGTTTCATTTTAATTGATAATGAAATTGGTTATGCTTTTAATTGTCGTAGTAGTCGCGCTGCGGTGGGTCTTGGATAATCATCTCGTATACTTCGTCACGCTCATCGTCGGTTAGCTCAATTCTATCGCCGTCAACGTGTGCTCCAATGATTTCGACGTTAGCGTGTTCCTCCGGCTGCAAGTGGGTTGCAGGTGTGCCAGAGAAATAGTGAACCTTGACTTCAATCTCAACCTCGCGGATTATTGTAACTGTCGTTCTCATAGATTGGTTTCTATAGTAAATTGTGGAACGTTTTTTGGGATGCGTTACCTTTCCCCTTTGCCCCTGCTCGTCGGGTCATCCCAATCTGCGAGGAAATTGTTTATTGGGCAAACTCATCCATCCAGAATGTTGTAGGCTTTACAGTTTGAGTTATTCCTACGCACATAAGGATTTCAAATGCGTCTCCTTTGTGCTGTTCTGATAGGCGCAGCGACTCTTTATGAGCTGATGCTATGGTGTTGTGTTTTACTGTTGCTTTTTGTCCGTCTGTTTTTTGCACGTAGTAGTATGGTTTCATATAGTTTTGTTTTTTATTTCCAAGGACATTCAGAATACATTGGCATTGGACCAGATGGTTTTGATGTGAACCTTTTTGTTTCTTTGTGAAACCAAAAATTAGTCAATGGTGTTTCTCCTGTAGTTCTTTGCTTTCTTACAATTAATTTTCCGCATGGAGTAGACTCAAAGAATCTTTCAATATCAGAACTGTCAAAGTCACTGTCAGTCATTTCAGCCATGCGTTCACTTTTTGCCATGTCGCGCCATACTGTGATAATGTTATGTGGCATATCGCCCCACTCTGATGCTCCTCGAATTTCTGCCATTCCGGGTGGTTTGGATGTGTTTTCGGGAGGCTTGCGTGGATGAGCTACAATCATTAAATGAACTGGATACTTGGAAACAAATACACGCAGTCCGTCAATTGCTTCTGCTTGAGCTGTATTATCACCACGGTCAATGTTCATTGTCATTACGTTGTCGATTACAAATGTATCGACTCCATAACGTTTATGAGCATGGATGAATGTTGATATTAGGTGTTTTGGGTCAGCTCTCTCCATACTTTTATACATGAACACTAAATTGCTCAGGTGATCATAAGCCAACTCAAAGTCATCCGTATATGGAAGATTGGGATAAGCTGTGAACTGTGTAAGTATTTGAGAGAAGGTAAGCTCAGGTGGTTGCTCGAATGAAGCAACGCATACTTGCTTTCCTTTCGCCGCAAGTGATGCAACTTGATTAGCCACAGCAACAGATTTACCATGGAAAGAAAAACCAAACCACAAAGTAATCTCATGCTTTCTGAATGATAGGTCAAAATTAGGCAAGAAGAATGGATCGCCATCAACAAGATGGTCTCCCTTCATGTAAGAGCGAACACCTTCTCGCATTGATGTTGGATCAACAATTTCAGCAATTGGTTCTGGCGCAGTGTTTTCAATCACTGTAGCAATTTCTTTACCTCTGCCAGCACGGAGCATATCATTTGCATCCTTGAGTGGTAGTGTAACAATAAGGCATCGTTCTTGACCGAGCCTTGCTGCTGCATCTTTTGCTGCTTTCTTACCTGCTTGATCGTTATCAAACAACAATACAATCTCATCGTAATGAGAAAGAAATTGATAGTCTTCTGTGATCCATTGTGTATTAGAACAACCCATTGGTATGCTTACCGCTGGAATGCCCATTTCCCAACAAGCCATTGCATCCCATTCGCCTTCAGTAATTACTAGTTTCTGAATGCCGGTATCTGGATCGCAAACATCTTTTCCAAATAAAGACATGATAGGATCGGAGCTTGTCCATGTATCTTTTTTGCCATCTGGTTTCAACGTAAGCCCCCAATGCTTAATCATGCCAAGCCTTCCATAAGCGTCATAATATGGAAATGAGATTTTCCCTTGAGCATCTGTGCCTACTCCATACTTAAGCAATGTTTCTTCACTGATCCCGCGATTCTTTGCATATTCAATACAAGATGGGGACAAGGTGCGTATATCCTTAGCTAATTTTTCTGGGTCTTTTGATTTACTTACAGTTCCAAAGGATTGAATTGGTTTGATGTTAAGGAAGTTAGCAAGCCACTGAAGTCCTTCCTTGAAAGACATTGACTTGTTGAGTGATACAAGTCTCCATGCTTTTCCTTTTTCCCCTGTAGCGAAATCAATGAAGTAACCAGCATTATTAGCTCGTGTGCTAATAAGCATTGAGTCACCTTTTTCACCGTTTATATTACCAATTCGATACCCTTGGCTTTCTCGTTTTGCATTAGGGTAAATGGTAAGAACAAATTCATCTATCCTGCTAGCTAATGCGCTTTTGATTTCTTCTAAGTCGTAGAAGCGACCTTCTTGTTCATTCATGTGTTGAGTTGTTGATTTGTTGAATTTTCTCGCCTACAATAACCATTGAATCAGCGAGCGTAGGATTGCCTGTTATTGATGAATGTGTGGCAATTACATTCATTATGATGTTTACTCCATAGCTTTCAGCTATAGCCATAGAAACAATAAAATCTCTTACGCTTTTATTTAAGCTTTCTACAATTTCATGGTCTGGCTTATTGATTATTTTTTCTATCCGAGTCCTAATTTTTGGACTCATTACTAAAGCTATAGCAATTTCATTTTGTATAGCTTGAGTAAATTGCGTCATTCCAAACATCATTTCCTCAAAGCTTTCATTTTCATTAGCTTCTTGAATGTATTCTGACATTTGAAATTAAGCTTTGCTTTTTTTGATTTCTACAGGTTCTCCGTTATTTGCTCTTGCTGTCCAGTTTTTTAAGTCGATTACAACTTTACCTTGCGGGATAGATGATGCGGTTCCGCTAATGCGTCTCCAACCATCATCAAAAACAAGATAGGTTACTTTGTTTGATTTGTGCGCTAGAATAAGGTTTTCTGCTTGTTGCTTGCTTCGGATGTTTTTAATCACCTGATCGTCTCCCATAGTCTTGACGATGCAGGCTAGGTGGCGAATTGGTTTTGGTCCAAGCTTGAACACTTCTGCCTTGTGAAGAATTAGATGCTTTGATTCATCTGGAATCTTTTGATGGAACGCTTCTTTGTGGGATGAGAATGACAGCTTGTAACGCTTTTTCTTGAATGCACGATAGACGCTAACGGTTGTCCAGATGGTATTCAAGGATTTGTCTGTGGTTTCTGCTACTTGTCCTACTTCGAAGTTTTCTCCATGCAGATTTTCAAGCTCATCAATGATTGATCCAAGCATCCATGAGGTCTTGTCTTCCATTTTAGGAGCTAGGTCGCGTAGCTTCAGGACGTTTGCAACTACTTCGTATGACTCAATAAGTGAAGGAGGTGAGCTTTTGTTAATCGTGCAAATTCCATCTTCGGTAATAATGAAGCTTCCAGTTTTGGTTTCGGACATGGCTTGCATCAAAGAAATTGCAGCGTGTTCAACAATGTCGTCTTCTTCGCTTACAGGGAGCGGTTCTAGGCTTTCTTGCTCTTCTTTGGGGCTTTCTACCACGGACTCTTCTTGAGCTTCCTCAGAGGGCTTTTCTGGCTCAAGAGAAATGTTATCTACCATTTGGCCGATTCTTTGTCGGATGGTTCCTGTGTATGAAGCCCAATTTGGGAATCCGTCTTCTTGCATTTGCTCAATGACTTCAGCAACAGTGTCGTAAGGAACACGGAATCTTTCTGAAAGATCGGAAAAATCTTCTGGTTGGATAAGGCAGTTTTGGTAATATAGTGGTTTGTTCATTTGTTATTTTGGTGAGAATGAAAACGGTCAATATGGTATTGATCAGTTTGTTTAGTTGTCGATTTTATAATGGGTGATTACAAAGTCCTCACCTGTTTCTTTGCCAAGTGACTCAGCGATTTCGGACTCGGTTAACCCGTAAAAGAAGATGCTGTCGTCATCCTCTTCGATGTCATTGGATTGGGATATGACATACCCCTCGAACTTGGTGCGGTCGTTTACCCAGTAGCCATCTACGATGATGTGAGGGAGGCCCCAGCAGTCATCTACGATGATGTGAGGGAGGAGTGTAATGGTGTTGCTCATATTTTTAGTCAAGGCTAAAAGAATTTTACTTCTGGGGGTTCATCGACTTTATAAGAATCGCAATACCCAAATGCTTCGGTAATGTCTTCTGACTTGTTTGCATAGGCTAATGTTAAATCTACAATTCTTTTTTGCAGTCCAGCAATTAATTGAATTGCTGGGACATCTTCAGGTAGCTCCCAAGGTCCTTCGACCGTGAAAGCTACGTCGAACATAAAGTTGGTTTTCATGGCTTTTGTCCAGTGGCTAGGTTGATGGCGGAGCGAGCAAGCTTGACGGCGGCTGCGGAGTCGTCGTCGTATTGTTCGTGGGCGCAAAACATGGAATACATTTCCTGAAGCGCCGAAAGAAGGTCAGGGCTGGACGCTATAAGGCGGGCGTTGGCTTCAATATTACAAGGAGTGATAATTGCAAGATGGCTTTTGTCTTTTGCGACAATGTGCGTTGTAATGCAAAATTCTCCTTGTTTTGTTCGATTTTCAATTCCCCATGGTCCGGGCGTGAATGAGGTTTTCATAAAGTATTATTTTTAGATTTTCCATCCGAAGAAAGTATTTGGATTAGATGCTTCTCTAAAAAATCCAAAGCGTTTGTCGTCTTGGTATCCAAGAAAAATAGCTAATGTGCCATCAGACAGGATAATTTGATCATTTATGTTCATAGATTCAGAGTTTAATTAAGTGGCGAGTTGTCTGAAGCCCACGCTTGAAAGAATGTGATTTTGTCTCTAATCTTCATTAAAGAGTTAATCATTGTGCAGATTGCTTCTTTTGAGGCTTTAGCTTCTTTTAAGCACAATTCTTCATTGTTATCATAATCGCCAGCTCTATACGCATTGCGAAGACTTGCTGTGATAAACGATAAGTCATGAATTAAATCATATCCGTCTAGTCTCGCCTCTCCAAGAAGATCAGCGCATGGAAATTCTTTTTTTTTCTTCATGATTTAAACGGTTAGCATTTCTTCGGTAAGGAGCTTTTCACCATGTCTTACATGGCGTGTCCAGTCTTTCTCCAGTCCGGCAATTGCGAGCGTTTTTACTTGAGCCGATGTTCCCCACTCTGAGGAGTAGTATTGAGAGCCATTGCTTTTGCGGTTGGAAGATTCATGACTATGGAACTCTGTGAGGGCTGAGAATGCGTCAAGGCGTGTGCGTCCTACGTTTCCTCGTCCACCAGTGAACAGTTCCATCATTCTTGCTCCTTTTTGTTTGAGTCCGTTGGAGAGATTTTCAGTATTCCGCCCTTCGATACCAGTGAGCCATGCGCGAGCTTCGTCTGGTGAGCATACTGTGCGATCAGCCTGACTCAAGACTTCTTGGTAAACTTTACTTGTTCCCATGAAGTTTTTCATGGCTACAACAAGCCGTTCGATGTTTACATCAAGGTTGAGTGTGTGCTTGGCTTTACCGATGGTCTGTCCGGTTTGCATGGATGCTGCGAACGTATTGGCGCAAACTACGCAGATATTGGTGTAGCGGGCTTGGAAGCTAGTGCTTTTGTCGTAGGAGTCGATTACTGTGATAAAGTCGTTGAACTCACGATCACCGATCTTGAATCCATCTGTTACTTTAAGAGAGGCAAATAGCTTGCAGCGGTTGTCTACCGTGCCAGCGGAAGCAATCTCGAACGGAATTTCCTCCATTCCTTTAGCAATGACGTTCCAGAACGTCTCTACCGTGGAGGGGTGGTAGCTGCTACCATACGGTTCTCCGATTGGGAGAAAATCGTCATTAGCAATGAGTTGCTTGAACTCAGGGGATTCGATCATCACGTCCTGATAAAAGTCAGGAATTGTGTCGTGTGGCTTTTGCACTTTGTAGTAGATAGGGCTTTCTACTACGTCGAATGGCATGGAGTTTTCCCGTGTTACCGTATCTACGATGGTAGTTAGTCCGTGCCAAGCTTGTGTTGATGCTGCTTGAATGTCGCGTTCAGTTATATTGTGGCTCATTGTTGTTTGTTTTTTTCTTGGTTGTTGTTATTGAGAGTGTTTGTTTTTTATTTGTTTTCCTATTTCCGGATCATCTAGCATGACCACAGCTTCTAGGATAGAGTAAATTCCTGCTCTAGCTACTTGCCAGTAAGGTTCGCCTAAGCGTTGTGTGATGGGTTCATAGATGCTCCAAACTTCTTGATATGCTCGGAACAAAGCGTGTGCTTCTGAAGATAGATGATTAGGAAGATGTAGTTCATTCATAAATACCTCCAGCCCGAAGGGCTCTATGAAAGCAGCTTGTTAAACTGTCTTCCGATACGTTCTTGCGCTGTTATTTCGCCGTGGCACTTTTTGCAGACGACACGAAATCCTTCTGCGGGACAAAACAGCCTCTGAATAAACCGATCCCATGAGACGAATCCTTCTGATCCGACAACTGGGATGATATGATCCGCTTGAACAGCGTTTTGGGGGAATAGATTTCCGCATACGGAGCATTTGTGTAGCTTGCATTTGCGCCCAGTGGCGGGGTTGATTCCGTGCTCGACGAAGGCAAGGTTGATAGCTCGGTATTTCTCGGGCCACCTAGCTCCTCGCAAGGCGCTTTTGATAAAGCTAATGTATCTTGCTTCTGTCCATTCTCCATTGCAGTAGGGGCGTTCGATGTCGGTTCTTTTTTTTGTCGATTTTTTAGCCATGACTAAATAAAAAGTGAAGCCAGTTACCGTATCTGGCGCTAGCTTGACGCTACTAGCGGTTTCATAAATACCACATATTTCAGAGGGTTTCTTAGTTTATGCTTAAGGCAACGTCTTTCCGTTGTGTCACTATTTTACCAGCTTTTGTCAATTGTTTTGACGCATTTTCGGACTACTGGTTTCCGAGCCGTGCCTTCCGTCTCGTTGCGGCTATGCGCTTCCGTTTATGATCCCAAGGGAGCTTATACAGGGACGACGCAGAAATTGTCCAGCTTACCGTTTACTGGGACGGCATTACGCTCCGTCGGTTCCGTTTCAATCCTTGGAGCACCATGCAACTCTAGGTATTTATCCGTATTCTCGTTTTACCGTAGTCTCTTGGTTCTATCTGCTGCACGGTTAACACAACAGCAAGAGATTATTCTGCTTTTGCACCTTGAAGCATTGCATTGGCAGCGAAAGTGAATGCTACTTCTGCAAGTTCAGGGCGTTCTTTGCGGATCATGTAATCGGCTGCTCTTATTCCAGTTTCAAGACATTCTTTGATTGTTGGCTTCTCAACTGGCTTTTGGATGTCTTCAGGCTTAACTGCTACTGCTCCTTCAGGTTTTGATAGCTCATCACAATTAAGACTTGCTGATCCATTGAAGGTGTTTTTTGTAAACCTTCCTCGCAGTGTCAGTGTTTCTCCTAGTGGTAGTTTCCATTCAGCGGCTGTTTCCCACATTGTCATGAACATTTCGTCTGATCCGCTTTTCAATACTACGGATGAGAAGATTTTATTGTTCTTTGCTGTTTTGGGATTGAACTGCTTGTGAATGGTTACTGGGCCAATTGAAATGAATGTCTCTCCATCTTTGGCCGAGGCTACTTGGTGGAGAGTGCTCATTTAGAATGCTTCTTCTGAACTGCCGCTATTTGCTGCAATTTCTTTTGCTGTTTTGATGTCACCTTTTGAAAACACAACCTTACCATTACCTAGATAGGTTTTGGTTTTCTTTGCTTCGCGATCTTCTTGGCTTTGAGAAAGCTGAACGGATACGTTATTTCCATAATTGTCATTCTTGTCATCGACAAAAATGGACAAAGGAATGAATGTGGCGGTTTTACCTTTGATCATTTGATCTTCGGTGAGTTTTGCGATGTCTTCTTTTTTGATGCTGGCGCTAATAATAAGTCCCATATTTTTGTTTTTCTTGTTTGTTTGTTGTTTACTTAATGAAAACTGAAGCGCATTCTGAATAAGCTGCGACTACGAGTGGTTCTTTCCCATAGGGAGTGTTTCTGGCTTTTTCCATCTTGGCATTTAGATCCTCTAAGGATTTTTGGATCTTAAAGGATTCGATGATTTTGTCCATCATTCCGTCACTTTTTTGCGAGGTGGCTTTACTTTGATCAGAATTGTCCTTTCCGTGCGTTTCCGTAGCGTCTGCGTCTTTGGTGTCATCAATGCAGAACAAGCCGTTCAGGGCGTATTTACGGGCGTAGGAGGAGCAAGCGCCCGTCACTTGAGCGTCATCCATACCTTTTTTGCTTTCAGCTTCACGAGCAAATGCTGTGGTGGAGATGCTTTCTCCTGCATGAGTGAATGTTGCTGTAGCTTTTACGTAAACACGCCCACCAACTTCAACAATTTCATCGCTGATGGTTAGGATTGCGTCCACTGCATGAAGAAATGGCTTGAGGGCTTCAAGAATTCCCTCTGCGGATCTGTATTTGTAATTTCCAAATTTGTTCTCAAGGTTTTTTGGAGCGTTGAGGTCAACTTGGATTGTTCTTAGTTTGTCTGCTGCTTTTTGCATTTATTTATTTGTTTTGATTTAGTTAAGGCTAAAATATATTCGAACAGTTCGATACACTGAACGCTGCGCATCAGTGATCTTAGCTGTTATCCAAAGAAATCAGCAGTTTGGCGGCGCGTTCCAGTTCAGGATTGAGCCAGTCCCTCTTTTGCGGTAGATCCGTAAGGATGTTGCGAATCACATAGAGCGCATCCGCTAGGCGGTCAGCGGCTTCATTCGATGGGCGATAGACTCCCGAGCTATTGTCTCGGAGCCATTTGATTAGTTCAGCGTTTGATTTCATAATTTCGGAAGATGGATAACAAGTTTGTAGAGGCGACGACGGGCAGCGTCCCCATTCAGGTTGGTAGTCCTTTCCCGTCGTCGCGCCTCACATCGGCGTTAG
>Ga0208855_1000143_pt1 | contig 21069 bp, 26 predicted proteins | sample LakMenEpi17May12_FD_150708 | JGI IMG/M metagenome (GOLD analysis project Ga0208855, IMG submission 150708) | Freshwater microbial communities from Lake Mendota, WI - 17MAY2012 deep hole epilimnion (SPAdes) | ecosystem: Environmental > Aquatic > Freshwater > Lentic | place: Lake Mendota, Madison...
CCCGAAAGGTACACCCCTACATCGGGCATGATACCTCCGTAGTCCATAACGAATTCCTCTCTATTCTCTAGTGTTGGGTTAACCTCGATGTCTAGGGAGAAACCTCCATCGGGTACGTAACCGCTTTTCTGCAGCGTTTCACATTGGCTCCACGATTTTACACCGTAGAAACCATCATAAATTGCTTCCTTAATTTCCTTGCGGTATTTATCGAAAGGTTTGCTGTTAATCGTTTCGACAAGTTCATTAACACTATCGAAGTGAGTACGTGCCTTGCGTTCTCTGTCGTTTACTTTTGTGATTGTATGTATCATGATATTTATGCAGTTGGTTCGGATGCTGCACCCCGACTAAAAGAATTAATTTAAAATTTGATATATCGTAGCTTCGCTCAAACCTCTGAACACCGCTGCATTGAGAGCATCATTTTCGCTGTGCCCCGCTGCGATAATCTTTTCGCCTTGGAAGGTGGCACGAGTACCGATATGGAAGTCAATACCTAGCTGCTTAACCTTAGCACGTAGAGCCTGTACTCGCTTGCACCAATCTTTGTTGGTTGCAATATCTAATTCAAACGCTTCGTCAATATTCCAGTCAAGATAAACGAAACGCTCTAGGAACGCCTCGTCTTGGCGGTTACGTGCAGCGTACTGCGTTGTGCCTCCACGACCGTTGGTATTCATAGCCCCCACGCAGATAAACTCGCTGTGGGCTTCAATCATTCCATCGGGAAAAGCACCTATGCGATTATCTAGCGGTCCGTTGAGGGCAACCCCTACATTTGCATTGCCGTTGTCAACTTCATCCAAGAGGAACACGCCACCATTTACGAAAGCTTTACGGAAGTTTGTCTGAACTGCATTCCCTGTAGCATCGCTGTAGCCTATAAAGGTTTGAGCGGTCGAAGTGTTACTGCATTGCTGCGTGTAGAACTCACGCTGTAATACCTTTGCTGCCATCTTTGCTGCGGTAGATTTACCGCTGCCCTTCTCCCCGACTAGCATAACATGAAGCCCCTGCTGTAGGTAGCTTACTAGCTTCTCGAAATTGGGATGCATACGCCCTGTTATTTTGATAGGCTTTTTATCGGGTACGTGGAATTCAACCACCCTAGGTGCTTGCTTTTCTAGGGCTGTATTAATTAATTCTATCACCCTTGTTTCGTCAATTGCAGGGGATGAAGAATTTACTAGCTGTTGGATGGCTAGCTGCATCAATTCGGCAGCGTTTTGCTGCGGTTGCGGTTGCGGTTGCTGAGGTTGTTTCATGGTGGTATGTGATTTTAAAGGGTTTCCGTTGTATACAATTTCAACCCCGCTTGCGCCTTGCAGCATCATTACAGGATTGAATTTGTCTGTTAATTCGGGTCTGCGTGTCTGTTTAGGTAGGCAGCCTAGGTCGTAGAGTGCTTGGCAGAATTCACGACCGTTATCGGTTTCGATAATTAAATTTCCGTTTTGAAAAGCTTGATACTTCATGGTTTCTATAGGGTTTAAAGGGTTTATTTAAAAAGGTCAAAAGGGTTATTCCATGTGCGGGCTGAAGCCCATAGTCCTGCGGTATCGCCTACAGCGATAGCCCACATACATAGGTCTTCATTCTGAGTTATTAGGCTGTAGAACATAGTGAATACAGAGGCAAAGAAGATTGCTAGGAGGATTCGGTTGAATTTCATGGTTTCTATAGGGTTTAAAGGGTTTTTCTGTGGGTTAATTGATATACTGCTATGGTTGAAACAATAGCGGTCAAAACAATAGTTAGGTCTAAATTCTCTAGGAAGATAGAACCAAGGACGGCAATAAAGCCTAGTGGTAGGATGTGCTTATTCATAGTGTTTTAAAAAATTTAGTGCAAAGGGGGGACTCGAACCCCCATCGACCGCACAGCCAAGCCTTCACTCTAGGTGAACTGCGCTGTGCGGTTGACCGCCTTGGTCATTGCATCGGGTGACTTTTACTTGCCTGTTTAACAACCCCGCAAGTCTATTTATTGGATATGACCCCTCCCCTTTAGACCCAATTGCCAAGCAGTTTTACCTGCCATCGTTTAAGAGCCAACCCCACAAATCTTTAATTCACTTGGAGTCCATCGGTTACGTTGAATGTTGTCGGCTGATTTTACTCAGTTTATACACCTTCGAACGGCAGTATTGCGAAACTGCATCCGCTGATTTTTTACCTGTTACAGCGCAGGGCTTTGGTCACCTCCGTGACTCGCATTCGGCATTGGGTTAAGACCTTCCCAATGAATAGAGGTTTTGGAACATCTGACTCACGTCAGTATTGGTATCCGATTACTACATAAAGAACGAGCGTCCAACCCGTGGCAGCATCGCTGCGTTGTTTGAACAGGACAAAGATAGACATAAATTGGTAAATGCAAATTAATTCGTAATCTATAGCACCTTGGAATGCCAATGTTATCAAGCCATTCAAAAGATGGTGCATTTTATTTCGCTGATAATCAAGCTGATACAAGAGAATGTGAAATAATGCATAAAGTGCTGATTATCAGCAATATAATTTTAACCTAGCATAATAAATTTACATATGATATTATATACATATATATGCAAGAGAGAGCCTATGTTTAAGGCTAATTTATTGACATCGCAAATTTGCCCCTTTTTAAGCGATTTAATACACTTTACCCCTTAAGTGGGGTTATGGTATGGGAGAGGTAGAGAAAGTCGTTTTCCCTTATTTTACTAGGGGTTGAGCGAGGTGATAAATCCTGCGGAGGTCGGATGGCTGCCTGTCGGTTATAAACGTTATTTTTTTCGGTGGCTGCTTCCTGTATGGTTGTAATTTATTACCCGCATAATCTTGGGTCAAAAACCTGCCCAAAGGTTCGCCCCAAAAAATTGCCATCGCTGCGGGTAAAATTAAACTCACACTTTTTCCCTTACCCGCTTGCATAGTTTTTATGCTAGATAAACGATATAAAATACCCTGCTCCCACAATATTTCCTGCTGATGCTTTAGCTTCATATTGTGATACGCTAGCAAGTAGTCGTTATTACTAAACGCTAGATTTACAAGCTCCATACTCTTCGCAAACGCCCTACCAAAGGTGCTTTCAGCCGTTTTGCTGCGTGTAATTTTTTTAAAGTAGTGCCTTCTGCTCGATGGGGGATGCGGTAGGGTTTGGAGGTAGGGTCTGCCATCATGAAAAGCCCGTCCCTGTTGGATTTCAAGAGATATTACATCGTCCTCCTCTAGGACGGCTAGCAGTTCGGATATACCCTGCTTAATTTCAGACCATGGGTTTGCACTATCCATATATAAACGGGTTAATGTTACGGGTAGAGCATAGCGTAACGGACTGAACCGCCCGGCTGCGTAGGGCTGTAGCGTGGTTGCTATGCATGGGGTTCGGGGTCGAGACCTTTGATTTAGATATGTTGCAACGACAACGATACGCTGTACCTGTTGTTTCTCTAGTCAAGTAACGCAAATAGGGGAGGGGGGTTGTTCCGAGCCGTTCCGTTTTGCTGCAACATGGCATAAGACCCTCCCTCTCTGAAAATTTAGAATTTTGGTTATCAGTCATTTGCGAAATTGTTTATAAGTTAAAAAGCTACCGTGTAGCATTTGATTGTGTAGGGATTTTTGTGGTTATGGTTGTATATGATACGTGATCTGGGTATTGCAAATGTATGAATAAGTGATATAAATTTGCAATTCTCATTGGATGGGTGGAATCATCTGGTGTGTGTAAACGACATTTTGCCCCTTTTTAATTGACCCGATGGAATAAAATCTATCGATTCCAACAGTTAAATCGGGGCATATTTTTTCGACAAAAAATGGAAAAAAACGAAACGATGACACTTTATGTTACGCACTATGAAGTGATCAAAAAGTTGGATGAATTAGATCAATTAAAGACGTTAAAAGCGATAATTGAGTATTCATTTTATGGTATCGAACCAGAAATTGATGGTATACCTGAGGTAATTTTCTCGATGGCGAGGCCGAACATTGATGCTTCAAACAGGCGCAGGAAGGTGGGCAAGGAAAATGGGCTGAAAGGTGCGTCCCATGGGGCAAAGGGTGGAAGACCTAAGTTAGAGAATAATGAAGAAAAAACCCCCATAGGGGTTATTAAAAAAACCCCCATAGGGGTTATTGAAAAACCCCCATACGGGTTTTCAGAAAACCCCCATACGGGTTTAAAAAAAACCCCCAATATAACATTAACATTAACAGAGACTATAACAGAGACAGAGACAAAAACAGAAATAGAAAAAGATTATGATCCAAAAAGCTCTTCGAGCTTTGTGGCACACGCAAAGAATTCTTCTGTTGTTTTGTCGAAGCCTGAGAAAGGGGCAGAGGAGAAAGGGTCAACAGGTAGCGGGGGTCGTGGCCGTTCGTTCCGTTCGTGGACGAAGAATGATTTGGCGGCTGCGGTACATCCGTTTGTGGAGAAGTACGGTCGTGATTTCTGCAATGAATTTTTCATGTACTGGTCTGAGCCTACAGCATCGGGCAAGATGCGTGTGAATGTTGAGAAGGCTTTTGATGTGGCTAGGCGATTGATGACCTGGCAGAGGGTTGCATCGTCATCTAAGCGTTTCGCATCTGCTGCTGCTGTATCGATTCCTGTTCCGAAGTTCAAGAGCAAGGCATCGGCAGAGCAGTGGGTGATAGACACCTACTACCAGGGAAGGAGGGAGTTGTCGGCTTTGGGGATGGGGATTTCGTTGACGGATGCTAACGATCAGCCTAGACCGATTGAGGATATTCGTTTGGATGTAGAGAATCACATGACTTCATACCAGCAATAGGCCATGATAGAAAGCGCAAAATCGTTGATTTCATTGGGGTATAGTGTTATCCCAGTAGATTCGTTAAAGCGACCTATGGTGTCGTTTAAGCGTTCGGGCTATACGCAGAACTTGCCAGGTTCTGAGTTGGATGTTTTGTATTCGAAGAGCCATGGTATTGCTGTGATTGCAGGGCGTGTATCGGGCAATTTGCTGTGTGTTGATGTGGACTTGAAGTATGATATTTCGGGTGATTTGATGACACGGCTTAGGGAGAGGTTGGTAGAGTCGATACCTGATTTCTTCAAGAGGGTTATCTTGCAGCGCACTCAATCTGGCGGTTATCATCTGATTTTCAGGTGTTCTGCTGATGTAACGGTGATGGGCAATCGCAAGCTTGCCATGCGTAATTCTACAGAGGCTGAATTGGAGCAGGACCGTAAGAATAACAGCCGTTTGAAGCGATCAGAACGTGTGCTGATTGAGACCAGAGGGGAGGGGGGTTATTTCCTTGTTGCTCCGACATCGGGGTATGAGCTGATAAAAAATTCATTCGACACCATTGGCACATTCAACCAGGAGGAACTAGATATTGTTTTTGCCACCTGCCGTTCGTTCTCCGAGGCTTTCTATGACGAAACGATGGTAGATATACCCAAGGTCGAGAAAGTGCGTCAGAAGTCAGCTAATGAGATTTCTCCATGGGATGATTATAACAACAAGCACTCTGGTTTGGATATTCTGTTGGGATATGGTTGGTTATCAACTGGTTATATTGACTCTAATACCGTTAAGCTGTTGCGGCCTGGTAAGAGCAATACAAGGGAGCATTCTGCGTACTTCCATTGCGATACGAATCGGCTTGTAGTTTTTTCTACTTCTACGCCATTCGATACTGAGGTATCTGGGAGGGTTCCTAGCTATACCCCTTTTGCTATCTATTCCGTGTATGAGCATAACGGTGATCATCGTAAGGCTATACAGCAGCTCAAGGAAGAAGGTTACGGTACTAAGAATTACACCCATGATATTGCTGAATCTAAATCAATCCTAAGCCCTAAATCCATTGCCTCACGATTAGTTAGTAGTGATGACAACAATCGGGTGATGGATGATCCAGATAACTCGGAATCTGATATATCGAAGTTCATCGGTGATTTCAATAACGCTGTTGGCTATCTCAATATGGCTAGGAGTAATTCGCTTCCCGAAGGGTTGAAGTTTGGTTACTCAGATCTTGATAAGCACTGGAGGCTTAAACGAGGGCAGCTTAATATCATCCATGGCCTAGCGAACGTGGGTAAGTCCACATTCATGTGGTATCTTGCTGTGCTGAGCGCAATAGCACACGGATGGAAGTGGGTGATATACACAGGCGAGAATGACTATGAGTTCGTTATCAGGCGCATGATGGAAACCTATATCGGGATGCAGCTGCATAACTTCTCCCAAAAGAATTGGGATGATGCCGAGGTCTTTATCAGGACGCACTTTACTTTTATCACCAATGAGTTTACATATTCGTTCAGGGATATTCTCGATATTGCTGAGAGGCTTCGGCAGGACTCGTTCTACTTCGATGCCTTAATGATCGATCCGTACAACTCATTAGTTGTCGATGATACTATCGCTAAGAGCGTAGGTAAGCTATCAGGTAACAAGCATGATTATGATTACGCTGCAACCACAGAGATCAGGATATTCTGCCGCAAGACAGGAGCAAGCGTTTTCCTTAACGTGCATACAGGGACCGATGGTGCTAGGCGTGTGAATCGTGATCCTAAGCATCCACCAAGAATGTACGAGGTAGAAGGAGGTAATAAGTTCGCTGCAAGAGCCGATGACTTCGTTACCGTACACCGTAATACCAAGGACGAAGAATCGTGGATGTTTACCGAGGTTCATATCGATAAAGTTAAGACCCAGGAAACAGGCGGTAGGCCAACCCCAGAAAGCAGTCCGATAACCCTTAGATTCGTACCTGAAAAAGGCAGGTTCCTCGCAATGCACGAGGGCTTCCATAGATTTGATATTATTGACTACCATCTCAAAGGTAACGGACTAAAAACAGAGATCGATAAGGGAAATGATTTATCAACAAAACAACCTAAACAACCAGAGGTATATACAGGTAGATCAGAGGCTTTAACCAACGCTTCAGTAACAGCAAAAAATTATTTTTTGTCTGATGATGAGGAGGAATTACCATTCTAATTTATATTTGCATAAACCTAAAAACGATAACCATGGCAGAAGCAGTTTTAAAGTTTACACTTCCAGAGGAGACCAGTGAATTCTATAATGCCGTAAACGGCACTGGATACAAGATCGTAATCAATGATTTGATTAATACTATTATCAGGCTTAATAAGATCGAAACCGATGGTGTAAAATACGCCACCAGAAGAGAGGTAATAGAGCTGATATACGAATATGTTCAGGATGGTGGTTTAAGCCTAGATTAATAAAGAATATGGAAAATATGCTAATGATACCGTGTTCCATTGAGAACGTATCAACACGTAAGGACAAGACACTTAAGATTGTAATAGGAACCCAGGAGCTTACCCCGAATAAAACAGCAGATCTTATGACCCTGTGGAATAACGGATATGGGGTGATGTGTTTCAAGGGCGAGCAGTTCTCCCATGACGAGCAGGAGCTGATTAGCTCGCTTAAATTATCTGCTAGCGAGCTAGGGGCTAAAACACCGTCAGAAAGACTTAGGAATACCCTGTACGTTCTTTTCAAAGAGGACCCGAAAGGGTTCCAGACATTCGACTCGTTCTACATAAACCACATGGAAGAAATAATCAAGATGATCAAAAGAAGAATTGACAACATAAACAAAATCTAAAATGACATCAAAAGAAATGGCGTATCATCTAGTTCTTAAGCACAAGGCGATCTTGGAAATACCAGACGAAACCCAATCTACAGAGCTGGCCAAGAGATTCGCTAAAACTTCAGTACAGGATGTAATAAAGGAAAGAAAAAACGAGCCAGGGTTTGACGACAGAATCAGAAATGCTACATCAAAATATCACCAGACAAGCATCAATCATCTAAGCTACTGGATCGATGTTATAAATCAAATAGATCAGATATAGGTTATCTTTATGCAAAAAACGATGCACATAATTGGAACAATACTGATAACAGAACAGGCTTGTTATGATGTAGCAATGCTAAAGGTTGATATTGACGCAAACAGATGGGTGAAGCTATCCGTTGATTTGCTAGAGGTTATTGCCATAAAGGAAATGATAGCAGCAGAAGAACATCTTAACCTAGGAGAGACTGATAAATGCTCGTCCCTATACATGAAGAACGGAAGCACTTTTATAGTCAATGAGAATTATGAAGAGCTAACCAAGGTATGGATAGAGATTAATTATAGTAGCAATAACAACATAATACTTAACTAGTAATGGAAGCTAAGCAAACAGCAGTAGAGTGGTTAGCACTGTACCTTAAAGGAATTACCAATTTAGATTGTGATGAAATTATTGAACAAGCCAAAACAATGGAGAAGGAGCAGATAACGGCATTTGCAAAGTTGTGGGAGGAGAAATTGCTTGATGGTAGAATAGATAGTGTTGATGATTTATACAACGAGACCTATGGGAAATAAGCAGACGGCATTGGAATGGCTGGTTGAGCAAGTAAATTCAGACTGCTTAAATTCAACATTTATTCGGCCAGAACTTATAGATCAAGCCAAGGAAATAGAAAGAGAGCATATTGAGTTTGCATATCATTCTGGGAATAGAAATGCTATTGACTATTGCCTAGAAAAAAAGAAGCTTATATCCGCATCAACATACTACGAAGAAACATACTGTAATCATGTTCACCAAAAATAGACTAGGCATAGAAGAGCAATGCATGGTTGTCATTGATACTAAAAAAGGCAATAGTCTGCTTTTTTTGTTTTTGAACATACCGCATAACCCAGAAAGGAAGCCATTTTGTACTGATGACTATAGTTACGAGTTGCTGAACATGGATACCTTTGAGAGGTTTGTTTTGTCTGGTAAAAAATATAGCGATCTAGTAGATAGCAAGTATTTCTTCAACATAAGAAAAACGGCAAAATATCTACCAATGATGGATGACCTTATGGTAAAGTCAAACTTTAATTTTATACTAACCTGCGAGCAGTAATATGACAAAAAAATCAAAGCCTATTGGCGTAAACGGATCTGGATTTTCAAAACAAGATTGGGAGCATTTAGAAGCCTTGGCAGAAAAAGATCCTGTTATATGGAGCGTACTAGAGCTTTTGAAGATAATCTTCTCTAGGGCGCATATAGATAGTTTCAATACACTAAGAGAAACGATAGAGTTCTTAAACGAATCGCTAAAACAGGTTACATCTTTACCCAAAGAACAAAGGCCAAACATTCTTTCCAATAATCAGGAAAAGGAGTTTGATTCGATTTTAAAAGTTGCGGCATCAATTCCAAAGCTAAATGTAGACCTTGCGCTACTAAAGGATAATCTATTCTCAGATGAGGATGTTGCGGCAAATGATAATATATCACTAAGCGACAAATGGGCAAACGCACAGAGAAAGTAAAACCAGAAAAGATAATCGATACCAGCTACAAAGTAATCGAAGAAGGCCACAGGCCCAGGAAGATACTTACAGCTTCAGAGGTACGCCAAAGGGTATACGGGCTATTTGAGATATACGGCTTCTTTATGGTTGACGAAAGATACCTATACTGCTTTATATCATATATTGATCATAAAGGCAATACAGAGTATACAGTAAGGCAGTTCTTGTCTACAATAGAGTTTCTGCCATTTGAGATAAGGGAGGAGATATATAGGGATATGATACCATACCTAAAGGATAAGTTCGTTAAGAACCCGCACATCATGCCTAGGGATATTAATGATATTAATAAGCTAATGAAATGGAGGCCAAGAAAGATAGAACTGTTGTAAAAAGAGTTACTAAAAATTTTAAATTATACAATGTTCTAAAAGATGCTGAAAATTCTGATGAGTATTGTCATAAATATGTAGGTATTATGAAAGACGAGGAGCCAGATCAAATTTGGCCAATAGATAAGCCGTTAAGCAAAAAAGAGGTAGACGACTATCTCAGGATGAATAAACTTAGAAGGTTATACCTAGAATGCGAAAAATGGGAAATTGTACAATTAGGGGACATCAAGGAGGAGGTAGACGAAATTCCTTATTGGGACTTTGTTTTATTCCTGACGCAGTGCTACGAGTGCTTAGGGGAGCAGTACGTTAATTATATACTAGAACCCCTAGGCTTTAAACAAGAAAGATATGTTACCACCAAAAGGCTCAAGTAGCGTAAATATTATATCGTCAAAATCTAAAACCAAGCCTATATATCAATGGGAGGGGAAGCCATCTATATTCCGAACCAAAAGAGATGAGGAGGCATGGTGGGAGCGTGAAAAGAAAAGATGGAGAGAGGGGCATGGAGGGCTTACAGGTGCGCATTATTTTACGGTAACTCAGGGTACTTATAAAAATGCGTTGAACCAGTACATCAAGCCCGATGTCAGGGATGGGGATATGCTTGTTTTTGAGGAGTATGACTCATGCAGAAAGTCGATGGAGGACCTTTTCATAGCTAAGAGGCGTGGTTTTGCGTTATCGTCAATATTTGGAGGCGCAATGCCAATGTATATGTCGATAACAAACCCAGGGTCTACGAATCTAATCACATCGGCAGATAAGACTAGGCTAGAGGAGTTGTACAAAGAAAAGCCTCTAGTATTTTATTCTGAGCTAGACGAGTCAATTAGACCTGCTATTATCTCATCTAGGCAAAGTGGGTATCTGCATTTCGGTAAAAAAGAAAGGGATGGAACTATATCAGGCTTGAACTCTAAGATAATGCTGATACAGACTACCGAAGCCCCTAAAGACGCAACAGCATTTGAGGCGTATCGTGCTACGACTATATTTATAGATGAGGTGTTTCTTCACCCTAGGCCAGATATTGTAGTAGCCTCTAGTCAAGACTCTATTAAAAGTGGCTTCTCAAAGATAAATCCTATTGTGCTAGGTGGTAGCTGCGGTGTAGCATCTACAGAGGGTGCTACAAAAATGCAGCAATATTGGATGGATGCTGATGCTAATATGGTTAGGACCATTTTCATACCTGGATGGATGTGTATATCCGAGGCTCCTGAGCTAGATGACGAGGGGAACCAAACAGGCAGGACGCTAAACTTCTGCCCTAACGGAAGAAGCGATCAAAAGGCTGCTACTGATTGGATACTTAAGATGCGTGGCAAGCTTGAAAAGGCAAAAAACAAGTCTAAGTATCTCCAATTCGTAAAGGCATACCCTCTATCTATAGAGGAGGTTTTTGATGTAAACACTCAGGGGGTTTTTACCGAGGATGTAATGGAGCATTTGTCAACTGCATCAATAAGAATCCTCAAAGAGAACTATCCAATAGGCAGGTACGATCTATATGAAACTCCTTCAGGTCTTATAACAGCAAAGGTGAATATGCATGATGGAGACTATTACATACTAGATCACCCTAATAGTTCTGTGCCTTATGGTGCTGGCAATGACCCTATCCCATTCGGGCATAACGAGGATATAACATACAGGAGGTCGGAAAACTCAATTGCTATTGGATCGATGACTGAAATGAAGCTAGTAGCATATCATGCGGAAAGAACGCATGACGCTGATATAGCCGCTCAGAAAATGATACTTCTAGCTAGGTATTATAACGATGCTAAGATCATGGTAGAGAGAAACCGAGGCGGGATGATAATTGACAAGATAAAGCAGCAAGGGTATACCCAGCTACTAGCTCATCAGCCTAAATGGATGGGAGGCAGCTCATATGATAAGAGGGCTAGGTATGGGTGGTACAAGGATAGCGTATCATCGCAAGCGGCATATGCAGAGTTGATTTCATATATAACCAAGTATTCAGATAGGATATACGTGAAAAGACTTGTAGATGAGCTTAAGAAATTTATAGTTGACAACACCGACTTAGCCGATGCTTGGGTGTCGTTTCTTATATATGCTAGAGAGTATCACGAGAGAATATCAAAAAAAATAGATGTCGATCTAAGACCTGTTGAAACATCTGTTGTTACAATTAAAAATGGACAGAGGTTAGTGGAAAAGAAAATAGTGTATATTAATGGCGAAAATTCTAACGCTCAAATAAATAGGCCAGATATATTCAAATATGGAAGATAGCGGGTATAGTTTATATGATCTAAGGGCGCAATCTCAAAAGATAAGCTATGTTGATGACAACAAGGTTTTGCAGATTGGGTACTTTATGAGATTCGCTGAATACTCTCCAGAAGCTAAAAATGTGGTTGGGGTTGTAGCCGTTGTGTTAGATAAAAACGGAAAAATACACTATCGTGATCCCAAGTCAATCAGATTTGTTTTCGAGTGATGACGGAACAGCAATAAAAGCGATTCCGTCAATGTCGCTTACCTATCCTAAACAAAAGGGTAAAAAACTTATCGGCTCAGACAAAATAGGCAGCGAATACATCATAACAATAGAGGATACGGATCTTATACATTCCAAATCAAAGAAAAAAGGATACAGGGTTCACTTTAAAAAATCTAGCACAATACTGTCTTTTATAACATTTGATGGTAATGATATAGAAACAATAGTAGCTAGGCTTAAAAAGATAGGATATGTATTTATAAATTAATAGCTTTGCGTCGCTTTGATGTCTCTGCTAGCGTCATCGTGGTTTATGGGTATAGCCGATCATTTTTATGGTCGGCTATTGTTTTTTTAATAAAAAAAATTTTTATTTCTTTGCAGCATGGATAGAAGATTTGTAAACGTAAACTATGATGCTCCCATTGAAATACATCTAGCAATTAGATCTATTTGCGATAAGATATATGTAGAGACAGGCGAGAAAAAGAAGATTCCAGAATTGTATCAGGATCTTGTTGTTTATGCTATATCTACAATTAAGCCTGGAGACTCCCTAGAGGTTGTATCGTTGTCTGGTAGAACGTGCAGAACAATATTTTATGTAAGCAGAGATCAGAGAGATCAGGTTTACGATATGCTAGGCGGAAGGAACGGAATATCGTTTAGAGAGAAATATGATATACTGCTAGCATACTCTCTTGACAAACTGTATAATGTTAAATTTAAAGAATAATGATGTACTTTATAGGTTGCGACCCAGGACAATCAGGTGGTTTTGTAATAATAGATAGCGATATGAAGGTTATCGATGTGTTCAAAACACCAGAGGATAGAAATGAATACATTACTAAGCTAAGTGAGATAAAAGAACTTCCAGGCCAGATATTCTTGATGAAGGAGAGGGTTCACTCTATGCCTCAAAACGGAGCTAAAAGTAATTTTACCTTTGGCTATAACATAGGAATACTAGAAGCGTCATTGTCATTTACTAAAATACCTTATCAGGATGTTACCCCAGCGGCATGGATGAAGTCCTATATGATGAAGCGTGATAAAGATGAATCATCAACCCAATGGAAGAATAGGCTAAAACAAAGAGCGCAGGAAATTTTCCCAGATCAGAAGGTAACTCTTTGGAATGCAGATGCTTTTCTTATTGCTGAATTTTGTAGAAGAACGGTATCCTCAAACAGAGCTTTCTAATAATCAAGAATAAAATGTATATTTGCTTATTGCAACAGCATAAAAATGGCAGATAAATTTAAAGACCAAAAGAAAAAGGACGATATTATAAATTATCAGCCTCCTAGACAAGACTTAACCGACAAGCAGATTATTGAACAGTACGGAGGGTGGGAAGCTTATGATAAGCAAATGGTTAGATACTGTTGTACATTTTATAATAGACCGAATGAGTTCTATGATATATTTTATCAGCAGATGCCATCGGTTCAATCCACTTTAAAGAAAAAGCCATATTCTCCAGTTCTGCAAATACTTGAGAATTACAGATACTACAACGGAGAGCAGTTCAACTTCAACTACGCCTTTCTTTCTAAGACGGTATCTGGAGATGAGATTCCAGCACCTTTTATCCCAGGTCAAAAGATATATCAAATTATAGAGTTTTTAAAAGGCTCCTACGCTTCTGTTATACGTAATGCAAAAATAAGATGCAGATCGCTATCAAAACAGGCGGAGGGGAATAGATATAAGATATTAACCTTATCTCTATTAAAGTACGAGTATAGGAAGTTATTTGATGATATGGAGGAAGAGGGTATAATGAGTCTTAATCCTATACCCGAAGATAAGCTTGAAAGCAAGGAGTCTATTTACAAGTTCGTAGAGGAAAATCCTTTTGAGGCTTCTGAAAAACTAGGCAATTCACTTTTAGAATTTATAGTAAGAGATAATGACTTTACAAATAAAGCAATCAGGAGTTACTTTGACACAAGGGTTGGAAGATATTCAGGGATGGTTTGTAGAATCCTTAATGGTCGAATCGACATCCAGACAATACCAGGTTACCAGCTCATCATCGACAACAGAGTGGACGATGACCTCAACAGCCAAGCTAGATTTAGAGGTATTATCGAATACCTAACACCCGAAGAGATCTTTGAAAGATATTCATTCACAAAAGAAGAGCGAGACGAGATAATCGCTAATGCTGGTGGACTTAATGAGTTCATGGCTCCGTTCAATAGCTTCTCGGACCCAATTAACTTTAGATGGTGGTCAACAACCAACAGGCAAATAGCCGTTGTAACCATGTATTGGATGCAGCTTGTTGATACACGATATGTATATAAAAGAGATAGCAACGGTAAGATCAAATACCCTTACGAGTACAAGATTCTTCCAGAAAGCGATAAGAGGACAGGCGAGTTTTTTGTTTCAGCACCTAGGCAAGCAACGCTAATAGGTAATAAGTATGTTAGAGAAAACAGATTTGTTGATGATATTGTATATCATCCAAACGATAAGAAGCAGCCTCTTTTCCCATTGCATATCATATGCCCTAATATGGTCAATGGTATGTCAAAAAGCGTGGTAGATAGACTAAGGGCGCATCAGGATATGCATGACGCTATATCATTGCGTATTCGTGATAAGATGGCTAAGGCGCATGGTAAAGTGCCTATCATTGATGGATCGCAAATACAAGGTGTAGGCCCTTTAGATTTAGAAGAAGATTTCAAGAAGCTAGGCTTCACTGTATTGAATATGGCATCGTCTGAGTACGGGGATCCTACTGTAAGGCCGCTAGTTCAGTACGCTGATTTCACAATGGATAACGATGTACGTGCATTGATTTCATTAAAGCAAGAAGAAGAGCGACTAATGAACGATATGTACAACACTAGTCCTATCGTAATGGGTACTCAGCAGACATATACAGGATACGGTACTCAACAATCAGCTATATCGCAAGCTACAATGAGTATAGTTAATGATACTCAAACTCATGTTCAGTTCCTAGCTAACGTTCTTCAGTATTCTATTAACGTTGCGAAAAAGTTCTATACTAGCAAGGAGGGTAAAAAATTCGCAGCTGATCTATTCAATAATAGAACATTGTTTTTGATGGACCAAACGGAAGATCTACGATTCGAAGATCTATCTGCTATTGTTGATATTCTTGACAATATAGACCAGGCTGAGCGTAAAGAGCTAATGATGTTGGCTCAGACGATTATACCTACAGGAAACCTAGATGCGCTAGAGCTTATGATTGATCTACAATCTCAGCCTACTAAGACATCGCTCAAGAATGCTATTGATTATATCATATCTAAGAAGAAGAGAGAGCAGCAACAGCAGCAGGAGCAGATGATGATGCAACAGGCTCTAATGCAAGATGCCGCAGCCCAGCAGCAGATGGAGCAGCAAGCCATGATTGAGGAAGGTCAAATGGAGCGAGAAAATATGAAACAAGAAGGTGCTATTGAGAAGGAGCTTATCAAGGCTAACGTAAAAACGCCTCCTAGCCTAGAAGCTCCGTCAGAATAAAAAATTTTGTTTTGTAATTAATTAACCCATAAATTTGCAATATGACAAAAGTAGCAGATACTACCATTGATCCTGAAGTTAAGGATACACAAGCAGAAGAAACAGTAGATAGTGCTGAACAGCCTACTACAGAAGTACAAAATCAGGAGGATGAAATACTAGATGATGAGCTAGATGGCTTAGTGGCATCTCCATCATTTATATCTGTAAACTCAAAAGCAGAACAGGAAACAGTAGAAAAGGAAGCTGTTGACCGTTCCGAGCTAGAACGTTTAAGACAAGTAGAGCAAGACTATCTAGCACTTGCTTCAGATCCATTAGTTGAAGCAGCATTTAATTTCAGAAAGGCTGGCAACAGCGATATAATGCAATTCGTAACTGAATTGACAGGAGGATATAAAGATGTATCAAGAATGTCAATGGATGAAATGTACGAGCAGCATTACAGATCATCAATAGCCAAGCGATATGCTCTTTCAGAGGATGATATAGAAGAGGCTTTGGATGAGTTTAGATCTAAGTCCCCAGCTCAAAAAGCCCAAATCATCGATCCTATTCGTGAGCGATTGGAGCAGGAAAGCAAGAACTCTATTAAGTCATTGAGTGAAAAGTTTTCTAGCAAGGCTAAAGAGGACGAAAAATCAATTATTGAATTTCAAGAAAGGGAAAAGAAAGCCCTTAATTATTTAGATAACAAGCTGAACGAACTTACAGGAAAGACAATGCATCGGGTCCAAGTAACACCAGAAATAGCCAAGGAAATCCGAGATCTTTCCACTCAGTTTGCAATCAGAAACCCAGAGACTCTTGAAGCCGATGTAGATGCCACAATATCGATGTGGATGTGGCTGCGTCATGGCGACAAGATTCTCAAACAACACATCAGATACGGACAGAACCGTGGACTAGAAACCAGCGTAATCGGTAGGTCGAATGGAAACGCAAGCCCGATTAAGACAAATGGTATTTCTCCGTCCTCAACATCTGACAAGTATCAAGAGTTAATCAAAAAGTCTGGTGGGAAACTCCCACGGACAGGAAGTTCAACCCCTAATTAAAAATTTAAAAAATGGCTAATCAAGTTTCAACCCTCAATATCGAGGATAATCTTTACAGCCGTGCGTTGAATGATCGCAACGATTTTAGCCGTGTATACGACCTTTCAGGCGGATACTCTAAGCTATTGACCGTTATTAATATCATCAACGCTGGCAATTCTAAGTCCATCGATGTGGACAAATACGAAAAATCATTCATGACCAACGGTTATGTGATTCAGCAGTTAGCAGCTAATGCAACATCTTCTGGAACCAATGTAGTTGTAACATTTGTAGATCCTACATATGACAACTTCCGTATCAATGACCTTGTAATGTCTGAATCTTTGACAATTCAAGGTATCGTTGTTGCTAAGGCTCCAGGTACAGTAACTATTTCACCTGCTCCAGGTGGAACAACACAAGCTGAGCTTCTAGCTGAATTCACCGCTAACAAATTCTTAAAAGCATATGGCGATGCACAGCCTTTGCGTAATTCAGTTGGCCGTGAGTCTCTTTATCAATTCCCAGAAGTTGACTATAACTACACACAAGTTATCCGTGAAAGCACTAGCGTTTCTCGTCGTGATAAAATCCGTTCTCGTGTTATGTGGCAAGACGGTATGTGGTGGGAAGCTCAACAGCCTTTAGCTATCGAAATGATGCTTAAGCGCAAGGAGTTTATGGCTCTTTGGGGTCGTCGTGGTAAAGGCTTAGTTAATGGTCAAGAAACAAACACTAATGGTGGTATCGATTGGGCTATTAAAGAGCGTCCAGTTGGCCGTGGTGTTTACTATCCATTAGCAGGTTTACCTTCTGAGGCTACATTTGAGAAATTCCTTTCTGATGTTTACGACCGTAAGGCACAACAAGGAGAGAAATTCTTAATGTTAGGCCGTGGTATGCTTCATCATATCCAGAAGAACATGACCCGTGATTTCATCCAGTATGCTGGTCAGCTTAACACATTTGGTGGTGCTGATGTATCTGGTTTGAACATCATGCAATATGCTGTTGCTGGTATGAAGTATAACTTCATGGAAATGCCTATCCTTAACGACCCAGATTTCTTCCCAGAAGCTGCTGGTGTTCCAAATGCGCAATTCCGCAAGCGTCAGTACGATTGCTACTGCTTAGACCTAGAGTCTATTCCAGTAAAAGGTGGCGGAACGGCTCCTGCCATTGAGAAAATTCACTTCGGTGATTCTGAGTATTACGAAGCGTTTATCGCTGGTATGGACTCTGCTCCTTCTGGTGGTGTAACTGATGACGCTATCCGTGCTGCATCTGCTACTCGTGTTGTTACCGATGTAGATAACTCTACATACCACGTAATGAGCGACTGCGGATACGACATGATCGGTAAATTCTCAGGTAAAATGGAGCTGATTTAATTCATTGTTTAACTTTTAAAAACTAAAAAAAATGAGTACAGTTCAGCCAAATTACTTATTCTTGAATTCAGTTCAAGCCGCTGGTGCAGATGTTTCTGTTTCAGAAGGTATCGTTACATTCGGAACATCAACAAATGTTTTCACTGGAATCAAAGTAAAAGATATTTCTAATATCTACACCAAGACTCCAGGAGCAGCAGCAGTTGCCCGTGTGCAAACGGTTACGGTTACAGCCCCAGCATCAGCTGGAACAGACTATTCGTTCCAAATAACTCAAATGATTGGATCAGAATACAAAACATCATTCGTTTCATATGAATCAGTTGCTGGAGATACGGCAATTACTGTAGCTACAGCACTAGCTTCTGTTGCTTCAGCCCTTATTTCAGCTGGTTCAATTCAATTAGCCTCAGCTGCTAATTCTGGAACAAACGTAGTTACATTGACTGGATCTACAGCCAATCCTATTTTTGTTGCAGAAGTATTAGACGCTGGATCAGGATTAGTTGTTGCTACTTCAACAGCTGGTAACGAAGCTTTTGGTGTAGGATCCGATTTGATTGCAGAAGGTATTACTGGTATTTCTGCTCAGCCTGTATCGACAAACGTATATAGTTTAGCTATTGTTAATTATTACTCAAGCGCAATTTCTTTGAATGCTCAAGAGCGTAATATTGAACAGCAGCTTTATATCTATGTTAATGATGGAGATGCAGATGCCGCTGCTTTCTTTACAAGCGGAATTGCAGCAAAACTTACCACTATTACTACCGCAGCAAATGCTGGAAACGCAACTTCAGTGGAAGCTCTTCCATAGTAGTTTTAGTAAGTCGATTACAGGAGGCCAGATTCGTCTGGCCTCTTTTGTTTTTATGCGATAAAAAACAAAAATATTTTTATCTTTGTATAAAATATAAGCGAAATGGCAAAAGAAACATTAATACTAACGCCTTATGGCGTGAATGGGTCTGGGATAAGAATGTTCCAGTATTCTTATTACGACACAGCAAAACGTAAGCAAATAAACTTCCTAGTAAATGGAACCATATATGAGGGTTCGCTAGCAAACGGAAAAGATCCTGCCTCACATAAGGAAGAGAAAAAGGTGTTTTTTGATGCAAAGATTTTAAGATATACCCTAGAATATGATACTGATGATAAGTCATCGTCAGAATATCAAGAGGCTAAATTCATCCTTAATCACCCCAATGTACAAAATGCCTCTGGTAATCAAAATCCTAATTTCACAGGCAAGGCTATGTGGATAGTGGAACTTGTTCACCAAAAGCTAGAGCATACATATAGCCATATGATTCAGTTCTTAAAGGCACAGAATGAATTCTTAGCCATGTCCCCTATGGAGTGGCGTGAATGCGCATTCCATTTTGGTTTAAATCCAACAAATAAAGGCCCTCACGAGCTAGCGGCAGAGCTAGTAGGCCATAAGTCTGGTATAATCATTTCCTCGTTAGAGAAATGCGATGATTTCTTCAAATGGAAATCCACATATCATAGTGATGACCCTAAATTTGTATCCGAAAAGGCAACTGCACTAGGGATTATCAGAAAGGATAATGAGGTCTATAAGTTTGACGGTATACCAATGGGTCGCACAATCGATGAGGTGTCTGCCGCACTGTCTGTAGATAGAACAACACTTCGACAAGTTGTAAAGGATATTGAAACTAGCGATTCCGATCTAGCTGAATATATTGAAAAGCTTAATAGATATTTCCCAGGATGGGATAGCAAGGATAGAAATAAGTCTCCGTTAGCAATTGAACCTAGCGACAAGCCTGTAGAAAACAAGATAGCAGCGGCAAAGTTAAAGCAAACAATAAAAGCCTAACCAACAAATCAGAAAGCCATTCAAAATTGAATGGCTTTTTTATTATATTTGCTTTTATAACTATCTTATTATGAATAAGCCTTCAAAATCAGCTACAATCAAAAGCGTAAGCGCAAAATCTGTACTTGCATTCGCTAAGAAAGGGGCAGGTAAGCCTAAGGGCGGCAAAAAATCTTGCTAATGGAAAAAAGCGGCAGATTAAAAGCGGCTTTAAAAAAAGCTGGCGTATCGGCTGTGAATAAGCCGAAGCGGACACCAGAGCATCCGAAGAAGTCGCACGTTGTTGTGGCTAAGGAGGGCGATAAGGTAAAGGTGATCCGTTTTGGTCAACAAGGAAAGAAGGTAGGAACCGTTTCTGGTACGGCAGGAAAGCCAAAGGCTGGAGAATCTGCTAGAATGAAAGCAAAGCGTAAATCATTTAAAGCTCGCCACGCTAAGAATATTGCTAGAGGCAAGATGTCGGCTGCTTGGTGGGCGGATAAAGTTAAATGGTAGTATGGCTCGCAATACACTAGCAGGTAAGGGGACGGGTAGATACAACAAGTCTACAGGCAGAGACTACGACTATGATAAGGAGTACCAATCATCCGAAGAAAGAAAGAAATACAGGGTTCGCCTTAACAAGAAGAATAGGGAGGCTGGGACATACGGTAACAAGGATGGTAAGGACGCGTCTCATACAAAGAGAAGGGAGCTAGTAATGGAGCATCAGTCAAAAAACAGAGCTAGGAACGGTCATAACGGAAAATCTACAAAGAAGTAATCATGCCAGCACCAGTTACAACAAAAAAGAATAAAGCTCAATCAGCTAAGGTCAAAAAAACACTCTCTGCTGACGATAAAAGAGCAATGGAGTATCATGCTAAAAAATTTAAAAAAGATTTTAAACCTGCAAGCGGAAGAGTTGACTTTACAGTTGATGATGTAGCTCCAGCTATATTAATGGGAAGAGGTTTTGGGGTAAGGTCTGCTGAAGGAATGAAACAAACTTCATTCAGAGGTAAAGGAACAAACGTTCCTGATTTAGAGCAACAAGCAAAAGATAAATTCAAAGGCAT